>Ga0307478_10002560_pt1 | contig 14123 bp, 10 predicted proteins | sample atmos_gasesECM4C_2_FD_203713 | JGI IMG/M metagenome (GOLD analysis project Ga0307478, IMG submission 203713) | Hardwood forest soil microbial communities from Morgan-Monroe State Forest, Indiana, United States - atmos_gasesECM4C_05 | ecosystem: Environmental > Terrestrial > Soil > Temperate...
TGTGGCTATGAGTTTGGCGCTTATAGGCATTGCGGGCGATTTGTCCCACGCCGGCACCTTCCATTGGACAATGATCCCAAACACGACTGCCGCGAGAACGACCCACATTTTCAGGTGAAAAGTCGGATCAGGAAGATAGGAAGCCGCAATGCCCGCGAACATGACAAATCCCGAAAGAAAGTTTAGTGCCAAGCCGGCCCACATCCAGGGAAAGAGTCTCTGCGCGAGTTTTGTGGCGTTCTGCTGCTGCCCGGCGATACCGATTACGCGCAAGTCCACCATCGCGATGGAACCCACCAACACGAACATGCCGAAATAATGGATGATCTCGAGACCCGCAGCCATCCAACCCACGCTATTAAGCGTGATGATGACCGAGTTGCTCTGCAACGCTTCGCCAATTTGGGAAACCATCGAAGCCTCCCGCCGGAACACCGGCTCCCTACGGGCAACTGTTCTTGGAGCGGGAGTATCATCCAGCAGACGACGCCTGTCGAGTGTTAAATTAACGAAAAACCGGGGTTTACACCGATTTAACCTGCAGGTGCGACAGGGTGTTACGAAGGATAAGCCCGACGCTACAGCTGGTTCCGGAATTGCTCCAAAGCAATGCGCACTAATTGGCTTCGCGTCCGCACACCAGTCTTAGCGAAGAGTTGCTGCAAGCTGGCTTTGACTGCGCTCTCCGAAATCTGTAGCCGATCGGCGATCTGCTTGTTGGCCAAGCCTTCAAGGATGAACGAAAGTACTTGCCGCTCTCGGTCGCTTAGCTTATCCGCTGCCTGCCGAACTTCAGGCTGCTCGTCAGTTTCAAGGGACCGCCGAAGCATATCCTGTTCAAAAATGGCTCTGCCTTCCATTGCTTCCCGGATTCCTTGAACTAACAATGCCGGCGAGCCATGCTTCATGAATATGCCCGAGATGCCTTTCCGAATGAGGTTCGGGACTTCGCTTTGATTGACGCCCGCAGTCACCAGTAGAATTTTTCCGGTGAACGATTCGACCGTAAGTTTCTCGAGGAGGTCTGAACCCCGTTCTGTGCCCAGATCGAGATCCAAAAGAATCATATCGACTTCTCGTGACTTCAGAATTTGCAGCGCCTCGGCGCTGGAACTGCAATCACCCACCACTTCGAATCCAGGCTCGGCATCCAGCAAGCGAGCGACACTTTCGCGAAATAGCGCATGGTCGTCGATGAGAAGAATGCGGACGGTCTTCGGGGCGGTTCTACTCATCGTGCGATCCTTTCCAGTCCGCGACTGTAGCCAAATTCACGGCAAAGCAACAACCTTGACTACGGGGCTCAAACTTGAGCTCGGCTCCGAAACTGCGGAGGATCGCGCGAGATACGTAGAGACCCAACCCCGTCGCATTTGCCCCCGGCTGGAAAGGCTTGAAGAGTCGGTAGGGTGAGGCGATCCCCACGCCTGTATCCTCAAATCGAATCACAACCGTGTGGTCTTGCAACTCACTGCTGATCGTCAGGCGTTTCTGTTCCGCCGAGTCCATTGCGCGCCGGCTATTGCGGGCAAGATTGAGGAAAACCTGCTGCAATCCGTAACGATCTCCAAACACCAGAGGCAGATGATCTTGCAAGCGCCAGATAATCTCGTATCCGGCTTCATGATAGGCGGGCTCGATGAGCACTCGGAGTTCATCAAGCACACTGCTGAGGTCGATTGACGCGCCCGCGTGGCTCGACGGCGGCAGGAGTTCCATATCCGAAAGTTTCTCGAGGCCCGCAATCAGGTTGCCGAGAGCAAGAAAGTCTTCGTTATTCTGCAAATCAGGCATGCGCGAAAGATTTTTATAGACGGCCAGAGTGGCTCCGCAAATGTTGCGAATCTCATGTGCCACTGCACCCATCAGGATTTTTGTATTCTTGAGCAGGTGATCGAGGCTTAGATCTTCTCGATCCCGCAGGTCTTCGGAAAGATCAACAATAATTGCCGCCAAGCGCGTGCCCTGAACCGTGGTGTAAGTGGAAAACCAAATAGCCGCGAGGAACGCTTCTCCATCGGTACGCCTGCCGCGGCATCGAAGTTCCGTGCGGAATTGCGTGGGTCGCGGAGTTTGGACTGCCATCTGAAGTGCGGGGACAAACTCATTGATCGATCGACCCACCAGGCCAGTATCTTCAGAGGTGAAGAGATTACGTGCCGCCTCGTTTGCGAGCAAGATCTGACCCGCTCCATCGATAGTCATGATGGCCGCAGGACTACTGTCCACCAGAATGCGAAGCTGTTCTTCGGCTTCGTGACGGAGTTTGGTATGAGTCTCGACTTCCACCACGTGCTCCAGCGCCATCTGTCGACTGTGAATGATTTCGGAAATAAAGAGCCCCGTTCCAACAAATCCGGTAGAAGCCATTAGCAATCTTGTGATGGCTTCGCCCGACGGAAGTTCGCTGAACAATTCCTGAAGAACCGCGCAACCCAACGCAACTACGACGATCTGCCAACGCGGCAGGAATCCGGCGATCAGCATGATTGGGAAAAGATACAAAAAGCCGATCGAGATATATGGCTTTGTGAGCCAATCGACTGTCGCGATAAGTGCGATCAAGACTGCCCCAGCAGTCAAGAATGGCAGCCGATTCTTTCGCGAATAGATCGAGGAAAAGTCCATGTCCCTTACGGCGATATTGCCGCAACTCGCTCTCGCAAACCATCCCCATGGTCGAAAGATAGGTCGAATCGGCCAGAAGATAAGGTGCCCAGCCCAAAGATACCGCCTCTCACCCACAAGATACGTTTAAACATCCGCCTTCGGGCGGACAAAATGTGAGTTGGCAAGCTACGTTTAGATTAAAAGAGACCGCTTCGAATAGAAGGGCGACGTTTTGCCCGACGGTGCCCGTCACAAAAAGGTATCGAACTCCAATCACTGGAATCCTTGCTGAACGTAATGATGGAGGTGCGCATGAGAGCTGCAATTTCGAAAAGCATCTGGGTTGTTCTAATTGCTTTGCCGCTCTTGGCCGCTGGGTGTAGCTCCGCTCACGGCGACTCGCCGGTCGATGCAACGCCCTCAGCGGCACGCCCGAACAAACCGCCCGAAGCCACCGTCGAACTATCGGCGAGCCAGCTACAGGCAATCAAGATCGAAACGGTGGGGACCTACCCGTTTCCCGTCGAGAACGAGTCCGTCGGCAACATCGATTTTGACGAAGATCTGTCGGTCCAAGTTTTCCCGCCGTATCAAGGAACGATCATCGACACTTTTGCGGAAGTCGGCAACGACATTAGAAAGGACCAGCCTCTCTACACGATCAAGAGTCCGGATCTCATTCAGGCTGAGTCAACCCTTATTGGCGCTGCGGCAACCTTCGACCTTAATAACAAAGAACTCGCGCGAGCGAAAAATCTGAGCGGGACAAACGGCGTTTCCGTCCGGGAGTTGGAGCAGGCGACTTCCGATCAGCAGACTGCCGAAGGCGCGCTTAAAGCAGCGCGGGATGCGGTACGCGTCTTTGGCAAGACAGACGCCGAAATCGATCAGATGATTTCTTCGCGGAAGATTGATCCTGCCTTGGTCGTACATAGCCCAATTTCCGGAAGGATTACTGCGAGGAATGCGCAGCCGGGATTTTTTGTGCAACCCGGAAGCGCTACTGCGCCGTACTCCGTCGCGGACGTCACGATCAAATGGATGCTGGCGAGCGTCGTCGAGGCTGACATCCCGCATTTTCAATTGGGACAGCCAGTCCAGGCCCAGGTGACGGCATATCCCAATCGCGTATTCAGAGGCATGGTTTCGAAAATTTATGCGACAGCCGACCCGAATACTCATCGCGTAACGATCCGGTCCGAGATCTCCGATCCCAAAGCCGAACTGTTGCCCGGAATGCTGGCGAATTTTGTCATTCGGGTTCAGCCGCCTACGGAAGCGATCGACATACCGGAAAATGGCGTCGTCCGCGAAGGTGACGGCAGCATGACGGCTTGGGTGACGACCGATCGCCGTCGCTTTTCGCAAAAAAACATAAAGACCGGCCTGCGAAGAGACGGCAAGGTGCAGATTTTGGAAGGACTGCAACGAGGAGAACTCGTGGTCAGCGACGGGGCCATATTCCTGAGCAATATGCTGCAAGCCCCAGTGCCGGAGTAGGTTCGAATGCCCTCTATTTCCAATCACGGCCAGGAAACATGTTCAAGTCTCTCGTAGCGTTTTGTCTGAGCCGCCGCGCCGTGGTGGTAGCGGGGCTCGTCGTGTTTGTGGGCGCCGGCTTCATTGCGTTCAAGATGCTCAACATCGAAGCCTATCCGAATCCCACTCCAGTGATCCTGGAAATCACGGCGCAGGCACCGGGGCTTTCCGCGGAAGAGATGGAGCGTTATTACACGCTCCCGATGGAGATAGGACTGTATTCCACGCCGGGCGTCGACGTCATCCGCTCCACTTCTTTTTACGGACTTTCCTTCGTGCGCGTGACCTTCAAATATGGCGTCGATTATTACTTCGCTTTCGCGCAGGCATCGATTGCTATGCAACAGAACGTAAGCTTGCCCGGGAACCTCGTGCCGACCATCCAGGCGAACAGCTCGACGGGCGAAATTTATCGCTACCAGGTCGTGGGCCCGCCGCACTTTGGGATTACAAACCTGCGCACCGTGCAGGATTGGATTGTAGCGCGGCGGCTGTTAACAATTCCCGGCATTGCAGCCGTCAACAGTTGGGGCGGCCCTACCAAGGAGTTCGAGGTCGAGGTCAACCCCCATAAGCTGGAGGCTTACAACGTTACGGTGCCCCAAGTTCTGACGGCGATGGGGAACGCGAACATCAACGTGGGCGGACGCGAAATCTCGATTGGTCAGCAATCCATCAACATTCGGGGCGTCGGTCTCATCGACGACGGCGGGAGCGACGATCTAACCCAAGGCTACAAGGTCGACGACATCGAAAACGTCGTTCTTAGCCAAAGCAATGGGGTTCCCGTTCTTGTAAAGGACGTCGGCAAGGTATCGGTCGGCTATCGCCCTAGACTAGGCATTCTGGGCCGCGACAGGCAGGACGATGTGGTCGGTGCAATCGTCGTGCAGAGGCGAACGGAAAAAACTGCCGAGATGATTCCCAAGGTCGAAGCGGCGATTAACAATCTGAATCATGACGGAAGCCTGCCGCCGGGCGTCAAGGTCGTTCCTTTTTACGACCGGTCGTCACTGATTTCGGTCACGACCCAGACGGTCTTACACAACCTCATCTTCGGATTCATCCTGGTTTTCCTGATCCAGTGGATTTTCCTGGGGAATCTCCGCAGCGCCATCATTGTCGGTTTGAACATACCTTTCGCGCTGTTCTTCGCCACGATTCTGCTCGTCATTCGGGGTGAAAGCGCGAACTTGCTGTCGGTTGGGGCGGTTGATTTCGGCATCATCGTGGATTCGGCCGTGATCCTGGTTGAGAACATCTTCCGAAATCTGCAACGGGATCAGGGAGAGAAAGACTCTCTACTGGAGCGCCTCTCCGGCGGGTACTGGGGGGCTGACCCGACGCGAACTCAGGAGAATTCAGCCGAACCTCAAGTGTGGACGGATCGTTTGCGGCTGATTCTCATCAGCGCAATGCAGATCGATAAGGCAGTTCTCTTCTCTGCCTTGATCACCGTCGCCGGCTTCGTGCCATTGTTCACCATGCAGGGCGTCGAGGGCCAAATCTTCGGCCCAATGGCGCGCACCTACGGTTATGCGCTCGCGGGGGCTTTGATTGCAACGTTCACGATTACGCCACCGCTCGCCTCCGTGTTGCTTCCTCAGCATGTGAGAGAAACGGAGACGATCGCCGTGCGAATACTGCATCGTCTGTACACTCCGGCCCTGCGCTTTGCGCTGACGCATCGAATGCTCGTAGTCGCAATGGAACTTGCCATTATTTTGGGAACCTTCTTTTTGATCGCACCGCGGCTCGGCAGCGAATTTCTGCCGCATTTGGAAGAAGGCAATTTCTGGATTCGCGCCTCCATGCCGATCACGCTCTCCCTGCAAGATGGCGAGGCAGCTTCCGGGAAGATGCGCGAGATTCTTCTGCGACATCCCGAAGTCATCACCGTGGTTTCCCAGCACGGCCGGCCGGACGACGGCAGCGACGCGGCGCCATTCTCGAACGTAGAGTTATTCGCACCGCTGAAGCCATTTGACGAATGGCCGAGAGGCATGACGAAGGAGAAGTTGACTGATCAAATTCAAACGGAATTTAACAACGAACTGCCGGGCATCAATTTCAATTTCTCCCAATACATCGAGGACAACGTCGAGGAGGGAATCTCGGGAGTTAAAGGCTCTAATTCGGTTAAGATTGTCGGGCCCAATCTCCAAACTATAACGAATATCGCCGAGCAGATACGCGACCAGATGAGCCAGGTTCGCGGAATCGCCGATCTCGGTATTTTCCCGGTACTAGGGCAGCCAAATCTCAACATAAAGATCGATCGCGCCAAGGCCGCGCGTTACGGGCTCAATTCAGGCGACGTCAACTCGATCATTCAGGCGGCCATGGGCGGGGCCGCGGCTACTTCAGTCCTGGAAGGCGACCGCCAGTTCAACCTCGTCGTCCGTTATACGCCCGAATATCGTGACAGCATCGAGAAAATCGGCGACATCAGAGTCGCATATCAAACAAGCGGCGGACAGAACGCTTACATACCGCTGAAAGAACTGGCAACGATCAGCCTGGATACAGGAGCGTCCTGGATCTATCACGAAAGCATGCAGCGCTTCATCCCGGTGAAATTCAGCGTCCGCGGGCGCGATTTAGCCAGCACAGTTCAGGACGCCCAAGAGCGAATCGCTAAAAATATCAAATTGCCTTCCGGATACCGGTTCGTGTGGGCGGGTGAGTTCGGAGATCTTCAGGAGGCCAAGCAACGCCTGGAGATCATCGTACCAATCAGTCTCGTTTTGGTAATGGGGCTGCTTTACAGCCTCTTTAACAATATACGCGACAGCATTTTGGCGCTTGCCGGAATCCCCGTCGCGGTGGTTGGGGGCATCCTGGCACTCTACATTTCCGGCCTGAACTTCAGCATCTCCGCCGCCATCGGGTTCGTCTCGCTCTTCGGCGTTTCGGTCATGAACGGGATTCTAATGATTACTTTCTATAACCAGGAAAGGGCTCAAGGATACCCCCCTGTAGACGCCATGTACCGGGCCGCGTCCACACGCATGCGCGCCCTATTGATGACAGCTCTTTCGGCCTGCCTAGGCCTGTTGCCTGCGGCGATATCGACGGGTATCGGGAGTCAGGTGCAGCGTCCCTTAGCAACGGTAATCGTGGGAGGCATGTTGGTAGGTCCGATAATGCTACTGCTGGCAGTCCCACCAACCATGATGATTTTTCTCGGAGGCGACAGCAGCCAGCATTCGGGAGAATTAAAATGAAGATCATCGGTCTGCTTCTCCTGACGATTATTAATGCTCAATTGGCGCACGGAACGCTGTACGCGGCTCCTCCCAATTCAGCACAAAATCAAACGGCTTCCGAGAGCGCGCCGAAGGTCGTTAGCGATCAAAGCAATCGCCCGAGCGGCGATGGCGCCCCTCAAAGTGACGCCAGGGCAAACGGTGAGACACAGCATCCCCGCCGAGCAGCAAAGAGTCGCACGCCCAGTAAGCCGGGAGCGGCAAACTCAACTGCTCCGGAGCAGGTCGCTAGACGCCAGGAGCCCCGGGCGGCGGGGAATCCCGCGAACGTTCGTTCGTTGGCTCCGGTCCAATCTGGCGCTGTTGTAAACCACAGTTCACCGCAGAACGAAGCAATTTACCGAGCGCTCCCAGTTCGGCCAGGTCCTGCGATTCGGCCCGCATCGCCGTTTGCCGGCACTGCGCGCCATCGCGATCCGAATGCAGCGGTTATCGGGGGAGCCGCAGACTCCAACATCCGAAGCACGGCAGCAATCGACGGAACGCGAACGAACCTCAAAGGTCCAAGGAATTGACTGTATGCGACACGTTCACAAACTTTGCGCCACGTATTTGATCCTGCTCTCGGCCTCGCTGCTTTTTGCGGGTTGTGCCGTCGGGCCGAATTTCAAAAAGCCCGCGGCACCAAATGTCGCCGGTTACCTGCAGACCCAGCCCTCGACGACCACCAACGTTCCCAATGTCTCGGGTGGAGAAGCACAACAGTTCGTTCAGAACCGCGATATTCCGGGAGACTGGTGGACACTGTTTCATTCGACGCCCCTCAACGATTTGATCGAGCGCGCGCTCAAAGCGAATCCAGACCTCAAGGCGGCGCAGGCGGCTCTGGTAGTTGCCAGAGAGAATATGCTCGCTCAACGTGGCGCTTACTACCCCACTGTTTCAGGAGGTTTTACAGCAAGCCGGCAAAAAACCTCAGTTTTGCTTTCTCCTGTGCCTAACGCGAACGTCTTCAATTTCAGTCTCTACACACCACAGGTGAGCGTCTCGTTTGTACCTGACGTGTTTGGTCTGAACCACCGAACGGTCGAGTCACTAAAGGCGCAGGAGCAGCAGGCGCGCTTCGCGCTGGCCGCAACTCACATTACCCTGAGCTCCAATGTGGCTGCGGCAGCCATTCAGGAAGCGTCACTGCGCGGGCAAATTGACGCCACACGACAGCTGATCGCCATCAACACGGCAATGCTGCAGATTGTGCGCGAGCAGTACGCGCAGGGTTATGTGGCTCAGCTGGATGTGGCTGCGCAGGAATCCCAACTCGCGCAAGTCGCAGCCAGCTTGCCTCCTCTGCTAAAGCAATTGGCTCAACAACGTGACCTGCTGATGGAGCTGTCTGGCGGATTTCCGAGCGAGGAACTCTCTGTGGAGTTTGAGTTCTCGAGTCTCCAGTTGCCACAAGAGTTGCCGATGAGCCTCCCTTCGCAACTGGTGCAACAACGCCCGGACGTGCTCCAAGCCGAGGAGAACCTCCACGCAGCCAGCGCCCAAGTCGGAATTGCAATAGCGAACCGTTTGCCAAGCTTCAACCTGACCGCAGATGCCGGCAGCATGGCGCTCGCCTTTAGTCAGATCTTTGGCGCTGGAACGGGTTTTTGGGACTTGGCCGCGGGCGTTACGCAACCCATATTTGACGCCGGCACTCTGCGGCACCGCGAGCGCGCGGCCCAGGCCGGATTGACCCAAGCCGAAGAACAATATCGCAGCGTAGTGCTCACGGCTTTTCAGAATGTGGCGGATACGTTGAACGCTCTTCAACAGGATGGGGAGGCTTTGAAAGCCGCCGCCGTCGCTGAAGAAGCCGCCGACATCACATTAACCCAAACGAAAAACCAAGTTGAGGCGGGCTACATCAGCTATTTGGCACTACTAAGCGCGGAGCAAGCCTATCAGCAGGCTGCGATGGCTCTCGTGCAGGCTCAGTCGAATCGATATGCAGACACTGCTGCCCTGTTCCAGGCTTTAGGCGGCGGTTGGTGGAATCGCACGGAAATCCCCAAATCGTGACGAGACTGCACTTCTTCCGAAAACTCAGGCGTGGTCGATCAGGCGGTGATGAATGGCGTAGAGCGCCAGCTCCAGCCGGTCCGAAACTCCCAGCTTGTCGAAAATATTGTGCAGGTGGTTTTTGACTGTCTGTTCGCTGATGAAGAGCTTTTCCCCGATCTCTTTGTTCCGATAACCTTGTGCGACCAGCTGCACGATTTCTTTTTCGCGATCGCTGAGTAACGGCTTATCCCGCCGCGGCCCGTTATCGGAGCTCTTGGCGAAGGCTTTCATCACCTCCGCGGTCATGCGGTTATCGAGCCAAATTTCGCCGCTGTAGACCCGGTGGATGCTCTTAACGAGCAAGTCGCTGGCGGATTGCTTCAGCACGATTCCACGGGCGCCTAGCCGCATGGCGCGCACGACATCCCGGTCGTCCTCAGCGGCGGTGAGCACGATTACGCGCGTCGGGAGCGAATCGAAATTGACTTCCTCGAGTACAGCGAGCCCATCCTTATCGGGCATGCGGAGATCCAGCAGCAGAATATCCGGCTTGAGCTTCGTCAGCATGCGAATACATTCGTTGCCGTTGGAAGCCTCACCGACAATGGCGATATCGTCTTCGCCATCAAGCAGCTTGCGCAGGCCGTCGCGGAAAATCACGTGATCGTCGGCCATCAAAACGCGGATAGATTGTTTGGCTTTAGCCATGTCAGCCGAGCGGAACCTCTATCGTCAGTCGAGCTCCATGGCCAGGCGTAGACTCCACCATCAGCACACCCCCGACGCTTCTTGTACGGTCTTTGATCGAGATCGGGCCCAAGCGCAGCCGGTCCAGCGCGTCGCCCGTATAGCGGCCTGCGAAGCTGAAGCCTTCGCCGTTATCGTCGATGACCAAAACAACTTTCGCATCATTTTGCCACAGTTTTACCACGACATGCGTGGCGCGAGCATGCTTTTTTACGTTGTGCAGTGCTTCACGGTAAATCTGGAACAATTCGCGGCAGATGCGATCCGGCAAGTCCAGCACGGCGGCATCGATCAGCAGATCGAGTGCGACGGAAGATTCGTTGCGGAAGCGCTCGGCGAATCCGCGCATCAAGTCCACTAAATCCGCGCTTTGCACTCCGAGGGGCCGCATGTCCATCACCATTTGGCGCAGCTCCTGGGTTTCATTCCGAACCGTATGCTGCAGAGTGGCCAGTTCCCCCGCAACCTGTTCGGGCGCCTGCGGCAGCCTGCGGCGCAGCACGTCGAGTTGAATCTCGATGCTTAGAAGGGTCTGCAGGATACCATCGTGCAGATCCCGCGAGATGCGGCTGCGCTCGCCTTCAATTGCTCGCACTCGCAAGCGACGTAACAGCAGCAGATTTTCGAGCGGCGGCGCGAGATGCCGCACCACGCGCTCCAGGCGCTGTAAATCCTGAGCCATGTGGGGACGCCGGGAGTTCGCCAGCATCAACCTTCCTACGGGTTGGCCATCGAAATTGACAGTGACGCTCAGCATAGAGCGCAAGCCAAGGTCCTGTCGGGTCTGCTCGGGTATAGGCGGCAATTCCGGTAGATGCTGCCCGTCATTGCGATTCCAGCCGAACGTCGCGCGGATTCCATTCCCTTGATTCCAGCAAAAGCTGGCCTCCGGATAGTCAAAAAGAAAGACGTCTCCTTTCGAAAGAGGTAAATTCTCGGGCGTCAGGCGCTTAGCCTCACCCGGCGCTACCGTCCAGACGAATATGCGCTCCATCTCGGTATCACGAAAAGCGAAGATCCCCCGTTCGCAATCAAACCCGCGGGCTAATTCACCAAGCACCAGCCGCAGCGACTCCGCTACCCCTTTTTCCACTTGCAGTAAAGCCGTAAGGCCTACCAGAAAATCGTGTTCTGAGGCGTGCAACCGATTGCGGTAGCCCATAAAGGAAAGGCCGACTCCGCCGGTGAACGTGCCAACCACAAGCGCAACCCACGAGAGCACCTCCATCCATCCGAAGCCGCCCCTCCATGCGACCCGGAACAGCACAGCCAATGTCACGCCACCTGCCAGGACAATCGATCGCTCCAGACCCCATCGAATTCCGGCCGCCAAAGCCACAAAGAGGTACACGAACCAGAATGCGGCCGCCGAGTTCGTCAGCAGCAGGAAAACCGCGAGCGCCGTCAGGTCCAGCAGCAGTGGAAGTTGCCATTCGCTGAGCCGTGGAACGTATTCCAGCAGCAGGAGCGCCAAGGCCGCTCCGAGATAAGCCAGTACGAAAGCAACCGCATGCGGACCGCGGGCCTGGGACGGTTCCTCCAGCAGAACACCCAGGGCCAGCACCATAAAAATCGGGCGGGCGTAGGTGATCTGGCGCTCGAGATGTCGGCGTTCCGCACTGTGCGGCTGCATAGAGTCGAAGGGAGCTTCTATTCCAAACCAACCGCCCGCAGAGCGCCAGAGTGCAGCGGGGGGCGTTTTCCAAGATGCTAATGTCAAATAGAGTGTGAAGAATCAAAGGGCTCGGAAAGCCCGAAATAGGGTACAATCTGGGCGTGAGTGGACGGGAGCGCGAACGCGACAGGCGGGTCAGGCGCAGGGTCTTTCACGTGGCAATTGCCGTGATTCTCGTAATTTGCGCGATTTCCCCTTTCCTCGAGACTGCGGTCAATTGGAACGATAGCGTCTTCGCTACCGGCTACGACGGTGAGAGCACAATGGCGGTTCTCGTGCTCCTTTTGGAACTGGTAATCTCTCTTGCCGGACTTCTCGTTTGTTTTTGCCGAAACACTCAGTGGATCGAACGACTGGTCACAAAACATTCACCGTTGGCATGCGAGTCGGATTTCAGCATAGTAGTGGCTGAAATCTCGCCGCCCCCTCCTCTGCGCATTTAGCCTCCCGCTCCGCAAGAAATCCAGCTTCGGCATTTTGTCGTCGCGTTGATTTTCGTTTGTACGGAGCGAGATTTCCATGAATTCAGCACGTCTGTTCTTTCTATGTGTCGTTACTGCTTTGGCGCTTACGAGTTGTGCAGTGCAGCGATATCAAGCGGCTCCGATCGCGCCCGCAGAGACCGCTTCCAGTTTTGAATCGCGGAGCCTCAGCGACGCCGCGCTGCAGTCTTTCGTGGAGAAAAGCTTGGGCCAGCCGATGGCTCCTTGGCCGCCGAAGCTTTGGGACCTTCAAACCGCCTCGCTGATCGCCCTGTACTTCAGTCCGGAGATGCAAGTGGCCCGCGCTCGCTTGGAGGGGGCGGAAGCTGCGATTGTGACCGCGGGCGCGCGTCCCAATCCCATTTTCGACTTTTCTCCGGGCGTTCCCAGCCCATATTTGCTCGCCCTCGACCTTGCCGTTCCGCTCGAGACGAAGGGCAAGCGTGGTTACCGCATTCGTTCGGCTCACAGCCTCGACGAGGCTGCGCGATTCGACCTCGCCGATTCGGCTTGGAAAGTCCACAGCGGCGTCCGCAAAGCTCTCCTGGATTATCTTTTGGCCTCGCGCAGTCTGGACCTGTTTCACTCTGAGGAACAGGTCCGCACCGAACAGGTAAGGCTTCTGCAGCAAAGATTTATTGCCGGCGATATACCGCGGCCCGAACTTGATCTCGCCCGCATCGAGCTTTCCAAAACGCATCTGGCTATCAGCACTGCCGAGGGCCAGGTGGCCGAAACCAAAGCGGCGCTCGCCGCTGCGATGGGAATTCCAGCCACTCGAATGGAAGGGATCGACTTCGCATTCTCGGACCTGGACTCGCCGCCGCGGATGCAATCTTTTTCGCTTCCAGAGATTCGACGTGCCGCCGTTCTCGATCGGCTGGATATCCGCCGGTCGCTTGCGCAATACGCCGCTGCGGAAACCGACCTGCAGCTCGAGATTGCGAAACAGTATCCCGACATACAGATCGGCCCTGGTTACACCTACGAGGAACGGAACAACTTCTTCACTCTAGCGATCTCCATCACTCTGCCTCTCTTCAACCGAAATCAAGGGCCAATTGCTGAAGCCGAGGCGCGACGCAAAGAGGCCGCGGCCACTTTCCTGCAAAAGCAGGCACAGGTCATCGGCGACAGCGAAAAGGCGTTCGCTGTCTACTCCGCGGCTCTCAATGAATTGGCCGAAGCTGACCAGTCCCTTCAACAACTTCAGGACACGCAATTGCGGATGACGCGGCTAGCGGTCGCAGTGGGTGAAGAAGACCGGCTCACACTCAACGGAGTGCAGCTCGAGAGCGCAGCGGTAGCGCGAGCCCGGCTCGATGCTCTTGGTCGAGCGCAAATTGCTCTCGGGGACCTCGAAGATGCGGTCCAGCGGCCACTCAGCCCGAGCGACAAATTCCCCATTGGCCCCGAATCTCCTGCACTGACGAAAGCGGCAACGGAGGCAAGCCGATGAAAAACAATCCCGAGTTTAGGAAGACAAGCCTCTGCCTTTTGATCATGACCCTCTTGCTGCTGCCATTTCTTGGCGCCTGCCGCACCGGCAAAGACCCAGACGACGAAGATCGCGTGCGAACTTCACCCGCCACGCCGCCGCCGGCGCAAATTTCGTTCGAGAATGGCGAAGTCATTCTCACGATGGATGAGCAAGCGCAGAAGCGCTTGGGCATCGAAATCGGGGCTCTAGGCGGGAGCTCGAATCGGCCACAGGCAGACATGCCCGCCACAGTCATATCGGTTCAGGATCTCGCGTCGTTCCGAAACGGTTACGTTTCATCCGCCTCTCAGATCGAAAAGAACCGCGTAGATATT
>Ga0307478_10002561_pt1 | contig 14120 bp, 14 predicted proteins | sample atmos_gasesECM4C_2_FD_203713 | JGI IMG/M metagenome (GOLD analysis project Ga0307478, IMG submission 203713) | Hardwood forest soil microbial communities from Morgan-Monroe State Forest, Indiana, United States - atmos_gasesECM4C_05 | ecosystem: Environmental > Terrestrial > Soil > Temperate...
GTTTATCACTGCCATCTTCTCGAACACGAAGACGGTGGAATGATGGGCACGATCCAGGTCCTTCCGAAAGACGCCCCACTCCCGTCGAAGGCAAAGAGTCCCAGTACTCCGCAGCGCCGGTCCACGTCGCGATCGTCCAGCACCGATTGATTTAGTTGCGGTCACGCGATTCATGCCGCTCGACTCGGTGTTTATGTAGGACACTCGACGTCTTCAGCGCGACATCTTAAGTCCCGGTACCAAATTGTTGTGCGCGCGCCGAATGCTGCACTTCTCCATTCGTTTTTTCTTTTCTTTCTTATTCCATTCACACAAGAAAAATCTTTCCGCAACAAATCGCGGTTATTACTCTCAAGCTCCACTTGAAGTAGATCTCGAAAACAATCAGGAGGGTGAATGTCCTTCAAGCATGTTGCATCAAACTCGCTGCATTGTCTGCGTATCGGGCTCGCGACCCTTGCAATGTTCCAGTTCACGCTCGGCGCTTCTTTGCTCGACGCGGCACCAACTCCGGCTCCAGCCCAGGAAGCCAGCGCTGCCCCCACCACAGCGTCGCCCATTAAACATGTCATCGTAATCATCGGCGAAAACCGCAGCTTTGATCACGTTTTCGCCACCTACGTTCCCAAGGGCAACCAAAAGGTCTGGAACTTGCTATCGGAAAAAATCATCAACTCCGACGGCACTCCCGGACCGAATTTCCATGCAGCCCAGCAGATTGCGGCAACTGACAAAGGCACCACAGCCTCGGACGCCTTCTTGCTCAGCCCGCCCAAGACCGACTTCCCCGGCAACGTGCTCCCCGCTCCGCTCGTTGGAGGTGCCAAGGATTCCTACATCGAAGGCGATAGCTTGTCGCTTGCGGAGTCGTCTGAATTCGAGATGCTGCCCCAAAATTATTATCAGTTTCTGATTTCCGGTGGCACCGGCCTCACGTCCAAGACTCCAGACACGCGCATCACCGACGTCAATGCTCTGCCTGCGGGTCCGTTCCAGCTGACCAACGGCAATCTCTTCACCTACAACTCCTACGCCGCCAGCCCGGTTCACCGCTTCTATCAAATGTGGCAACAACTGGATTGTTCCGCGGCTGCCTCGACTCCGACGAACCTTTCGGGCTGCAACGCGAAGCTGTTTTCATGGGTCGAAGTCACCGTCGGCGCTGGAACGAACGGCTTGCAACAGCCCTCGGCCTTCAGCACCGAATACTCCCCCAGTGCTGTCACCACCGGTGAAGGCTCCACCGCGCTTGGTTTCTATAACGTCCAGCAAGGCGACGTACCGTACTTCAAGAGCCTTGCGGATACCTACGGCATGAGCGACAACTTCCACCAGTCCGTCAACGGCGGCACCGGCGCGAATCACATCATGCTCGGCCACGCCGATGCTATCTGGTTCAGTGATGGTCACGGCAAAGCCCTGGTTCCTCCGCACAACGTTGAAGTTGACAAGGGCACAGCGAACGGCGGCGTCGTGGACGAAGTCGAAAATCCCAATCCCGCCATCGGCACCAACAACTGGTACACGGAAGACGGCTACGGCGGCGGCTCCTTCGGTTCTCCGTCGTTTGGCGGCGGCTCTTACACTGACTGTTCAGATATGACTCAGCCCGGCGTTGCCCCCATCGTGAATTACCTCCAATCGCTTCCGCATCCGGTGAAGCCCAACTGCGAGGCCGGCCACTACTACTTGCTGAACAACTACAATCCGGGCTACTTCGGCAACGGCGACAACGCCTTCACCGACACCAATGCCAACAACACCGTCTTCACCATTCCACCCTCCAATGTGAAAAGCATCGGCGACAATCTCAACACCAAGCAGATCACCTGGAAGTATTACGGCGATCAGTGGGACAACTACGTGCCCGATCCTTACCAGCTCAACTACGGCGCCATCGGCAAGGCCACCGACGAGTACTGCAACATCTGCAACCCGTTCCAGTACGATTCGCAAGTCATGGCCAGCACCGACTCCCGCACCTACCACATGAAGGACACGCTCGACCTTTACAACGACATCGCCCACAACACTCTGCCTGCAGTTTCCTTCGTCAAGCCCAGCGGATTGGTGGACGGCCATCCGTCTTCCTCGAAGCTGAACCTGTTCGAAGGCTTCACGCAGAAAATCGTCGAAGCGGTGCAGGCTAACCCGACTCTGTGGGCCAGCACGGCCATCTTCATCACCTTCGACGAAGGCGGCGGCTATTACGACTCCGGTTACGTTCAGCCGCTGGACTTCTTCGGCGACGGCACCCGCATCCCGCTGATCGTCGTTTCCAACTTCAACAAGCCCGGATACGTCTCGCACGTCTACACGGATCACGTCTCCATCGATAAATTCATCGAGCGCAATTGGAGCCTTGGTCCAATCACCGAGCGCAGCCGCGACAATTACCCGAACCCCGTCACGGCGGCCGATGACCCCTATGTGCCGACCAACGGACCGGCTATCGGCGACCTGTGGGACATGTTCACCTTCAGCAGCAGCAACACCGACTAACCAGCAGCACTCGCGAACCGTTCCGCCGGCCCACACTCCCGGCGGAACGGTCTTCGCTTCTCGCAGTCTCCTCAACGCCCCGGCATCTTTTCCTTTGCAATCGCATCTACTCAATGTAGGATTTCACCATGAATCGCGGCGCCTGCTCCAACCAATGCGCTCTCTGTTGTTGTCCACTCGACGCTTGGGGCGGGGTGCGATCCGAATAGCTCAGTAATCCTATAAACGGATTTCAAGCCCGCCAACAGCGCAAGCTGCAGGCGGGCTTTTTGTTTTCATGTATAAAAAATTCGCAGCCAACAAACAACGATGCAGCAACAAGGAGCCAGCAAAATGTCAGACGCAATCGCATCCGCGCCCCGCGCCACCAGAATCTCGCAACCACCATCACGAAAATTCTCGCTGGACACCTGGGCGGTCATCGTAGCCCTGGCCCTCTCCGGCGCCGTTTGGATCGGCCTGATCAAACACATCCCGTGGTAACCACCGGTACCCCCGGCCCGGCACGAACGCATCGCAAAAATTCAGCGGAGGAAACATCATGGCCAGCTCGATCGCAATCCCCAGACCGGCAGCAGACAACGCCATAAAACAATTCGTGCGCCTGATCCCCGGCCTGGCTCTCCTCGCCGCGGTAGGCTACGCCGGAAAAATCATCGAACACTCCATCGCCGCGTACGGTAAAGCGCATCACCTGACGCTCCCCAATATCGAGTACGTCCTCTGGGCCATCCTGATCGGCCTGGCCATCGCCAATACAGTCGGCGTCCCGCGCCTCTTCCAAGCCGGCATCGCCACCTACGAATTCTGGCTGAAAGCCGGAATCGTCCTGTTAGGCTCGCGCTTCCTCCTCGGTGACGTCGCCAAACTCGGCGGCGTCAGCCTCGTCCTGGTCGCCATCGAAATCGCCGTATCGCTCTCTTTCATGACCGCCCTCGGCCGCGCCTTCAATCTAAAACCCAAACTCACCGACCTGCTCGCCGTCGGCTCCTCCATCTGCGGAGTCTCTGCCATCATCGCCGCGCAAGGCGCCATTGACGCCGACGACGAAGACGCTTCCTACGCCATCGCTGCCATCCTCTCTCTCGGCGCCATCAGCCTCTTCATCTTTCCGCTCGTCGGCCACGCGCTGCATCTCAGCGACACCAGCTACGGCCTCTGGGCCGGCCTCGGCATTGACAACACCGCCGAAGTCACCGCTGCCGGCGCGCTCTATTCCGACGCCGCCGCCAAAGTCGCCGTCCTCGCCAAGACCGCTCGCAACGCCATGATCGGCTTCGTAGTCCTCGCCTACGCCATTCGCTGGGCGCGCAAAGAAAATACCGCAGGCGTCACCAACAAAGCCCAGTTCCTCTGGCAGAAGTTCCCGAAGTTCGTCCTCGGCTTTCTGCTGATCTCCGCTATCGCCACCGCCCACGTCTTCAGCAAAGACCAACTAACAAGCCTAGCCAATCTCTCCCGCTGGGCTTTCCTGCTAACCTTCGCCGGAGTAGGCCTGCGCACCAACATCCGCGAACTAGGCAAACAAGGCTTCCGCCCCTTCTTCGTAGGCGCCCTAGGAGAAATCGTCATCGCCTTCCTGACGTTAGGTTTGGTCTTCGGCGCGGATCGCTTCCTAAGATAAAGGTGTGGCACAGCCTTCAGGCTGTGCCCTTTCTTTGGTCGTCATCCTGAGCGAAGCGAAGGATCTCTCTTCGCCGTTGCTGTTGCACTTGCGGTTTTCCCCGTAGGGGCGCCGCTCGCCGCGCCCCGCTTTTGCCGTCGGTTTCGCCGTTCGTAGGGGCTCAGCATGCCTGCCTGCCGCAGGCAGCGGACCGCCTTGCGTCTTCGCCCCTCTCCCGCTACTCTGTCGCCCATGCCAACACCCAAACCCGCCCCGATCCGCGTCGGTACCTCCGCCTTCACCGCCGCAGGCTGGGAAGGCTCCTTCTACCCCGCCGGCATGCAACCCCGTGACTTCCTCACCTACTACTCCACCAAATTCGACACCGTCGAAGTTGACTCCACCTTCTACCGCACTCCCGCCGTCTCCACCGTAAAAGGCTGGGCCCAGAAAACTCCCGCGAACTTCCTCTTCGCCCTGAAAGTCCCGCAAGTAATCACTCACGAAAAATGTCTCGCGGACTGCGCCGCCGAAATGTCCGGCTTCCTCGCCGCCTCCGAACATCTCGGCGATAAACTCGGCCCGTTACTCCTCCAATTCCCGTACTTCAATCGCACGAAATTCAAGACCGGCGCCGAATTCCTCGCGCGCCTCGGCCCCTTCCTCGAAAAACTTCCCAAGGATTTTCAATTCGCAGTCGAAATCAGGAATAAAAGCTGGCTGGACGAAAAATTCACCACACTTCTCCGCGAGCATCAAGTAGCCCTGGCCGTGATTGACCAGGCCTGGATGCCCACCATCCAGGAACTCACCAAAAAACTCGACCCCGTCACCTCCAACTTCACTTACGTACGCTGGCTAGGCGATCGCAAAGGCATCGAACAACAAACCAAATCCTGGGACAAAACCATCCTCGACCGCCGCCCCGCCCTCTCCCACTGGGTGGACTACTGCTACACCACCACCCACCGCGGCAAAAAAGTCTACGCCTACGCCAACAACCACTACGCAGGCCACGCCCCCGCCACCGTAGCCCTCTTCCTGGAATTGTGGTCGCGCAAGAATCAATCCTAAGCCAAATCGCCACGCCGGTCGCAAATGGCGAGCGCGACGGGTGCCCGCTGCTTCAGCGACGATTTGGACGGTATTACAAGCCGCTGTGAAATCAATACGTTGCGAGCCATTACGACGGTGCGTGGAAAAATCGAGCGTTGGATTCTCTGATAGACGACGCGAAATAGCCGGCACCGACCTTTAAAGGTGTCCTAAAACTGTTCCCAGGGCCAGTTGGATTCTCGGGGCAATCGGTAGAATCATGATAGACGCAAGATGCAATGACCCGAAGGTCCATAAAAGGGCCAAGTACCTGCGGACAGGTGGAGAAGAAGCGATGAAGACCCAGCGCACCAACCCAGCCCCGACTGATCAATCCCAAGCGGACAATCTGTCGCTCGCACGCAAATCGATCGAACGTCAGCCCGCCGCGAGCGTCTGGATTCCGGGTGAAATCTTGCGCCTCATAGTGTGCTTGACCGCCTGCATCTGTCTGTTGATTTTCGTGCCGTGGACGTTTTACCTCGTTCAAGCGAAGGTCGTCGGTCCGACCGTGCTGGGACTGATTTCGGGCTCCGGGCTCTTAGGCATTGGCGGGTTGCTTTTCAAGATTCTTCAAATCGCACTTCGGCGCGCGGCGTGATTGATTCGTTTGCCGGTGACGTTCTACTCTTTTCGCGTCGGTTCCGATCAGAGCGTAGCTATTCGGCACGACGCCGAAATCTTTCGTCCCGGCTCGTGATGGGCTGGCTCGATTTACACGTCGGGTACCGAGAGCAACCCCAGAACGGGCCGCGTGGGCCCTTAACCATCCGCATTTCGTATCCACACTTCTTACATTTCGGAGGTTCCAGCGAACCGAGAACTGACGCATCGACTCGCAGATTGTTTGCTATTTGGTGGCCGTTTTGACAAGTTCCAGTTGATCCCAGTGTCAAGGACTCGATTCTCCCGCACTCCGTACACATCACATCCGCGCGAGTTGCGTCTATCGGTACTCCGTAGGCTGTGTTGACCAGGGTGGGCAGTCGTCCTCGGTCGTAAAGGTCGATTCGATTTTGCAGCGCGTACGCGATGGCCGTCTCGGTGAACCGCCCCGTGTTTACATAAATGCCTCCCACCGCCTTTTCCTCGAGCATAGCCGCGACAAGAATCTGAAGGTCTCGTCTCCCTATGCTTTGGTTCTCAGCATACCGCTTGCACTCAATCAGATATTTCTTATCATCCTTCCATGCAATCGCATCTTTGCCTCCATCGTTCGAGAACGGCGTCTGTTGAACCTTGTAGTCGAGCTTAACGAAAAGCGCGGCGATGGCATTTTCGAATTCTTGGGACTCCATGGTGAAATATGATTCCGCATGGCTTAACCAAGCCTTTGAGAGTCTTCGTTTCTCACGAAGCTCTAAAGCCCGTGATTCGCTAATAATTCGGCTTCGTTCCGCCGCATGTTGTGCCTCCTGCTGTTTCTTCGCTTTGCATATTTCACACCGCCCAGACTCTCCCGACCGGATACGGTGCTCGCAACGCTGTTTGGTTTTGAGCCACTCACCGACATGCTCGAATAGCAAAACCATAAACCCCACGACGATGGGCACGACGAGCGCGCACCAGAATGCCAACCACCACGATTCCGGCTTTCCTTTCCAAAGCACGACAGCGGCGGTCACATAAAAAGCGATCGCGGAGGCCCACTTGGCGATTGCGAGTTTTGTGTCAGGCCACACGAATTCCTTCGATATACCATGAAGTTACGGCACGAGCTAGGTTCTTCGTGGGGAACCCCCGTGATACTATCCGCGCTACAGTCCACAAAGAAAGGACGCCTATGGCATCCCAGCCCGGCTCAGACGAACTTGCGGCCCTTCGGGAAGAAATAAAATCTGGAATAGCTAACCTCAACAAAAAACTCGAAGACGAAGCTGTAAAGCTCCGAAATGACGTTCATCAGGCAAGACTGGCTCGCGCGGAAAACTACGCGACGTACATGAGGAACTGGCTCGCTCTTCTCACTTTCACGGTATCGGCCGCCTTCATTGCATTTGGGCTTATCGGTTATACGCGTTTTTCCGATGTCGAGACGTACCGAAAGCAAATGGCATCAGACGCGGCGGACGTCAGCAAAAACGCGAAGATAGTCTCTGACGCAGCTAGCACCGTCCAGCATGTTATGGGAGATTTACAAACAAAGGTCGCTGGCTTCGATGTCAAAGTCGCTGACCTCGACAAAAGGATTGATGGGGTTGAGTCTCGCTCTGCGGAGGCGGAGGCTCGAAATAAAGCCGCCGAGAAACAGATGGCCGCTGCACTCAACTCTACCTCGGCTGTGGCTCAACAAACACGCAACAGCTTACAATCAGGCTTAATCTCAGGCGACTTTGCCGTGAACGTTCCGTTTGTTTCACAAGCGTATTTGGCGCCACCTCCTGCGGTGTCTGCCATCTCCGGACGCGACTTTGGCAGTTCACCAGGTCGCGTGTATATTGAGGTGCAACACGGTATCTTTATCGGCTCCGTCACGTACCAACTTCCGATAACCATAGAGATAGACCCGCCTTTTACGTGGAGCGATACGTCAATCAGCTTCGTCCTATCAACCGAAATAATCCAAAGGCTCAAAGATATCCACGAGAAGGAATCCGCGTCTTCCACGAACTCCGGCATCACGACCTTCAGCGCACCAAGCGGCTTGAATTCAAGCAGCTACTTAACGGTGCGCGTAGCCAACGCCGACGGTCGGTCTTCAATATCGCTGGCGACCGTCTCTTGGCCTTGATCGTCTGCCTAAATTAGCTTGTCGTGGTAGCACGCTTTGGAGGTGCCTATGTTGCGTCGTGCGTTTTTCGCTTTGCTCGTATTAATCTGCCTTATCGGTCTCACTAGTTGCGGTTACGAGCTGGTCGATAGCAGCGAACTCGCTCGCCTAAAGACGGCAGAGGCTCAGGTTCAGAAGCTGCAAACTGAAAACGCACAATTGACCGCGCAACTCGCAAGCGCGAAGAATGTGGGGAGGTTCGAAATCCACCAGTTCGGGTTTCGGACGTGGCGACTGGACACGGCCACCGGCGAGGATTGCATTTTACTTACGAGCGAAACTGATTGGAAGAAACCCGAAACCGCAGCTCAGGGTTGCCCCACCCAATGAAGCGATCATATTCGACGCAATCGGGCGGGTGGCCCAACCTTCCGGCGCAGGCAAACAACCGTGTCTAGATTTTGTGGGTGCCTCCCGCCGCGCGTTCGGTGGATATCATCCATTCCCGTAATGCGTCAAGAACGCGAACAGGGATCAGGAGCTTGGCGTGCAAAGGGTGCGCCACCCGCGCCTGCGTACATCCCGGCTAGACGCCAGCAAGAGGATATGGCATAAGATTGCCGTGACGATTTTCGTAGAACGATTTGTCCTTACCGTCCTGGCTGCCCTTTTCCTCTTGATTATCACGAACCCGATGCATTTCGCGGTGTCGCCGCGCGTGACCGGTGGCCTTGCCATCGTTGTTGCTGCTTACTTTTGCGGGCGGGCCATACGTAAGCCCGCCGTGCCCAGCCAAGTGCAACAACTGTCTAAGCCTACGGTCCTGCCCAGCTCTGCGGTTGTTGCGGAAGATTCAAGTCAGCTAAGGCAAAATCACGGAGTTGCTTCTCTACGAGAAACGCAGGAAGGAAAGAGCTTTGCGGAAATTCCGCCCAACTCGTTCAGTTTTATGTACGGTCACGCGTTCATAAGGAACTACAAGGACAACCCCGTGCACATCTCGGAGCACGATAATTTAATGTTCGAGGTTCACAAACTTGCAGACGGAACAGGGGTGATAGTTTGTTACGTTGGCCCAGAAACACGCGACCGATTGCTCGAAGGATTGCAAACAGGAGAGACTCTCACAGTTTATTCACGCTCGTGTGAAGCAGCGAAATACTTGGTTGCGGTGCCGGCAGGCAGACTCAAATTCAAGAGAGATAGAACGCTGACAATCGCGAAAAAGCAACTGTCCGCGCTTGATTGCGCAGGGTTGTGAGGGGTCGCCCGTCATGGGGCGGGTGGGCGGGTGGCCCACCCTTGTAGCTCAGGCAAGCAACCGCCTCTAGGTGTTGGGGGTGCCGCATCCCTTTGCGCGGTTCGCAAAGGGTGCGTGGCTTGAACTCGAAAGTTTCTGTTTGCTCCAACAAACTGACGTCCTAGCGAGCTGGCTGATTCGCATTCCGACCCAACGCACACTTCCAATCAAGGCAAGACACCAGCGCCGGAGGCGCGGCAGAAGTTAGCCCAGCGCGTGAGCGCTGGGAAAAGACGGCGCGTAGCGCCCCACCTTTCGCGGTGCAGTTCCCGCGAAGTTTTCGAGTTTTCGCGCCCCGCCACGGCGTGACCCGCGTCCTCCCCGCGATCCTCATGACTTTGCCGTGCTCGCCCCACGCCTATTCCCATAATGGGACTGGTAATCATACAGTAAATGTGATAAAATAGACCCGGGCCACTTTTCCAGCCCACTGAGGATGCTACATGCACTCCGCCACAACGGCGACGGGCAGACCACTCCCACCCCCAGGGAAAACTCTCGCCAGCGCTAGTGCCGCACTTCCGCCCACCGCATTTTCCCCCGTTTCTAACCGCAACACGACCGCATTCAAAAATCCCCGCAACCTCATGAAAATAAAAGCCGCGTCACTTTCTAATCGCAACACCAATTCAGTTTCCCCGCATCGGCCGCAACTCGAAGGCCCTGGTTTCGCGGAACGCGCCGTTTGCGTCCCGGTCGGTGTCGCGGGACACGAATCGCAAACCACGAGTCACAGCCTTTCTAATCGTCACACCCCGCGATTAGAAAACGCTATGTCTCGTAGAAAACAAACACTCGGCGCAAGCTCTAATCGTCATTTTTTACAGGTTTCCGCAAGCCGCCAACACCAAATCCCAGACGCGCATCACCCGCCGCACAACATTTCTAATCGACAATGGCAGATATTAGAAAACAACGTAAACCTCTCAAAACAAACGATCGCACCCCGTTCTAATCGACACAAAAACGCTGTTGTCAAACGCCCAAAATCTCCCATCACACCCGCGACCAATTCGTCGCACGTCGCAATTCGGGCCTGGCTGGCTGTTCCCGTTGTGTCTGATGCGGAATCGGTGTATAACCTCGTGTATTGGTTGCGAGATAATGTTGGGACCAATCAAAATTCGGAAGATCCTGCTGGCGTCGCTGGTCTCCCTGCTATTGTGCGGCGTCGTGGCTTCCGAATTGCCCGAGCTTCTGACGCTAACCAATGACACTTCCAACGACTTCACGGTCCGCAACTCAAGCACCGCGAGCTTACGTGCTCTCCCAGACGCTCAGCGGCCTGTGCGCATCGCCCACGTAAATTCCAGCCTTCCCGCGGGCATTTTACTTCATTCGCGTCTCGTCGCTTTCGAAAAACCAGCACCGGTTCCCTCTGAACTTCTCGCTCTGCACTCGATCCTCCGCACGTAGCGAGCACTTCGATCCGGCCCTGAGCCCGACGGCCGCGATTCCAGCAACAGCAAAATCCGCGTCCCGTTTGAACAAGGCTCATTGAACAACTCACTTGAGGTTCCTCGTGGCCCGAGGCTCTTTCAGGACAACGCCAGACATTCTCACAAAACGACTTGCTAGCAGACGCAATTGCGAACCGAAGGGAGGGGACAATGAGAGATCGCTCGCAGAAAATCCGCGAGGTGCTGGAACCGGGCAGGGAAATTCCCATCAAATCCGCACGCAGACTTGAGCTGGTCGGTGCGGAGCAGCGCAGCCAGGAAGGGGTCCCGCAAGATGCCCGTCAGATGTGGAAAGAGCTGTTCCTGGAAGCGATGTTCTTCCAGGCGCTGCTCGAAACTGACAAAGAGAAATTGACCGAGATGCTGCAAGGCGCAGAGCGGGTGATGGTCCTCCGCGCTCAGGAATTATTGAACTCTTCCGACCATCGCGAAGAACGCGGCGAAATGGACACCGCACTCGCCGCTTTGCTTTCCATTAAGATCCACAAACTTGGTTGGCCAGCGGAGTCCGCTCGCGATGGATTGAGCTGATTCCCTGCATCTTACGACGGCGATTATTGGAGGATAGTTATGGTTATCGGCGACAAACTGAAAGAGCTTCGCGAATCCAAGAACCTTAGTCAGGGCGATATCGAGAAGCGTACAGGGCTGCTGCGCTGCTACATTTCTCGCGTGGAAAATGGGCATACCGTTCCATGCGTTGAAACGCTGGAAAAAATGGCCCGCGCGTTGGAAGTTCCGATGTACCGCCTGTTCACGGACGAAGCTCGAATTGAGAAACCGGGCATTCCTTTCTCAAAGGCGGAGTCCGGGCGCGGAAGGAACCACGATTCGAAGTTTCGCCCGTTCGCGAAAGCGTTGTCGCGAATGAACGACAAGGATCAAAGGCTTCTGCTGCATCTGGCGTCGAAGATGGCTAACCGCACGCGCTGAATGGCGCGGTGCAGCGGCGCCGCGTAGGTTTCTATCGCGACGGAGGCGAACGCCGCAGAGATATGCGGAGATTACGCGGACTTCAGCGGGAACTGTATCTCTAGCATTTGGTGGAGGTAAATCTCGCGCTTGGGGCCGGCGAGCTGGTAGTCCGCGACTGTCAGCCATTTCTGCAGCGCGCGGTAGCCTTGCTCGGCGCTGTCGTTATCGGAATTGCAATAGGTGGAGGCGACAGTGGCGGCGGGAAGTTCCTTTACATCATAAAAAGTGCGAGACGGCACCTGGCGTTTCAGCGCTACGAAGGGCTCGCCTTCGAGCGTGCCGGAGTCTGCACAACTGTGCCAGAGTACCCCGCGCAGGTTGCCGATGGATTGCGGTGGCAAATCGCGAAGCAGCTCGCGCTCGAAGTGCAGAATATCGTCATAATGCGCGACCTTTGCGCGCACGGATGCTACGGGAGTGGCAGGACGCCGCTTGACGACTACGGGCAGCGGGCGGCGTGATTTGTCGAGTTCGTCGAGCTCATTTAGCGCGGCGTTGACGAATTTCAGTGATTGCGCCGCGGTGTGAATGGAACGCTCGATACTGCGCTTGAGCGCAGACAAGACCTCGCGGCGATCTTTTTGCGCGCCGGCGCTCCTGAGCAGATCGCGAACGTCATGCAGCGATGCGCCCAGGTCTTTTAGCGCGAGGATAGAGGCAAGGTCGGCGAGTTGCTGCGGACGATAGAGCCGATACCCGGTGCGGGCATCCACGCTCGCGGGGCGGAACAGGCCAATCTCATCGTAAAAACGCAGAGCTTTGGTGGTGACGCCGCTGAGGCTGGAGAACTCACCGATGCGGTAATGCGCGTGCGCGGCCATACGACCACCTCTTTTTGCCCGAGAATTTGTTTCTGCAACGATAACACCCTCGCTCGCGGCTCCGGGCTGTTTTTTCTCTTGAACTCTCCCCTGCGCTGGAATGTTTTAATGGCGCCGAGGAGAAATGACCATGACAAGTTTAGGGACGCAGTTGGGATTGCTGCTGATGTCCATATTTCCGCTGGGGCTGATCGCGGCGGCGCGGGCGCAAACCGCAGCGGATACCGGCGCGGAAGAGGGGGCGCGCAAGGCTGTCGAAGGATATTTCATGGCGCACGCGCTGGGCGATGGTAGTTATATCACGCGGAATTTCACGCCGGATGCGCGGATTGAATTTGTGGACGATGGGCAACTGAAGGTGTGGACGCGCGAGGAGTTCGCGCAGCGTTTCAAGGCGCCTGCTGCGGATGAATACCGCCGGATGCGGCGCGTCGAGCGGCTGGATGTGAGCGGCAATGCGGCTAGCGCGGTGGTCACGTTGAATTACCCGCAGATGCTGTTCACCGATCATCTTTCGCTGATCAAGATTAATGATGAGTGGAAAATCGTTGGCAAGGTGTTTTATGCGGACCGGCGAGATGCTGGGAAGGAGGCGATGCAAGAGACTCTGCGGGATTGGGCGCTGCCGTTCGAGCCGCGCAAGATTATCGGGAACGTTTATTACGTGGGATCGAATTTGATCAGCTCGTTTTTGATTGTCACGCCCGCGGGGAACATTCTTTTGGATACGGGGCCGGCGGAGATGTTGCCGCAAGTGACGGCGAACATTGAGAAGCTGGGATTCAAGCCAGAGGACGTGAAGATCTTGGTGAATAGCCACGCGCATTTCGATCATTGCGGCGGGTTCGCGGAGTTCAAACGGCGCACCGGCGCGGAAGTGGTTGCAAGCAAGCTGGACGGTGAATTGATGGAGCGCGGCGGCAAGCGTGATTTTTTCTGGGGAGACGATTTGGCGTACGAACCCGTGAAGCCGGATCGAATTGTGGGCGATGGCGATCAGGTCGAGCTTGGCGGAGTGAGCTTGACTGCGCATTTGACGCCGGGACACACGAAGGGTTGCACGAGCTGGTCCATGCGGACGAACGATGGCGGCAAGGATTATGACGTGCTGTTTGTGTGTGGGCTGACGACGTCGCTTTACAAGCTGACGAATAACAGCGAGTATCCTGACATTGTGCAGGACGAGCGGGCTACGTTGCAGAAACTGCGCGGGATGCATGCGGACGTGATGCTTGCTTCGCACGCGTTTTATTTTGATTTGGCGGGCAAGGCTGCGCGGCAAAAACGGGGAGCGCCGAATCCATTTGTGGACCCGGGCGAGCTTGCGCGGCACGTCTCCGAGATGGAAAAGGATTTCGAGCAGGCTTTGCAGGCGCAGGAGAGGCAGCGATGAAGGAGTGCACGAAGTCGCGTCAGACCGAGGGAGGGCTATGAGTGTGCGTTGCGCGTTACCGATGGTGATGGCGCTGGCGGTGGTGGCTGGGTTAATGACGGCGAGAGCCGTTGCCGAGCGCGACGGGAAAGCGGTGCGGGATCCGCGTCGCGACTTGCTGCTGGTGGCCAACAAAGGCGATCAGACTCTGAGCATCGTGGATCCGGAATCCGGTGCACAGCTGGCGGCGGTGCCCGTAGGCGGCAACACCGGCCACGAAGT
>Ga0307478_10002562_pt1 | contig 14115 bp, 6 predicted proteins | sample atmos_gasesECM4C_2_FD_203713 | JGI IMG/M metagenome (GOLD analysis project Ga0307478, IMG submission 203713) | Hardwood forest soil microbial communities from Morgan-Monroe State Forest, Indiana, United States - atmos_gasesECM4C_05 | ecosystem: Environmental > Terrestrial > Soil > Temperate...
TGTCCTTCTTCCTTGTTAGCGCGCAAATTAGGAATGAGGCTGCCTGGCGTTACCAGCGCGATGCCTGTACCCGTCAGGCGCAATCCTTCCCGATCCCAGAAACTGAAATCGCCTCCGGCGAAATGCATGTCATCGACGATGGAATCAAACCCATGCGCGGTTCCGTCGGTGCGAGAGGCGCCAGTGCGATTGCTCGAATCTCCTGAAGAGTAGAAAAACGACGCTCGGTAGCGCGCCCAATCACGATCAACCGAGAGTTCAATCGCTCCCATTCGAGCGTTAATGTCAACACGTCTCCCGGCAATAGCATTGAAATCATCATGGCCAAGCGCCTGGTAAAACGCGTGGCTTACATTGAGTCCTCCGATATGGCCATGGCTCGCCCATCCGAGGTAATACGCTTGAATATGGTGACTTCGAATGGCGCCATTCACTACGCCTCCAACCGGAGCCGGCCGCACCAGAAATCCGTTGTCGTCGAAGTGGATGCCGCCGTTGTCCTGGTTGTAATGAAAGCTGAACTCCGTGGTGTACCCCTTGGCGAGAAAGTCCTGCAGATAAACGTTGGCGAGGTAAACCTGTTGACCACGGTTCTGAAAAGTATTCAGGCCGCTGTTGGTGTTCTTTTCCAGAAAATAAAACCATGCCAGGTTGTATGCCAGACGGTTCGAGTGCAGATTTCCGAACAGTCGCACTCCGGGTTGCTCCTCAGAGAACAGGAATCCACGGAAATCACTGGTGAACTCCTGAATTCCCGCGCGGATGGAAACGAAGTCGTAGTTCGGACTGAGATCGTGCAATTTCGCTTCGACAAAGGCTTCCTGCACCCCCACATGGGCATCGAAGCGATCCGTTCCCTTCTGAGGATCGATGTTCACAATGCCGCGCTCGCGCGCCTGCAGGAAATTCAGATTGATTTCGGGTGTAAAACGAACGCGAAAGTCCGCAGGCCGAAAGCTGGTATCACCTCGGAAGAGATCCAACGAGAACCGCAACGACTCGTCAGCGAAAACCTGCTCGCCACGGCCGAAGAAGCCGCTACTGCCGGGGTTGGCCGCATCGAGGCCACTCGGCACTGGCAGGCGACGAGCCTCTAGCCCTGTCCGGCTGGTCGCAGTCAGATTTAGAAACCACTGCTGTCCGAAGATCGGGTAATCTCCTTTCAGTCGATTGCGATTAAAAGGGTCGTACCAATGCTTCTGCACATACGGAGCACCGCCCTGGCGATCGTAGCGCTGCCAGTCGGGCATCGCGATGTCCCAGCGGTCCGGTTCGGGCGCGAAGTTTGCCGATGCGGGTGGAATCCCTTCCGTCGCCGCGCCGATAGGCGCTCTCTCCGACGCTGGCCCGTGCAACCCGGGGTACGGGCTGGTTGGAACCTTCGCGGCGGAGCTCACTCGGCGTGACTCCGCAATTCCCGACGGGCCTTTGCTTACAGAAACAGTCTCGTGAATCCCGCGCATCTTCAGGTCGAACACGATCAGGCCGGATTTATTGACCTGCACGTTCGATATGACAAGTGACTCAAAAGCGCTTTGTGTTACGCAAAGTTCGTAGGAGTCGAGGAGAACATCCCGCAAACGAAAGATCCCCTCGGCGTCGGAGGTTGCGCTGTACCTTCGCCGGTTGATTTTCGATTGCAGTGTTACGGTGGCGCCGGGAACAGCATGTTCCTGCTGATCACGAATTCGCCCCTGCAAGCTTGCGATGCTGGGAGGATGCTGTTCTGGAATCCGCCGATCAGTGGTCGGCAGACTCTCCTGTGCGAATACAGAACTGCTCAGCAGAACCAGAATAGCCGCTGCAAATCGCGATTTCCGGCGAGCATTTCGCACCAGATTCCTTCTGGACGCACACCCGCCCGTCAGCACTCGTTGCACCGTCCGATTAGAATGATGTTTCTTTTGGTACCACAGCCATAATCGGCGCACAAGATAACGCCGTGACAGGAGTTCGGTTGGTCAACGGTACCCACACTTGAAACAATAGGATCCGTACTGCTTGTTAAACTTTCGTGCGTCTTCCAAGGAAATCAAGTTATGGCACAAGCAAATGCTGAGATGAGCAATGAGAGGATCGGCCGGCCGGGAGATCCTTGCGTGATGGTAATCTTCGGTGCTTCTGGCGACCTGACGCGGCGGAAATTGATCCCCGCCCTCTACAACCTCGGGAAAAATCACCTGCTTCCAAGCGAGTTTGCGGTCGTCGGCGTGGCGCGCGACGCCATGTCTACCGATGACTTCCGCGCCAAGCTTAAACAGGACCTGCAGCAATTCGGAGACGTACAAATCGAGCCCGACCTGCAGGCCTGGTTTCAGCAGAGGATGTATTACCTGACCGGCGAATTCGGCGATTCCGGCACCTTTCAGAAGCTGAAAGACCTGCTCCAGAAACTGGACACGGAACTGAATACCCATCAGAACTATTTCTATTACCTGGCGATTGCGCCGGATTTCTTCGGCCCGGTGGTTGAGCAACTGGCTTCGGCGGGCCTCATGGCCGAGGACAATCATCATTGGCGGCGGGTGATCGTGGAGAAACCTTTTGGCCGGGATCTTGAGTCCGCGAAGGCCCTGAACAAGCAACTATTGAAGGTCGCTGACGAGTCGCAGATTTACCGCATCGATCACTATCTGGGAAAAGAGACCGTGCAAAACATCATGGCGTTCCGTTTTGCCAACGGGATCTTTGAACCCATTTGGAACCGGCGCTACATCGATCACATCCAGATCTCCGTGGCCGAGACGGTCGGCATCGAACAACGGGGTGGATATTACGATCACGCGGGCGCCCTGCGCGATATGGTGCCGAACCACATCATGCAGCTCATCAGCCTCACTGCCATGGAGCCTCCAATCTCGTTCCACGCCAACGCGGTCCGCGATGAGCAAGCCAAAATCCTGCATGCGATCCAACCTCTGAGCGCCGAGGAAGTGCTCACACGCACCGTTCGCGGCCAATATGGCGAGGGTGATCCCGGTGGACAGCATGCCGCCGCGTACCGCGCGGAACAAGGTGTTCCGCCCGACTCGCGGACTGAGACTTACGTCGCTATCAAACTGCAGATCGACAACTGGCGATGGGCCGGAGTTCCTTTCTACGTGCGCACCGGCAAGCGTATGCCAGCGCGCAATACCCACATCGTGATCCAGTTCAGGCAGGCGCCGTTTGTGCTGTTCCGCGAAACCACTGTCGAGAATCTCATGCCCAATCAACTGGTGCTTCATATCCAGCCCGAGGAAGGAATTTCACTGCGCTTTGCCGCCAAGACCCCGGGACCGGTCATGCGGCTGGGAACGGTTGACATGGATTTTGAGTACGCGGACTATTTCGGCAAACAGGTCACCACCGGGTACGAACGTCTGCTCCACGATTGCATGGTCGGCGACGCCACGCTGTTCCAGCGTGCTGACATGGTGGAGGCTGGTTGGAGCGTCGTCAGCCCGATTCTTGATGTCTGGAAGGCTCTGCCACCGCGCAGCTTCCCGAACTATGCTGCCGGCACCTGGGGTCCCAGGGAGGCTGACGCACTGCTGGAACACGATGGCAGACACTGGAGGAACTTCGAGAAGTAGTCGCCGCTACTTCGATTTCATAACGTGCACGCCGTCCCAGCCGGGTTCTGGTGCGTGCTCTCGAAATTCGCGGGCCCGCTGTAGAAAGATTTGAGTTGGGCCGTCGTCCGGGTAGGCAGCGAGTAGCGCCGCGAAGCGATTGACAGCTTCGTCCCAGTTCTGACTGCGATACGCCTTCATTGCGCCGGCGAAGCTCTCCAACAGCGAATCGTAGTGATCGCGTTTTTCCGCTGTATCCAGCAGTTCATAAATCGTCACGGGCTGGAGCTTGCCCTTCACGCGAATCCGGTCCAGGTCGCGGCATACGAATTGATTCGCGACTTCGCGATACGTGCCCTCGCTGATGACGATCCGCACCCGGTATTGCTTGGTCATCCCTTCCAGTCGCGACGCCAGGTTCACGTTATCGCCCATCACGGTCCACGCAAGCCGCTTGCTCGAACCCATGTTCCCTACATTCACCGGGCCGGTGTTCAGGCCGATTCCAATGGAAATCGGATTACGTCCTTCCGCGCTCCACCTCTGGTTCAGCTTAGTGAGGGCCTGAATCATCTCCAAAGCGCAGCTGCAGGCGCGCGCAGCATGATCGTTTTGCGGATACGGAGAGCCCCAGAACGCCATGATGGCGTCGCCGATGTACTTGTCGAGAGTGCCGAGATTGCGGAAAAGCGTGTCGGTCATCTCGCCCAGGTATTCGTTCAACAAGTGAACCAATTGATCTGCGGTCAGCCCCTCTGACAAAGTTGTGAAGTCGCGAATGTCGCTGAACATCACCGTCAGATCCTTCGTCTCTCCTCCCGGCCGAATGTATTTCTGAGGATCCCTCTCGATGAGTGCGATCACCCCTGGCGACAGGTACTGCGAAAATGTCTTGCGGATCTTGCGCTTCTCTTGTTCCTCGAAAATCATGCGGAAGCTGGTAATAGCAGCGTAGCTGGCGACCAAGGTTCCCGCAGGAATGGTAAAGCTCAGCCATCGCCCCCAATGAACAAAGGCGTAATACACAAACCAGCCAAAGCTGGCAACCACGACGATCAAAGTGATGGTGGAGAGCAGTGGTTTGGCGCGCGCGAACCACAAACCCAGGCCCAGGCCAAACAGTATGATGAAGGCGATATCGCCCATCTCCTCTTTTGGCCCGCGGATCAGGAAGGTTCGTTCCGCCTCGCCGATGTGGAGCAGGTTGTCGAGAATGTTGGCATGCACCTCGACACCCATATAGGCTTCGCCGCTTTGAAATGGCGTATTTCGCAAGTCTCCGACTGCCTTCGCCGTCGCACCCACGAAGACAATCTTGTCCTTGAAGGCCTCAGCCGATGTGGCCCCGCTCACCACATCCCACATCGAGTAGTGTGGATACGTTCCGTAAGGTCCAACATAGTTGATGGCCGCGGTGCCATCGTGTGAGGGGTGCAGTTCGTGTTTTCCAAACTGAATCCGCTCCAGGCCGTTTTCCGCAAGGTAGGCCGCGATGTCCTGGTCGGGAATCTGTTCGTATTCGCGCAGCGTCTGCAGAGCTAGAGACGGAAAGAAATCCTGGTCACGATACCGGATGATAAGCAGCGCGTGGCGCAGGGTCCCGTCCGGATCCGGGTTAATATCGATGAACCCGTACGATGCCGCCGCCTCAGCCAACCGGGTGATGTTCGCCTCGGCTCCGGCTGCGACGGTCCCGCCGTTCTCGACCCAGGCCCGATTGAGGTCAAAATCGTGTCCATCTTTGGACTTGACCTTTAAAACCTGAGGAAACGACTTCGCCCAGACAATATTGAAATACTCTTCTTCCAGTTTCGGGTCTGCGTTCCTGGCGCGCTCTGCATCAAGAAACAAGTGCCCGAGCACGACGTTGCCTGCTTGTTTCAAGGAGGCCGCAAACATTCCATCCTGATTGCTCTGCATCTTCAGCCGATCGATCTTATCGACGAGATCGCTTGGCGCTGAGGGCCCAAGCTCCTTCCGTAACCGGTCGAGAGCCTGCGTCGCCGAGTTGGTCTCGGCAGTCGGGAAGGTCGCGTCGAACGCCACAACCTTGGCGCCAGCGGCGCTCAACCGCTGGATCAGGAGCGCATAAGTTTTCCGTGGGAGGGGGAATGAACCCACATGCTGCAGAGTCTTCTCGTCAATCCCCACGATGACAATGCGGGGGTCCGGGGTGCGGGCACCCCGAACTTCAAATCGCATATCGAGCAAGCGCTGCTCGATATTCTGCAAAAAGAGGAAGCCGGCACCGCGGTTGGCCCCGATTCCGGCAAACGCGAACAGTAAAAGCCCCGCCGCGGTCACAAGCACAGCGATGGCGATATCGATCTGGCGCGTCGACCATCGACTGATCCACGCCATGAAGCGCTGGGAGTTAGGCGTCATCACGCGCCCTTTGTTTCGATAGTTTCTGCGAGCTCGATCAACTCTGAAAACTACCAGGGTCTAACCACAGACTTTGGTGGCTGGATTGGGTTTGCAGTTGACTACTGGGGTTCCGCCGCCCGTATTCAGCTGGGTGTAGCCGACTGCCCATCCCGTCGCCGCAGCACCAATGCCGATAATCAGGTTACGAACCAGGTGCGGGTGCACAGGCGGTGGCGGATTATCCGGAACGTCAGTATCGGCCATGCTCGCCTGCAAGACTTCAGGCGGCGTGGAATTCGATTGGTATCCATCCGGAGGCAATTCTGTGCTGATAACGACCATTTGCCCCGCAGACACGGCGATGGAGTTTCCGCTGGCCTGTCCGGAATTGTGGAGCACCTTCGCGTTGCCGAGCGGCGTCACCGTCACTTGCCCTGTGTAACAGATCACAGTCGTGCGACTGGCTTCGTAACCGACGTAGAAATCGGTTCCAACCACGCCAATCACTGCGTTCGGCGTCTTCATTTCGAATTTGCCGTTCGGCTGTGTGATCTTGACCACCTTGCTGCGGACCTTGCCGAAATCCATTTCGAGAGACGTTTGCTGCGAAGACGGGTCGTGCTGCACGATGCGTAGCTCGCTGTTCGATCCCAGGCTCAGGATGGATCCGTCCTTCAAGCCCGCCCGCAATCTTCCGGACTTCTGGGTTTGGAGAAGATCATTCCAATCGACGTCATCCTTCACCTTGGCAGGCTTTGCGTTGCGACTAGCCGCAGGAATCAGCGCCTTGATCTGTCCGGCATGATCGGCGCTGGCCGACTGAGAGATTGCCGGAAGTGGTGAAAGCAGCAGACACAAGATCGCGGCAGTCAGTCGCTTGCAGGTTTTCAAGTGAGTTCTCCCTTGATTTCTATGAACAACACACACGAGGCTGAGCCGATTTTTGCCAGAGTAGCCGGGAATGTCAACGTTACTGAGCCCCGGGAGTGACCACTGTGGTTACACGAAAGTCCTTGCACTGTCGATTCGCTTCTCGCGTCGTATTACAGTCGGTGCGTCGGCACGGTTACGGAGACAATCGAGGAAGTTGCCATCGCCACGGATCAGGAAATGAGCCCGAGATTCATCCACCAGTTGCGAGTTGTCGCCGGCGTATTGTCGCTTCTTTGCCTGAGCCAGTCTCTGATCTCGTGCAAAGGGACGAGCGGGTCCCCCTCCACCCCGGCAGCTTCGACACCGGTTCCGCTATCCGCCTCCGATGTCGACCAAGTGGTTCAGAATGCGGTTCTCTCCGTCAACGCTCCACTCGTCGTCGCGGTAGCCGATCGAACCGGAACCATCCTCGCAATCTTCCAAACGCCCGGTGCACCTGCATCCGCGATCGGGAACTTTGGGGCGACCGTCGACAGCCAGGAACTCGCGGTAGCTCTGGCGCGCACTGCGGCGCTCTTCAGCAACGATCAGGCGCCGCTGTCGAGCCGAACCGTGCGCTTTCTCAGCGGCATTCATTTTCCCCCCGGCGTCGACAACGCCCCCAATGCCGATCTCTACGGAATCGAAAACACCAATCGAGGCTGTCCGCTGAATGCGACCTTCAATCCGGGGAAAACGATCAATCCATCCCGCTCCATCAACGGTGCGAACCCGGGTCTCGGAGTCATCACGGGCAAGCAGGACCTCATGGATAGCAATCCGGTCGCGGCGAATCCTGGCGGCGTGCCATTGTTCAAGAATGGCCACGCGGTCGGCGGAGTCGGTGTCGTAACCACATCAGGCGACATTGCCGAATTCGCAGCGTTCTCTGCAGCTTCCCAATCAGGATTTCTGCCGACACCCGCGCAACTGCCTCCACCGGGTGCGGTCATCATTGGCGGCGTGACACTGCCGTTCGTGAATCAAACCAGCTTACCGTCAGGCATGGTGGCTGGCTCGGCAACAGGAAGCTACGTGCTCGGACCAGGCGCTGGAGGTCTGCCACCCGACGGCGATCTGATTGGACCAAATGCCGGAACTGGCGCCCTTACGCAAGCCGACGTGACCGCCATTCTCGACCAAGCCGTGGCGACCGCACAGATCACGCGAGCCGTCATCCGGCTTCCCTCCGGCTCAAGAACCCGGATGACCATCGCGGTGACCGACATCGATGGAACCGTTCTGGGCTTGCGCCGGATGCCGGATGCCACGGTCTTCAGCATCGACGTGGCCGTGGCGAAGGCAAGAAACGTGATCTACTTCAGCACAACCTCCGGAGCGGCTGACCTGCCTGGTGTTCCGGCGAATACGGCCGTTACCAACCGCACCATCGGCTTCGGCGCCCAGCCACTTTTTCCACCGGGCATCAACGCCTCGAGCCCTGGCCCGTTTTTTCCTCTGTATGAAATGGACTGGGCCAATCCCTGCACCCAGGGATCCCAATCCGCGAATCCAAATCAAAATGGCATCGTGTTTTTTCCCGGCAGCGTACCTCTCTACAAGAACGGCGTTCTCGTCGGCGGATTGGGAGTGAGTGGCGACGGCGTCGATCAGGACGATTATGTGACCAACGCCGGGGCCCAGGGATTCGATGCACCAGCTGCGATTCGCGCCGATCAGGTCACGATCAATGGAGTTCGCCTGCCTTACCTGAAATTCCCTCGCAACCCAACCGACTAGACCCAGTTCCTTAGTCCGTCGCCTTAGTGTCCATCCAATCATGAACCGCATGTTCTAACATTGATTCACGTCAATACTCATTTGGACATTACTCCCCGTCGATATCCGGACATAGTGTTGCGATGTACTACAGTGCACTTGTCAGCTTTTCCATCTGCGGTTAGTGTCTCCCCAACGCATGTCGAATTCCACCTAGACCCTTGGCCACTTCACCACTGCGTTCACTGGAAGTATTCCAAAACTGAGTTGTAAATGTGCTTCGCCCTCTGTGGCAGGAGCGCCCGACAAAACTGCATCCTTCGTCCCCCTCGGCCCTCGTATGCGCCATGCGATGGCCTGAAGAAAGGAAGCAACAGTGGAGCTTAGGAAATTCCTGTCCAATTTCTGTACCGCTAAGCCGGCGGCTCTTGTTCAAAAACCTAAACTCAAAATGTCCAGTGAGCTCGCTGCGATCCGCGGGTTATGGATTGCTCTCTTACTGCTGACATCCGTATGCTGGCCTGCCGCGGCCAATGCGAGCAGTGGTGGCATCTCGGGTTTTTCCGGAATGAGCGGGTCCACCTGCACCTCGTGCCACAGCAGCAGCACGAGCGTTCCGACCGTAACACTCACCGGACCAACTTCCGTCGCCTCAGGGTCGACCAACACCTACACGATCGCGGTAAGCACGATCACGGCGGGTAATGGTGGCGTGGATGTCGCTGCTTCAGCCGGCACTTTCGCGGCAGGCACCGGAACCAAGGTGCTTAATGGCGAAATCGTACATAGCGCACCCAGTAGCACTCATAGTTGGACGTTCAGCTGGACTGCCCCAACAGTTACCGCCACTACCACGGCAACACTATTTGCGGCTGCCATCGATAGCTTCAGCGGCGGCACAGGCACTCTGAAGCAGGCCATCACAGTTACAGCTGCCGCTGCGAAGCCAACTCTCGGGGTAAGCCCATCTACCTTGTCGTTCAGTTACCAGAGCGGCGGCACGGTACCTGGCGCCCAGACGATTTCGACCAGTAGCAGTGGTGCGGCTTTGAGTTACACCACATCCACTTCTGCGAGCTGGCTCACGGCCACTCCAAGCGGAACGACTCCGACCGGCATCAGTGTTTCGGTGAGTCCGCAATCGCTCTCAGCCGGCACTTACACCGGCACAGTGACGATTACCGCCTCGGGCGCGTCCAACAGCCCACAAACCGTAGCGGTCACGTTGAATGTGACGGCGGCGGCTCAGCCCACTCTGGCGGTAAGCCCTGCGAACCTTTCGTTTGCCTACCAGACCGGCGGAACCACGCCCGCGGCTCAAATGGCTAACGTCACCGGGTCAAGCACGTTAACCTACTCGGCCGCAGCTTCAGCTACATGGCTAACGGTCACGCCCGCCAGCGGAAGCACTCCGGGCAGTCTAAGCATCGGAGTGAATCCAGCCAGTCTCGCAGCTGGCACCTACACGGGGTCAGTTACGGTGACCGCCTCGGGAGCCTCGAACTCACCGCAGAAGGTTTCCGTCACGTTGACGGTGTCTTCCGGTTCTACTGGAAATGCTTCGCTCAATGTTTCTCCGGGCACGGTGTCGTTCACGTATCCAACCGGCAGTACTGCAACCGGAACACAAAGCCTGTCGATCACTAGTAGCGGGAGCCCATTGAGCATCACGGCTGCTGCATCCGGCGGGTCTTGGCTCACGGTCACGCCGACGAGCGGGCCAACTCCTGCCACTTTGAAGGTCAGCGCGAACACTACTGGCCTTGCGGCTGGCACCTACAAGGGCACCATCACCATCACCTCGAGTAGTGCCTCGAACTCTCCACAAACCGTGCCGGTCACCCTGACGATCACGGGTTCGGGGTCGGGCACGCTTCGGGTGTGGCCGCCAAGGGCCGTAGCCTTCGAGTATGAGGCCGGTCGCGGTGCGCCTTCACCTCGCTCGGTACGCGTCTACAGCAGCGGCGGGCCGCTGAGCTTCACGGCGGCAGCGCACGGCGGGACTTGGCTGACGGTGAATCCTTCGGGAGGCACGACTCCAGGCTCGCTCACCGTCTCGGTTGACCCAAGCGGTCTCGCGTCCGGCACGTACACCGCTACCATCGCGATCGCAGCACCCGGATCCGCGGGCGTGAACCTGCCCGTCATTCTTAGGGTAGCTTCCGGCGACGATGATGGCGGAGGCGACGACGGAGGCGGCGGCAGCGGTGGCAGCGGTGGTGGTGGCGGCGGCGATGATGGCAGCGGTGGCAGCAGCATCCATGCCTGGCCGTACGCTTACGATCCGGCCGCAACCAACAGCGTAGCGGCGACCTGGATGGACAACACCGGTGTCCCATCCACGAACGCCAACACCGCAGACACTCGCAACCAGGGCTTGTTGCTCTCGAAAACAAGCGCTGCGTCGAACCAGGCGCAGGCCGGAGTCGTGATCCGCGAGGTCGAGGGCATCTCCCTCACCGAACTGGGCTACGACATCCGCAGCGGAAGCCAGTGCACTGCAACCAGTCCACGCTTTGTGGTCGTCACCAGCGATGATGTCGTCCACAAGATCGGATGCACTGCCGGAACCGCTCAAGCGGCTCCCGCTACCGGATGGAAGCGCCTGCGCTTCGATCCGGCCAACCCGGCCCAAACCGTGCCCGCCATCGCTCCAGGAAGCAAGGTAAAGAGCATTCACCTGGTGCTCGATGGAGGTCCGGAGGCCGGCTCCAGCATGGCGGTCATCGACAACATCGATATCAACGGCAAGATCATCGGTCAGCAGTAGACCGAGGATCACCCCCTACCTGCGGGCCAGCTCACAATGGGCTGGCCCGGTTTTTTTGCTCCCAGTTCCCTTCCCTGGCAGCTTCTGAATTCACCACTCGCCCGCGGTGGGGCATCCGATAATGTCTTGCCGCTTTTCCTCAGTGCATGCTGTACTAAGGTTGTAATTTTCTTCGCCATTAAGATCCATGAGTCTCATCGTCATGAAATTCGGAGGGACTTCTGTCGGCAGCGCCGAACGCATCCGGCAGGCAGCCTCCATCGTGCAACAACACGCACGCCGGGGCCAGCAGGTCGTCGTCGTGGTGTCCGCTCTCTCCAAGGTGACCGACTTGATCGTCGGCGTTCTCAATGCGGCCCGCTCGGGCAACAGCCAGTCGATGGAAGACGGTCTGAAGCAACTCAAGGAGAGGCATGCGCAAGTCATGGCCGATTTGTTTCCGCTTGAAACCCGGAAGGCAGTCGCTGTCGATGTAAACGCCGCTCTATCGCGCCTGCGGGACTTCTGCTCGGCTCTCCTGCTCATCGGTTCGGCGACGCCCCAGGTCATGGACATGGTCTTGCCACTTGGCGAGCAGATGTCGGCGCACATGTTCGCCGCTTGTCTGAAAGAATTGGGCTCGCCCGGCGTGTTCGTGGATTCGGCCCGTGTCGTGGCCACGGACGACAAATTCGGCGATGCCAGCCCCGACATGGAGACGACTCGTACACGGTGCCGCGAAGTGCTCCTGCCTCTTCTGGAGCAAGGGCAGATTCCGGTAGTCATGGGCTACAGTGGCGCGAGCCCCGGCGGACAAGTCACAACCCTGGGCCGCGGTGGTTCAGACTACTCGGGCACGATTCTGGGCGCGGCCATGGACGCCAATGAGGTCTGGATCTGGACCGATGTGGACGGTGTTCTTACCGCTGATCCACGCGTTTGCCGCGATGCTCTCACCCTGCCCGAAATCACCTTTGCCGAAGCCATCGAACTCTCCTACTACGGCGCCAAAGTGATTCATCGGAAGGCGATCTGGCCGACAATGGATCGCGGCATCCCTGTCTGGATCAAAAACTCCTTCAAACCGGAAGTTCCGGGAACCAGGATTCTCGAAAGCGTGCCCGAGAGCAATCACCCTGTAAAAGCAGTCACAGCCGTGACCCAGGCATCTCTCGTCACGCTGACTACGAGGCGCGACGTACACTTTGCCGAGATTTTCGGGCGCCTCTTTTTGCGTCTGGGACACGAGCACGTCGATGTCTTGTTCTCTACTCAGTCTTCGTCGGAAGATTCCCTGGGACTGGTGCTGCGGGAGGCCGATACCGAACGGGTCGTGCATGCCATCCAGCGCCTGTTTCGCACGGAACTCAAGCATGGCGTGCTGAATCCGGTCACCGTTCACCGCGATATCGCGGTCATCGCGGTGTTGGGCTCTGGGATGAAGGGTACATGCGGCATTCTCGGCCGACTGTTCTCGGTGGTTGCGCGGAATAATGTAAGCGTCATCGCCGTCGCTCAGGGAGCGAGCGAATTGAACATCTGCTTCGCGGTCACAAATTCGCGCGTCGATGACGTGGTACGGGCCGTGCACGAAGAATTCCTGAGCCCGCGAGGAGCTTCGCAAGCCTAGACTCGTTTCCCCGGTCTTTTCACTATGTCGATGAAACAAGTTCGGGTCGGAATCGTCGGGTTCGGCACAGTCGGCCGAGCCACGTCCGACATCATCACCAAGCACGGAGACTTGATTGCGCAGCGCAGCGGCGTCCGGTTGCTGGTGACATCCGTCTGCCGTCGCTCCGGCGTTTCCGCGGCTGACGTGCCGGCGGGTGCTCGTGCGACGTCGGACTGGCGGCAACTCGTCCGGGAAGCTGATGTCGATGTGGTCGTCGAAACCATGGGCGGTACGGGCGAGTCTTTGCAACTTGTGCGTGCGGCTCTCGAGCAGGGCAAGCCGGTTGTGACAGCCAACAAGAATCTGCTTGCGGAGCATGGAGACGAACTGTTCGCCCTCGCTGCTGCGCGCAAGCTCCCGATTGGTTTTGAGGCAAGCGTCGCGGGTGGCATTCCGATCCTGCGCGTGATTCACGAGTCCACCGCCGGGGACCGCCTCCGATCGGTTCACGGAATTCTGAATGGAACCGCCAACTACATCCTCACGCAGATGGAGAACCGCGGCATCGAGTTTGCCGAAGCTCTGTCGGAAGCGCAGAAAGCCGGATTTGCTGAGGCCGATCCTTCCTTCGACATCGACGGTCAGGATGCCCGCGACAAACTCTGCATTCTGGCGCGCATGGCTTTCGAGGGGCGCCTTGATGTCGCGAAGATTCCGACCTATGGGATACGTCACGTGCGCGCCATCGACATCCACTCCGCCAATCGGTTGGAGAGCACCATCCGCCTCGTTGGTTCAGCTGAGCAGACCGATCATGGCCTGGAGGTTTCGGTTCGACCGTGGCTGGTGAGTCGCCGTTCCATGCTCGCCAAGGTCGAAGGCGTAAACAACGCTGTCTTCCTGGTAGGCGACAAGATCGGAACGCAGATGTTCTACGGAAGGGGCGCCGGGGGTGACGCCACGGGAGCAGCGGTGGTCTCGGACCTGATCGAAATTTCTCGTGATTTTGCCGCCGGCCAGATGAGCGCCAAAAACATATCCGGATTCCTGAACTCGCGCGAACTGATACTTTGCAACCACCCGCGCCCTGCCTCCTGGTACCTGCGATTGACAGTCCAGGATCAGCGCGGAATCGTGGCGCGCGTCGCGGAAGTGATCGCTCACGAAGCCATTAACATCGATTCTTTGGAACAGGAACCCCA
>Ga0307478_10002564_pt1 | contig 14108 bp, 13 predicted proteins | sample atmos_gasesECM4C_2_FD_203713 | JGI IMG/M metagenome (GOLD analysis project Ga0307478, IMG submission 203713) | Hardwood forest soil microbial communities from Morgan-Monroe State Forest, Indiana, United States - atmos_gasesECM4C_05 | ecosystem: Environmental > Terrestrial > Soil > Temperate...
CCGCTCCATCGCGGCCCTCGGATAAGCTTCCATGCTCCGCATGGTCTCCCATCCTCACCGCCCGCAAAGCGGACATATCACGTGCTATCTCAACCGGACATATCATGTGCTACCGACACGTTCTCGGCATCCTCTTGACCGAGTTAGAACCGCAGTGTAGCCTCGCCAGCGAAATCCCCTGCAGCTTGCCAAGTCCAAACTCCAAGGAGGCTTCATGGTTCCGGTCCCGCTCACCGCGCTCTGGCTTCCGATCGTGCTGTCGGCAGTGATTGTCTTCATCGCCAGTTCGATCATGCACATGGTGCTGCCCTATCATCGCAGCGACTACAAACAGCTCCCCGAGGAAGAGAAGCTGCTTACGGCGTTGCGTCCATCGGCTCCGACGCCGGGGCTTTATGTCTTCCCCTACTGCACTCACCAGACCATGAAGTCGCCGGAGATCGTAGAGAAGTATAAGCAGGGGCCGGTCGGCTTTGTGACGATGATGCCCAACGGAATGCCAGTTCTTCCGAAGTTTCTGGTGCAATGGTTCCTGTATTCACTTCTGGTCAGCTTCTTCGTGGCGTATCTCACCGCGCACACTGTTCCCGCAAGTACGCAATACCTGGCCGTGTTCCGGGTTGCTGGAACAGCGGCATTTCTCACCTATGGGCTCGGTCACCTCAGCGATGGCATCTGGAAAGGCCAGCTCTGGGGGAACACGATCAAAGAAGTCATCGACGGGCTCGTGTACGGCCTGCTGACCGCTGGCGTCTTTGGTTGGCTCTGGCCGCACTAGGAGCGCGTTCGCCACTGAGCAGATTCAACTCGATGCTTGCTGGCTAAGGTCCAGCGCGTTGGCTGCTTCACTGAGTGCGACGGCAATCTTCTCGGCAGCGGGGAGGCCGCCCTGCGCCATGTCTTTGCTGCCGCCGCCGCGTCCGCCCAGTTTCGCAAGCGTTTGCTTCAACAGCGTTCCCATATCGAAAGGTTGACCGGCGGATTGTCCAAACACCAGGGAAGGCTGCGGTGAAGTTGTTCCGAGAAGTGCCACCGTGTTGAAGGAAATCCGCGTCAGCTTTTGCGCCAACAGCTTGATGAAAGCCAGTTCGCGGTCGCTGAACGAGCGCACTACGAGCTTTCTTCCGTTGATCTCCGGAGTCTCGACAAGTAACGCGGTTGCCTGCGCAGAGGCAAGCTCTTCCTGGGATTGTTCGGCCTGCTTGCGCAGGGTTCGGATTTCCTCGAGCGATTTGCGGATTTGTTGCGGGACGTCGTAGATGTGCGATGAGAAGAGCGCTGCGCTTTCGGTCAGCGTGACGTAGTCGCGCCGCGCGTTGGCAACGGCGCGCAGTCCAGCAACGAACTCCACGCGCCATCCCTGGCGAACTCTCTCGGTTTTCCGCAGAAGGACAGAGCCGATCTGTCCAGTCTGGCTCACGTGAGTTCCGCCGCAGGCGGTCAAATCGAAGTCGTGAATGTCAATGAGGCGAAGTTGATCGCGTTCGGCCGGGGGAAGCTTGCGCAGTCCGAGTTTCGCCGCTTCGTCGCGCGTGACGAAGCGGATGTCAACGGCTCGATTCTCGAGGATGATTTCGTTGGCCAGGTGCTCGGCCGCCTCGACCTGGTCTTTTGTAAGCGTGGGCGTGTCGAGATCGATCGAGCAGTAGTCGTCCGCCATGTGGAACGACACAGTCGGATAATTGAACCGGCGGATGAATGCTGCCGAGAGCACATGCTGTCCGGAATGCTGCTGCATGTGGTCGCGGCGGCGAGTGGCGTCGATCAGGCCGTGGACGCGGGTTCCAGGTTTGATGTCTTTTAGGGGCGCTTCGAGATAGTGCACAACATGGCCATCTTCAGAGTCGGCAACTTCGGTGACGTGGACTTGTTGACTGCCGAGCGTGATCGAACCGGTGTCAAATACCTGGCCGCCGCTGGTGGGATAGAAGGCAGTGCGGTCGAGAATGATTGCCGGACGCGGTGTCTCGTGGACTTCGCGGATTTCGGCGTCGAAGTCGTACAGGAAAGAGTCGTGGTAGTAGAGGCGGTCCGTCATGGCTGGAGAATTTATTTAACCACAGAGGGAGCCTGTACTGCGCATAGCGATCCTTCGATTTTGATGCCGCACTCGCAGTGCTCGCGCATCGGCTCCACTCAGGATGACAATTCGAAACGGCGGCTTAGTACGGGCCGATGATGCCGCCGATTTGCCTCGCGGGCGGCTTCACGGATTGTGCCGGCTTGGCGGACAGGAGTGTCCGCCCCACATCTGCGTCCAAGACGTCCAGATACTTCAGGCCGCTGCCGGTGTTGAAGAGGACGACCGTGTCTTCTACTCTGAAGAATGCGGTAGCGCGGAGCTTGCGATAGGCGACCAGGCAGGCAGCGCCTTCGGGAGCGGCGAAGACGCCTTCGACTTTCGCCCAGTGACGAGTGGCGTCGAGGATTTCTTCGTCCGTAGCGCTAAGCGCAGTCCCATGACTCTTCTTCAGTATGTCGAGGATCAGGTAGTCGGCGTAAGGTTTTGGCACGCGCAAACCCGAAGCTAGCGTTTCGGCGTTAGGCCACATTTCGACGCCTGGCTTCGATTCCTCCCACGCTTTGACGACCGGGGCGCAACCCGACGATTGCACTGCGATCATCCTGGGCCGCTCGGAACCGATCCAGCCGAGAGCCTCCATTTCGTCGAAGGCTTTCCACATGCCGAGGAGGCCGACGCCGCCGCCGGTAGGATAGATGATGCCCTGGGGCAACTTCCATCCAAGTTGTTCGGCGACTTCGTAGCCCATCGTCTTCTTGCCTTCGACACGATAGGGCTCTTTGGTCGTGGAGACGTCGAACCATCCGTCTCTTTCCCAGGCTTCGGAATTTTTCAGCTCGGCGACCTTCTTGGCGCAGTCGCTGATGAGGCCATCAACGAGCGTGACGTGCGCGCCATAGTAGTCGCACTCGATGCGGTTGGCCGCGGGAACATCTTTGGGCATGAAGATGTGGGCTTCAACTTTTGCCGCGGCGGAGTATGCAGCGAGCGCTCCTGCAGCGTTCCCCGCGGAGGGGATAGCAAGCTTTTTGAGTCCGAAGTGGCGGGCCATGGTCACGGCGGCGGAGAGGCCGCGAGCTTTGAACGATCCAGTTGGATTCAGGCCTTCGTCCTTGATAAGGACGTTTTGGCATTCGCGGCTGGGCAGCATGGGGGTGAAGCCTTCGCCAAGCGAGACGGGATCGGCGTCGGGGAGGACAGCATCGTATCGCCACATGGTGGGTGCGCGTCCGGCGAGCCGCGCGGCGGAAAACGAACGCTTGATGGCTTTCAAATCGTAGCGAGCATAGAGGACGCCAGCGTCCTTGGGACAAACCGATTGCGGTCGGTCGGCAGGGTAGTGCTCGCCGCAGCGCGTGCATTCGAGGTGCGTCAGCATGCGAATGGTGAGTTTAGCAGAGGGCAGCAGTTGCCAGACTCCCGGCCCCAATTGAACGACGCATTAATCCTTAGGCCATTCGTAAGGAAAGAGTTTTCCGGCTTCCTCGGGCGTTATCTTGGCGCCAAGAGCCTGTGCGGCATTTGCGAGAACAGGGTCACTCCCGAAGGCAAGAGCTTCCTGAGTAGGTAGGGCCATTTGGTCGGGGACAACTCCCACATGTTCCAGACTCTTTCCGTCGCTCATAATTGGATTCGCAACCGTGATATTCATGCCATAGTCAATCCCGGAGCTTGCGGTCCATAGTCCGGTTGATTCCATCACTCTTCCCGAAGTCCGATCGCCGATTACGGTTCCGCGCTTCTCCAACTGCATGACTCGCGCGAAGATCTCCGCTCCTGAAGCCGAACGGCTGTCGACGAGCACAACCAGCTTGCCGGGGAAGGAATTGTGTTTTTCACTCTTGACAATTTCTGAAGAGGTCTTCTTACGATCCACCTTGTCAAAGATTTTCACGTCATGGTCGAAGAACATGCCGACGAAATACTTGAGAGTCTGGACGGAGCCGCCGGGACAGCCTCGCAAGTCCACGATCACGGCTTTGTCTTTACGGATTTTGCCACCCAGCCAATAGAAGTCGTCGGCATCAAAAAAGAACCAAGGAAATTTGAGGATGGCTATGTCATCGCGTTGCTCCAACTGCATTCGCATACGATGTATGACATTCTCGCTGTGGCGAATAACGTCGTAGCGTACTCCAGCTCCGGGTCGGTAAAAATAATCTCCCGATGTGCTGATCTTTGCGTGCACCTCGATTTTCTGCATTTCTCCTGAAAGGGTCTTGGCCTCCAACTGCATGTCCGGACGAGGATTCAAGATTTCGTCCAGGTATTCGATATCCGAAAGATTCTGTCGTTTAGGTGGGGTGCCATTGATTCTCAAGAGTTCAGTACCGGGTTTTAGACCTTTGGCTTCCGCATCAGAGCCGGGGCGCACGTGCGTGACCAAACAGCGGTCCCAAAACATCTGGTATTCGAGGCCAAAGTCCAGATGATAAGGATGGGTGGGAGGGAAAAATCTGGTATGGGAGTCGTTCAGTGTACCAACCGCGATCGCGATCTGCGTCAACGCCTCATTGAGAGAGTTTGACTCAGCAATCTTATTTCTGGCATTCGCGGTGACGGCGTTCCAATCCAAGCCGTGCATCTTCGGGTCGTAGTAGCGATCGTGGATGTCCTTCGAAACCACGTCAAGAATAGCTAGCGCCCTGTCACGATCAGTCCTGGATATAACGCCAGTGGCGGACGCGGTTGCTGGCGTCGGTTGTTGTGCTTGCACATGCACCATCGGCAGCAGCGCACATATTGCGGCGAAAATGCGCGTACATCGAAGTGGCATAGATTGTTGCTCCGGAACCGGAATTTTGAGGCCAAGGAGCCCGTTGCGAAAATCCCCACTTCTCGCAAAAGATGCGAGAAATGGGGCACCCAGCTAGATATCCGGGACAACTGAAACTTATCCCGCCATCGCGTAGAGGAACTCGACGTAGGAGCGGATGGCGCCGTCCATGCCGAGGACCTTGGGGTTGGCGGATTCGATCAGGTAGTATTCGTCGGGGGCGTGCGCGCCTTCGCCGTGACCGAGGCCGAAGCCGCCAGCGGGCAGGCGCAAAGGATCGCCGGTGAAAACGTATCCCGGCCACGATCCCGGACTGCGGGGCAGGACGATGGGATCGACGCCTTTGCTACGGTACACCTTCAATTCGGTCTGAATAATGCGAGCGTCGACCGAGGTGCTGTTGGGGTCGTAGCCGCCGGTCATGTTGGCTTCGACGTCGCTGAATCCGTGCTTCGCGAGATGGGCTTTCAGTGCGGCGAGCGCTTCTGCGGCGGTCATGTCGGGCACGAGGCGCATATCAATTTTGGCAACGGCGCGATGGGGAAGAATTGTTTTTCCGCCTGGGCCGGTGTAGCCGCCGACCAATCCTTCAATGTTCACCGTCGGGCGTGAGAGCAGCATCTCCATGGATTCCTGCCAGCCGACATCGTTGATCCAGTGCGAAACGCCGTAGGCTTTCTTGGCGAGACTCTCGTCCATGCGCTGCGAGGCGGTGGCGATCATTTGTTTTTCGGCGGGTGAGAGCGGACGAGCCTTGTCGGCAAAGCCTTCGATAGCGGGCGTGTTGCCGTCAGCCGAAACCAGGGTGTCCAGCGCGTGAATGAGGCGCCAGGCCGGACTGTCGATGCGGGCCTTCTCGCTGGAGTGGACGTCGTGAGCGGGACCGCGTCCCCAATGTTCGCCGCTGGAGACGAGTTCGAGTTCCACGACACCTTTCGCGCCGAGCTCAACGGTGACGCTGCCATCGAGATCCTGCGACGCTTCCGGGAGGAAGATGCCTTCGGATTTTTTCAGAGCGGCGACAACCTCGGGGCGATGGACGATCTGGGAGAAATGCGGCGAGCCGATTTCCTCTTCGCCTTCGCCCACAAAAACGAAGTTCACGGGCATTTTGCGTCCGGCGCCGCGAATGGCATGCAAGGCCGCGAGGAAAGTGGCTTCCGGGCCCTTCTGGTTGACGGCGCCACGTCCGATGAGCACTTTGCCGAGGCCGGGCTTGTCGACCAGAGCGGCGTCCCAGGGCGGGGAGGACCATTCTGAGGGCGTGACCTGCTTGACGTCGTACATGAAATAAATGCCGATGGTGCGGGGAGCGCCGGCATCGAGCGTGGCGAAGATGCCGGGCTGGCCGTCGGTGGGAACCTTGGTGACCGACTGAAATCCGGCGTCTTTGAGCATCTGCATGGTGAGTTCGCAGCCTTCGTTGACGCCGCGGTTTTCAGCCGCGATCGAGGGCTGGCGAATCCAGGTCTGCAGGCGCTTTATCGATTCGTCATAACGCTTTTCGATTTCAGCAAAGATGGGTTGCAGGTCAGTCTGCTCAGCGTGGGTCAGATGGGGAAGGCCGAGAGATGCGGCAACAGCGGCGGACCCGGCAACAAAGTCTCGTCGATTCATGCCCGGAAGGGTATCGCGGACGTGGGAGGGAAGTCTAGAGCGGCGAGATGCCGTGTCGAAGAAGTTTCGGTTAGTATCGAACGTCCGGAATCTTTTCCGGAGGAGGACTATCGATGAAAGCGTTTGTGACGGGACTGATTCTGGGGGTGGTTGCGCTTTTTGTGGTGGTCTATTTCTATTTTTCTAGCGGGATGGCACCCGTGGCGACGGCAGCACAACCAATGCCTTTTGAGAAGACGTTTGCGAATCTGGCGCTGCATGCGCGTGTCGACAAAGAGATGCCGAAGTCGGCGCCCTTTACGCCGGACGAGGCTGCTTATACAGCCGGGGCGCAGATCTACAAAGATCATTGCGCCGTGTGCCACGGGCTGCCGGGTCAGGATCAGACGATGATCGCCAAGGGAATGTTCCCCAAGCCCCCGAAATTGTTTCCGGGAAAGGGTGTGACCGACGATCCGGCGGGAGAGACCTATTGGAAGGTTGCGAATGGGATTCGCATGACGGGGATGCCGGGCTTTGACAAATCGCTTTTGCCGACGCAGATCTGGCAGGTCAGCTTTTTGTTGGCGAACGCAGACAAACTGCCAAAGAGCGTACAGGATAACCTCGCGGGCACTACTTCGACGCTGAGCGAGGGCATCAAAAAATAGGCATCGGCGGGGTGTTCGCCCAGTGGTGGCGTCCAACGCGACAGGTCCGAGGCGGTTGCAGCCGCATGCTATAGTGCGATTCGCATGGGGTCGTTTCTTTTTTTTGCATTCTCGTGGTGGGCGATTCTGCTTCGGGTGATCGCGATTGTGCATTTCATCCGGCGGCGGCCGAATTTTTTCTGGATCTGGGTGATTCTGTTTCACTGGGTGGGAGCGCTGATCTACATCGTCGTCGAAGTGATTCCCGACGCTGGGCTGTTGCGCAGTTCGTTCCAGGCGTTTCCGCGGCGGCGGCGAATTCACGAACTGGAACGCACGGTGCTCGACAATCCCTCTGCCGGAAACTACGAAGAGTTGGGGTTGCTGTATCTCGATGATGGGGCCTTCGCACGGGCTCGAGCTTGCTACGACAAGGCAATCTCTTCACGGACCGACCATGCGGATCCGTTTTACCGGCGCGGCGTGGCGGAACTGGAGTTAGGAGATTTTGTTGCGGCGGTGCCGGATCTGGAGCGGGCTGTCAGTTCGGATCCGGACTACGATTTTCATCGCGCCAAGGGATTGCTGGCATGGGCCTACGCGCAAACCGGACAGGCGGAGAAGGCGAATGCGTTGTTTCGCGAGGCGACGCGGATTTCGACAATTTCCGAGACCTATTACCATTACGCGCTGTTTTTGCAGTCGCAGGGGCGGATGGTGGAGGCGCGCGAGTGGGCGCAGCGAATTTTAGATAAGAAGCCGACCATGCCGGGATATTTACGGCGGCGCGAGCGCCCGTGGTTTCGCAAGGCGAGCGCGTTGCTGATGAAGTTGCGAGTGCAGGGGTAGTTCTTGCGGAAAATCTGTGACGTCCTACCGGACTCGGGCTTCTATCTTGCCTCGGCCCCGCCACTTCCGGGTGCCCGCCGTCGCGAACAAGCTGCATCCGATCTCAAAGGCACATAAATCGGTACTACGGGCAGGTGAATTCACCGCTGCCGGAGATGAGCGTTGAGGTTCCGTTGTTGGCCGAGGCGCTGGCGGTGACGAGGACCGTTCCCGAAACTCCGGAGACACATTGAACGGTGATGGTGCCGGTCCCGGTGCTGACCACGGTGGCGATGGTTGTGTTCGTCGGATTGTTCACCACGAATTGGCCAGAGTAGGGAGCGGCAAAGGTCAGCGGTCCGGTGAGCGGCGGGAGATTGAACGTGCCGGTTGCCGTGAAGGTGACTTGTCCGTTGGCATAAGTCTGAGCGTCGGCTGTGGCCGGAGCTACAGAGATCGAGGTCAGGATGCGGCTGGTATTGGGGTTACCCGAATTGCCGCAGGAGATGATGGTTACGGCAACAAGGGTTAGGCCGAGAAGTGCGATCAGGGTTCGTTGGGATGGGCAATCCACCTTAGTTTCTTTCCACCTTCTTGGATTCGATTTCGTGTTCAGAAGGCAACGCTGTGTGTGATGCGGCGTCGCAGCGGAGAACTCGCCTCGCTCTGCTCGGCGGGACAGCCGAGGCGGCTGTCCCCACATGTTCCGAGGCAGTTCCTTCCCCCGAGTTCCCAGGAAACTAGCCGCCAAGCTTTTCAAAGAAGCGGCAGATGGTTTCAATCCCGCGATAGAAGTTGGGGATGTGAAATTTTTCGTTGGGAGCGTGGAGGTTGTCGTCGGGGAGGCCGAAGCCCATCATCACGCTGGGAATTTTCAGAACATCCTGAAAATCGGTGACGATGGGAATCGATCCGCCGCTGCGAATAAACACGGTGTCTTTCTTGAAGGTGTCGTGCAAGGCCTCGGTTGCCGCCTCAATGTACCTGTTGTCGGTGCTCACAACGCAGGCAGGACCTTTGCTCCAGATTTTGATTTTCGTCTCGATGCCTTTGGGAGTGACTTTCTTCACGAATGCGGAGTATTTCTTTAGAACGTCATCAGGGTCCTGATTGGGCACGAGGCGCATGGAGACTTTGGCCTTGGCTTTCGCCGGGATTACGGTTTTGGCGCCGTCAGCGACGAAGCCTCCGGGCATGCCGTGGACTTCAAGCGTCGGACGGGCCCAGGTGCGGTAGAGAACGGAGTATCCGGGCTCGCCGGTGAGGACTTTCGATCCAACTTCGGTTTTGCGGTAGTGCTCTTCGTTGAAGGGCAGGCGTTTCCAGGCTTTGAGTTCGGCAGCGGTCGGGGCTTTGACCCCTTTGTAGAAGCCGGGGATGAGGACTTTGCCTCTCGCGTCTTTCATCTTGCTGATCATTTCGATCAGGGCAAAAAACGGATTGGGCGCCGCGCCGCCGTACATGCCGGAGTGCAGATCGGTCTTGGCGCCGTAGGCTTCGATTTCGGTGTAGACCAGGCCGCGCAGTCCGACGCAGAGAGTGGGGAGGTCGGGGGCAAAGAGTTCGGTGTCGCAGACCAGGGCGAAATCGGCTTTCAGCTTGGCTTTCTGCTTGCGGATGTATTCGGCGATCGATTCGCCTCCAACTTCCTCTTCGCCTTCAAAAATCACTTTGACGTTGATGGGAAGCTTGCCGCCCCCGGTCTTCATGAGGGCTTCGAGGGCTTTCACTTCCATCCAGAGCTGGCCTTTATCGTCGACCGCGCCGCGGGCGTAGATGTTGTTATTGCGCTCGGTGGGCTCGAATGGAGGAGTGTGCCATTCATCGAGCGGCTCGGCCGGCTGGACGTCATAGTGCGCGTAGCAGAGGACCGTGGGCTTGCCCGAGGCGTGCAGCCAGTCTGCGTAGATGAGCGGATGTCCCTGGGTGGGGATGACCTCGACGTTTTCCATGCCGACGCGCCGGAGTTCGCTGGCGACGTAGTCAGCGGCTTTCTGAATGTCGGGCTTGTGTTCTTCGAGGGTGCTGACGCTGGGGATGCGGAGGAGATCTTTCAATTCACTTAAGAAACGTTGCTGATTGCTGCGGGCAAAATCTACTGCGGGAGAAGCCATGGGCAATCCTTTCTGTGATCTCGGAGAAGACGCACGATAGCGGATTTTGGGAGTCTAAGGAAACAAATCAGTATAGCGCGAACCCCGAGGATGCGCCGCGGAAGCCGTTTCTCGGTGGCCTTCGAGTTTAGTTCCAACGATTGCTTTCCAGTGGCGTCATCCCGAGCGAAGCTAGCCCTGGGGAGAACCGTGCTTCGCTGAAAGCCATGCTGCCGAAATCAAACACACCGCAATCACGGCAGAGAAAACGATAGGTAGGATAAAAAGGTATTTCAAGCTCACCACCGTAATAGCAGCAAAGGAAAGGGCAAACGTCCACGCAGTGCCGCGCATGAACGCCAAAGTCGCCGCCGGAAGGTTAGCGAGCTGCCATGCCAAAATCGCCGCGAATAGATAAAACACGCCGACAGAGAATCCAGCCGCCAAAAATAGGTCCCAATACGTGCGGTTGAAACCCTGCACGTCAAAATGAATTGATCGCATTGAGCCAAGAAGGGTATCAACTCCCCATTTGGGATCAGACTGGCGAAAGCCGAGCGTATGTCCTACTGCGAAAAGCAGCAGAAGAACGGCAGCGATTCGATAAAACGTGGATGCTTTCATCCTCGCCTCCAGAGATCACGGCAGCGGCGTCAATATCCTGCCGCGCGGGTTCCAACTGTACCAGTATCAAGGTCAACCACAGGGAACGCCGGGGATCACATAGGAAATCAAAATCTTGCTGGCGAAAAGGAGGACAGGTCGTATTCGGGATCGCGGCCTTCGAGCACGGCCGACATGACTTGCGCGGTGATGGGCGCCAACATAATGCCGTCTCGGAAGTGGCCGGTGGCGACGTAGTAGCCGGGCGTCGACGTGGCGCCGAGAATGGGCAGAGCGTCGGGAGTTCCGGGGCGCAGGCCGGCCCAGTCTTCGAGGATCCTGGCATCAGCGAGTTTGGGGACGAGTTGGAGAGCGGCGCGATAAAGACGCTGGATTGTGGCCGGGTCGGTTCGCTTGTCGAATCCGGCCTCTTCCACAGTTGTACCGACCAACAGGCGGCCGTCACTTCGCGGGATGAGATAGACCTGGGGTGAGCGGATCACGTGCTTCAACAGCGTGCGCGTGGGCATGGCCAGGTAGAGCATCTGGCCTTTGACGGGACGGGTCGGGAAGGTGTGCGGCGGGATTTGTCCTGACCAGGCACCGGCGCAGTTGACGACTTTTTCTGCGAGAAAAGTGGTCTTTGTGGTAGTCACGCCGACCGCGCGGCCGTCGGAGAGATTCACGGTTGTGACGGGATCGCCGGAAGAAAAGTCGGCTCGACGATTTCTCGCTGTCTTCAGAGCGGCCGAGGTTAGCGCGCGTGGATCGACACAGCGTTCTTTAAGGTAATACGCGTTCGGATGCATTGTATCGACGACCATAGCAACGTCCTCGGTATCGAAGCCTTCCTCTTTCAGGTCGAACTCCTCATCGAGGGTGAGTTTGGCCCAGGCTGGCTCCAACTCGCTCAAGTCCGCCGGGCATAAGGGTATGGTCCTGAGTTGAGGATGACGAATATGTTCCTTCGAAAGGAAGAGAATCGTACCGTAGTCTCGCAAGTCGACTTTCATCCCCGATTCCACTTCCAATTCGTGCGCGAACTCTGGATACATGTGCGTGCTTGCTGCGGCGAGGGGCTGAAGGGCAGGCATCGTTTCAAGAGGAGAGTCGACCAACATCCCTCCCGCGGCGTGAGAGGCTTCACGGCCGGGCTCGCCACGCTCAACGATCAGGACTGTCGCTCCGCGCTTGCGCAGGGCAATCGCGAGTGAGAGGCCGATGATACCGCCGCCGATGATGATGACATCCCAGGACTTCACAGAGGGCATTGTAAAAGCATTGGTCAGCATTCGGCACTTAGCATTCGGCAAAGGCGAGGTTGCCTACACGCCGAGATCGTATACGAGATGACACACGCGCCTCCGCTGCTTAGAATGGCTGACATGAACAAGACTTTCGGGGCCGGGTGCGCGGTGGCCATTCTGTTGATGTTGGGTGTGGGAATGGCGCAAAAAGACAAGGACGAAGGGCCGACTTCGGTACTGAGTTTTGTGGTGCTGAAGGATGACAACGGGAAGCCGGTGCGCAATGCGGCGGTGATCATGCATCCGGTGGATACCCGTGGCAAGCAGGAACGAGGCGGTCTGGAGTTGAAGACCGATTCTGAGGGCAAAACCTCGATCGACGGAATTCCTTACGGCAAGCTACGCGTCCAGGTGCTGGCGCAGGGATTTCAGACGTACGGGGACGACTTTGAGGTCACCAAGTCCAAGATGGAGTTCACCATCAAATTGAAGCGGCCCCAGGGGCAGTACTCGATCTACGACGATCATGCGAAGGACCCGAACGCCCCGCCGAAACCGGACTCCACGCCCCCGGATGGAAAGAAGCCGAACTAGCCGGCTCTTTGCAATCCACATTAGAAATGGTGGGAGAGGAATATGGATTATTTGCTCAAGACCGAGCCGTCAACGTATTCATTCGCGGATTTGCAGCGCGAGGGAACGACAATCTGGGACGGAGTTTCAAATCCCGTGGCGCTGAAGAACCTGCGCGGGATGAAGCCGGCTGAACGGCTTGTGATTTATCACACTGGGGATGAGAAAGCCGCGGTGGGGACGGCTACGGTGGTATCGGTGGACGCGTCGGACGCGAGAAATCCGCAGGTGAAGATCAAGGCTGGGAAGGCGAATGCGAAGCCGGTGACACTGGCGGAGGCGAAGGCGAACAAGTTGTTCTCGGAATCTCCGTTGGTCAGGCAAGGCCGCTTGAGCGTGGTGCCGCTGACGGAGGCGCAGTATAGATTCTTGACCGGATCGTGAAAAGTCAAAATCCCCACTCTACGAAAACCACGTAGGGTGGGGCACCCGCTGCATTCCTGTATCCAGAGAGCTGTCTCGAAATCTTATGCGACGCGGGCGTCGCGGCGAATTAGCATCGAATCCAGTAGATAGCCTAAGCCCAGGGTGAAGGGGATAGCGCCAAAGGCGGCAGCGATCAGGGCGTCAGGTTCGACGCGGGCGATGATGGTAAACGTCAGCATGAAGCCGACCGCGCCGGCGATGCACAGTATGCCGGAGCGGCGCGAGCGGGCCGCCTCCGAGAGTTCGGCTTCCATGGGGACGTTTACGCCCCGTTGCATCGCCGCCAGGCGCTCTTCGGTGCGCAGTTTGCGCACGCGGTAAAAGGTGTACATCCCCAAGATCGCGGTTGGCATTCCGAAAATCATGACGATCGCAGCCAGGCCAGTGATTCCGTCCATTGTGGTTCTCCTTCCGGTGGCGCTCGGCTGGGAAGTCCGACCGAGCTCGTTTGTCAATTAGAGGTACGGAGGCAGGAACAGGAAAGTTCCACGCCGGCCAACTCCAACGCCGCAAAATGCTTCCAAGGACTAGACGTGTCTGCTTGGGAACCTGCCGGGTCATAAGTTCTGGAGACCTCATGAAATTGATGGAAGTATATGGGCTGCGCCGCGCCCCGGTTGCAGCCTTGTGTCTCGCCAGTGTGTTGGCGGTTCCGGTTGTTCATGCCCAGGAAACGAAGGAAAAGGTCACGGTTGACGACGTGGATCGCACCTTCACCGTGCGGCTGCCAAAGGGCTATGACGCTACCCGGAAATATCCGGTGGTGATTCTGCTGCATGGCATGAATCAGGACGCCGACGATATGGAGCGGCTGACGCGGTTTAACGAACTGGCCGACAAGGACGGGATTATTGCGGTATATCCGGCGGCGCTGCATGGGCGCTGGAACGTGGGAGTCCGTCCGCAGGAACGACGGGAAATGGGCGGCATGGGGCCAGGGGGACATCGGCATGGGTATCCGGGGGGCGGATATCCGGGTGGTGGCTACCCGGGTGGCGGGTATCCCGGCGGCGGACAGCAGCAGCCACGGAATCGGCAGCCAGAGGAAGAGCACCGGGGTTCTCAAGCCGATGATGTAGCGTTTTTCAACCAGATGCTTGATCAGATCGGCACCAAGTTTTCGGCAGATCAATCACGAATTTATGCGGCTGGATTATCGGAAGGCGGGTTTATGAGCCTGCGCCTGGGGTGTGCGATGTCGGACCGGATCGCGGGAGTGGCGGCAGTGGGCGC
>Ga0307478_10002567_pt1 | contig 14098 bp, 12 predicted proteins | sample atmos_gasesECM4C_2_FD_203713 | JGI IMG/M metagenome (GOLD analysis project Ga0307478, IMG submission 203713) | Hardwood forest soil microbial communities from Morgan-Monroe State Forest, Indiana, United States - atmos_gasesECM4C_05 | ecosystem: Environmental > Terrestrial > Soil > Temperate...
AGGGCAGCGGAGTTGATCAGGCAGAGGCTTGCGGCCGACGGGATTATCGTGAAAGAGGTGATGCTGCGGGATATCCAGTTGCCTCCGGAATATGCGGAGGGACTGCAGGCTTATCTGTTGAAAGAGCAGGAGAACGATCGCATGAGCGTGGAAACGGAGCTAAAGGGTAAGGAAGTGCGGATCGCCGAACTGGAAGCCGAGGCCATGAAGGCGCGCCAGGTCAAGCAGGCGGAAGGCGAAGCACGGGTACGGGTTCTGCGAGCAAAGAGCGAATCAGACGCGATGAAATACACTCTGCCACTCAAACAAAAGCAGATTGAACAGAGCCGACTGGAGGCGCAGGCGCGAAAGGAAGCGACTATCCAGAATGCGGAGGGGGATGCGCAGGCCAAGCTGATCGACAGTAAAGCTGAAGGAGAGCGGCGGAAGTTGCTGGCGGAGGCGGAGGCGGATCGCATCCGGGTGACAGCAGAGGCAGACGCAGAGCGGTTGCAGAGCGAGGCGGCGGTATTGAAAGGAAATCCGCTGCTGATTAATAAGATTGTGGCCGAGCGGCTATCGGACAAGCTGCAAATCATGATGGTGCCGGCCGATGGAAAGTTCTTTTTTGCCAACGACGTGATGCGTGGCATGAGCATGGCGAACCAAAACACGCAGGCGGAACAGCAGCCGAGATAGCCGGGGGAATCGCGTAGGGCTCGGCGAGGATGGTGAGATATGATGCGAAGGATTCGGTTGCGCAAAGAATGCGTCGAGTATCCAGGGAAGGGCGGGAGGGCTGATGTTTCGCCGAAAGCTGCTGTCGGTATTCGCGCTGACGGTTTTTCTGTCGGTGGCGGCCGTGGCCTGGCTGGTATCGGCGGTAACGCGGCGGGCGTTTGATCGCAGCGAGAATGACAGAACGGCGGCGCTGGTAACGCAGTTCCGCCGCGAGTTCAACCGGCAGGGCGAGGCCGTGGCGCGGCGGGTGGAGGCGATTGCGGCATCAGAAGCGACGAACCGCATGGCGACGGCGTTGAACCACGCGCCGGCGGATCCAGGTCCATATTTTGAGTCGGCAAAAGCGTCCGCGGACAATAATCAACTCGACTTTCTGGAGTTTGTGGAGAGCGATGGAACGATTATTTCTTCCGCTCAGTGGCCGGCGAAGTTTGGCCATCAGGAAAGCGCGATTGCCAGCTTTCCCGCGACGGCCGATCACGGAGCATTTCTGAAGCAGGAAGAATTGCAGGATGGAACGGCGCTGGGTTGGTTTGCAGTGGGTGCGACGCGGGTGGGAGAGCACCCGGTTTATGTGATTGGAGGGCGGCGTCTGGACCGCAGTTTTCTGGCGGCGCTGGACATGCCAGCCGGGATGCGGGCCTTGCTGTATCAGAATCGCGGCGACCGTTTCTCGACGGAGTTCCTGATAGATCCCTCTGAGTCTTCCGAGTCCTCCAAAGAGAACATGCGTCTGGCAGAAAAGCTGGAGCCGTTGGTGGAGACGGTACGGCGATCCGAAGAGGAAAATACGAGACTGGTGAGATGGTCGGACAATGAGACTGAGGATGAAGTGTTTCATGCGATTCCGCTGTTGGGAGCGGGAGCGGGCCAGGATCGTCCGCTGCTGGCGATTTTACTGATCGGCAATTCACGGCGGACGTATGTAGAACTGGTGCGGCGCATCGGTACAGCGGTGCTGATAGTGGGTAGCGGAGGAATTCTTTTAGCGATTCTGGTGAGCAGTTGGGCAGCCGCGCGAGTGACGCGTCCGGTGGAAAATCTGGCGCACGCCGCGCAGGAAGTTGCGGCGGGAAACTGGAATGCGCGAGTGGATGTGCTGGGTGACGATGAACTGGGGCAGCTGGCGGATTCCTTCAATCGAATGACCAGCGAACTGCTGGGGCAGAAAGAGCGTTTACTGCAGGCCGAGCGGGTGGCGGCATGGCGGGAATTGGCGCGGCGGCTGGCCCATGAATTGAAGAATCCGCTGTTTCCCCTTCAGCTGACCGTGGAGAATCTGGTGCGGGCGCGGCAGCAGACTCCCGAGCAATTCGATGAAGTGTTTCGGGAAAGTTCGAGAACGCTTTTGGCGGAGATTTCGAATCTGAAGGGGATCGTGGAAAGGTTCAGCGAATTCTCGAGGATGCCGCGGCCGAACTTCCAGCGAGTGCACGTAAATGAACTGATCCTTGGCGTGGTACAGCTGTTTAAGGCGCAACTGGAAGCGCCGGGGCGTGCGAAGATCAGTTTGGAGCTGCAACTGGACCCGCACCTGGAAGGGGTAGAAGCGGACGCGGATCTATTGCATCGAGCCATTCTGAATCTGGTAACGAATGCTCAGGATGCGATGCCCCGCGGCGGCACGCTGACCTTGCGCACGCGAAATGCAGACGGCAAGGTGCTGATCGAAGTGGCCGATAGCGGAGAAGGGTTAACCCCGGAGGAGTGTGCGCGAATCTTTACTCCTTATTATACGAGTAAGCAGCAGGGCACCGGGCTGGGACTGGCTATCGTTCAATCAGTGGTGAGCGATCATGGGGGAAGAATCCATGTGCTGAGCGAGCCTGGGCGAGGGACGACTTTTGTGATTGAATTGCCGCGCCATGCGGATCAGGCGCGAAGGTCTGGGGAAAGAATTTAGCGAGCGGGAGGATGGTTGCCGACGAAAGCGCATCTGCTGATTGTGGACGACGAAGCGAACACACTGGCGTCGCTGGCGCGGGCGTTCCGGCTGGCGGGACATGAGGCCAGCGTATGCGACAACGCGGCCAAAGGCCTGGAACTGGCGAAGGCGCAAAAGTTTGACCTGATCCTGTCGGACGTGGCCATGCCTGGCAAGAGTGGACTGACGCTGCTGGAAGAATTGAAAGCCCAGGGAGTGACGGCGCCGGTGGTGATGATGTCAGGGCAGGCGGACATCGAAATGGCGGTGCGAGCGACACGGCTGGGCGCGTTGGATTTTTTGGAGAAGCCGATCTCCACAGAGAAGCTTTTGCTGACGGTGGAGAATGCGCTGAAACTGCAGCGCCTCGAAAGTGAAAACCGGCAACTCAAGCAGCGGCTGGGCAGGCACGAAATCGTGTGGCACGGCGCGGCGATGCAGCGCGTGATGGCGCAAGTAGAACGCGTGGCCGCGAGTGAGACGCGAATTTGCATCCTGGGAGAAACGGGCACGGGAAAAGAGCTGGTGGCGCGGACGCTTCATGAACGAAGCGGGCGAGCCGGCGGAGCATTTGTTACGTTGAATTGCGCGGCGGTTCCGGCTGAACTGATTGAATCGGAACTTTTCGGGCATGAGAAGGGATCATTCACGGGCGCGGGGGGACGACATATTGGAAAGTTCGAGCAGGCAGATCACGGCACAATTTTTCTGGATGAGATTGGAGACATGCCGCTGGCCATGCAAGCCAAGCTGCTGCGAGTGCTGGAAGAGGGAGAAGTGGAGCGTATCGGCGGCGATAAGCCGGTGACCGTGGATGTGCGAGTGGTGGTGGCGACGCATCGCGACCTGGAAGCGCGGGTGCGGGAGGAAAAATTCCGTCAGGATCTGTTTCACCGGATTTATGTTTTCCCGCTGGTGCTGCCTCCGCTGCGAGAACGGCGGGAAGATATTCCGGCTCTGGTCGGGCATTTTGCGGCGCAGGTAAGCGCGCAGAATGGATGGAAACCGGTTCCCTTCACCGCCGAGGCAATGGAAGCGCTGCAAGCACAGAGCTGGCCCGGTAACGTGCGGGAGTTGCGTAACATGGTGGAGCGACTGATGCTGCTGGCGACCGATGGGCAAGTGGACCTTGCGACGGTGGAGGCGGCAATGCCGAGGGGCGGGCGCGGAGCGGGGTCGCCTGCTACATCCGCGCTGGGGCCGCTGGCGGAGCGAGTAGATGCTTTTGAGAAGGAAATGATTCTGGCGGAGTTGAAGCGCAGCCATTCGAATGTGAGCCTGGCGGCGAAGTCGCTGGGGCTGGAGCGCAGCCATCTTTACAAGAAGGCGGAGCAGTTGGGAATCGATTTGCGGGCGATGCGGCGGGAACAGGATTTGACGCAAGAGTGAATTGTAATTCTCTGGCAAACAAATATCAGCCCTCGATCGGAATTACGAGGGCTGAGAAGAAGACGTAGCAAGCTACGTCTCTATGAATCACTGCTGGTAACCTTGCCGTCCTTCATCACGAACTGAATATTTGTCAGCAACTTAGTCGGCGGCAGCAGACGGCTGGGCTAGACCTCGCTTAAGATCGGCGGCGAGCAGACGGTGAAAGAGTTGTTCGCCGGCTTCGCGGCGGACGGAAAGACGGCCAGCGCGATAGGCGCGCGACTTCAGGCCGCGCTGCACATCTTCGCAGATGCCCAGATCTTCCTCTTGCACGCCACTGCCGACATTCACCGACCGTTCGTTGTATTCGCGGTGAGCTTCACCAGTGCCAGCGAAATAAAAATCGAAAATCACGGTGCAGTGGTCGACATCGACGGGGATCACGAGGTTGGTGTCCATGTATCCCTCGTAGCAATTGACCATGAGGTTGGGATGCTGCCAGAAATACCATGCGCGGTCACCCTTGCGCGTGGACTCCATGGCGGCGTTTTCATCGGAGGCGACCAAGGGGCTGGACTGCAGACTGTAACGGTCTTCGTTCTCGATGGTGTAGTTCTTGTAATCGAGAACCGAATTCAAGTCTTTATGAAGATGGGGAACGTGATAACCGCCGTCGAGATAATTGTCGACGAAGACTTTCCAGTTGCAATGGATGTTGTAGGTACGGCTGTCGAAGTAATGCAACTTACTAATGCCAAGAGGAGCGACGCGCTGGACGAGACCGCCGAGGAACTGAAGGAGCGGAGCGGCGTGGTCGTCAAGATTGACGAAGACGAAGCACTCCCAGGTTTCCACACGGATGGGAACCAGGCCATTTTTCGAACGATCGAAATTCTCGACTCCTTCGAACTCAGGCATGCCCTTGAGTGAGCCATCAAGGCCGTAATTCCACCCGTGATACGGACAATGCAACAGCGATGCCTTTCCGCAGGGTTGAGTCACTACAGCGGCAGCATGATGGCGGCAAACATTGTAGAAAGCGCGCAAGACGCCATCATTGCCACGAACCACAACGACAGGTTCGCCGGCGACCGTCGAGGTGACGAACTCTCCGGGCGCTTGCAGTTGATCGGTGCGCGCGACGAGCTGCCAGGTTTTGCTGAATAGGCTCAGGCGCTCAAGTTCGGCGATGCGAGGATCGACGTACCAGGTGGCGGGAATGGTTGAGGCCTGCGCCAGGGGCGCGTGGTCGTTGTAACTGGAAAGAATCTGTTCGATGGAAGATGGCATGGTCTGGATTTACCCGATGTCGAGTTTACTATCAGCAGGTATTTGCAGACCGGAAAAGTTTTGGGATAGGAAAAGGGCAAGTCAACAAGATTGACTGCCTGATCGCGCCGCTGCGCGATCACAGCACGCCGTTTTGCCGATAGCGAAATAATGCAACGGGCGGGCTCTGAAAAAAAGCCCGCCCGATTGCGATCAGCAAGTTGAATGAATTACGAGTGAACCTAGCTGGCGTTGCGCAACCGCGTTTGATCGGCGATGACCAGCGGCGCATCTACCAGGTGTTCGCTCAAGAACCAAACCTGCAATTCATTGGCACGCAGCACATCGCTGACGACGAGATCATTGGTGCCGGCATCGCCCAGTTTGTCAGCGCGCTCTGCCAGTTCGCGGCAGTGGCCGATGATGATCTGATGCGCGTCCAGCAGGCGGGAAATCTGCACTGGCACCTCTTCCCTGCCCTTTGGCGGACGCTCGATGCGGGTGGTCTCTGCGACGTCGGCGGCCATGGCAATGGAGATTCCGCCTAGAAGTTGAATCCGTTCGGCAATCGTGTCTACAATTTCCGATTGTTCCTCGTAATGCTTGTCGAACAAGAGATGGAGCTGATAGAAAGTTGGTCCGGCTACCTGCCAATGCGATTTCTTGTACAAATCACGCAGGGTCATGGTATCGGCTAACAACAGGTTGAGCTGTTCAGTCATTTCCAGACGAACCGGCTCTTCCAGATCTAGGGGCAACATGTGCGAGACGGTTCCATATTGTTGGATTTCGGCAGCCCGCTGATGAAGGCGAGGCTGCGCGCTGACATTTCCTCGTTCGCTGGCGGGGGCTTTTGAGTTGGAATCTTTTTTGGCCATAGTTTAGTGTTCTCCTTGCTGCGCATTAACTCGAGATATTTTAATCCACTTTGCTTCAGTTTTTGTTCGATGCCCAGAACCGGCCGTTGGATGCGGTCAGCCCAAGCACGAGACATTTTATAGAAGGAACCAGGTCCCGGACACGTTCGAAATCCGCCAGATTCCAAGTGAGTGAATCGAGCCCAGGGGACCCGGCGTTGAGTCTTCCGCAACGGGATAAGCGGCCGAAGCGTAGCCCTGAAAGTTTGACGATGTTAACGGCATTGATTATGATCGAAATGCGGGGTGGAGCAGTCTGGTAGCTCGTTGGGCTCATAACCCAAAGGTCGGTGGTTCAAATCCACCCCCCGCAACCAAAGCAATCATAGAGTTACGGGCCATTGGGCACTTGCAACAACTGTTCAAAACTGTCCAATGAGGGGAACTGCCGCGCAGTTCCCCTTATTTATTGAATGGCCGGAACTCCGCTCTGGTCTAGAGATCAAGCATGATCCATGTTGGAGCGTGGTCGCTCGCGTTTTCCTGCCCACGCGCCCATCGGTCAACACCGCCGTCCACCAGCCGGTCCGACAAATTCGGCGAGAGCAGAAAGTGATCGAGTCGCATGCCTTTGTCCTTCTGCCAGCGTTCAAATTTGTAATCCCAGAATGTCCAGAGCGGCCCCGCCGGATGTAGCTTCCGCATGGCGTCGGTCCAGCCCTGAGCCAGCAAACGCGCAAAGGCCTGTCGGCTCTCGGGTTGGATCAACGCGTTGTTATCCAACGATCGAGTCGGATAGATGTCCTGCGGTGTGGGCACGACATTGTAGTCACCGGCCAGCACCACAGGGGCTCCGCTCGCCATGAGTCCGGCGGCGTGGGCAATCAGGCGCTCAAACCAGGCCAGCTTGTAATTGAATTTCGGTCCGGGCTGCGGATTCCCATTGGGGAGGTAGATGGAAGTGATCAGGACTCCCTGAACCGCCGCTTCAATGTAGCGAGCTTGATGATCTTGATGATTACGATCTCCAGAATTATGCCCTTCAGGATTTCTCGGCAAGCTGGTGCGAGTCAGCACGGGAACCTGGTTTCGCGCGAGGATGGCCACGCCGTTCCAGGAGCGCTCCCCTTGCCAGACCGCTTCGTAGCCGAGAGTTCGAAGGGCATTTACGGGAAAGGCTCCCTGCTCTGCTTTGAGCTCTTGGAGGCTAACCACGTCCGGTTCAGCTTTCGCTAACCACGCCAGGAGGTTATCGAGCCGCTTATTGATGTTGTTAATGTTGAAGGTGGCGAGTTTCACTAAGCCCCTTTCTGTCCCCGTGCTTCTGGGCGCCTCCCGAAAGGCACAAACGAGTTCGTTGTTCGGGCCCACATCATTCTATCGGTAGTGCTTAGTTCGACTAAAAACCGGAATTTGTCCGCAAACCCATCCCAACCACAGCGATCAAGAGTAATCTTCATAAAGCAAACGCCGATAGGAGGAGACAACTATATGAGTAACTCCGCTGACGACTTGACAAAGGGTCTTCCGAAACCAGCATCGCAAAACTCTCAAGAAGATTACGTTTTTACCCCAGGCGGCCCAAGGCGTCGATCGTATGTTCACCACATCGAGCGTGGCGCAATCGTGCTTAATGAAGGAGGAAGGCTCAAACAGTATGACTCCAGTCGGCGCTTAATCGAAGATTTTGGAGTTGCTGAGGACCTTTCCAGAGGTCGCCCTCATGTGAATCGGCTGCGCAATAAAGCAGAGAATGTTCCGGGACTCGGTCATGGGTGGATCGCCTACGTTGCGTGGGAGAATGACACCGGAACTCCGATCACCTCTTTTAACACTACCTGGGTCGTGCCTCAAGCGCCCCTCAGCCAAGGCAGCCAGATAGTCTACTTATTCAATGGTCTAGAAAATTCAAACAGGATTCTTCAGCCCGTGTTGCAGTGGGGAAACGATGGGTACGGCGGGGGCTCTTATTGGACTATCGCTAGTTGGTACGCAGGCAATGAGCACGACCACGCCTTTCACTCCGACTTTGTTCAGGTCGAACCCGGCTTCGTCCTCGAAGGAATTATGACACTCACGGCGCAAAATGGTGCCAGTTTCGATTACGTCTGCGAATTTCAGAATGTCCCTGGGACTTCTCTCACGGTCCAAGGCATTCAGGAACTCACGTCGGCTTATGAAACTCTGGAAGCATACGGTATAAAGCGCGCGTCGAATTATCCCACACGTAGAATTCAAATGGCCGGAATTGACCTTCGACTTGGCACGGCGCCCGCACCCCTGGCTTGGGATCCGATCGATCTGGTTACGGATACAGGGCAACGGGCTATCGTCATTGACGCGTCAAGTTCCGGCTCGGGTGAAGTTGATATTTATTGTTACTCTGTCAAGTACATCACAGCCATACCAAATCCGTATGATCAGTTCAATCTTTTTTACACGATTCCGGATGACGCGGTGTATCGCAAATGGATTGTCGGAGGTGGGGAATGGAGCGTTGACGAAATCATTATTCAGAATGCCTACGCCCGGCAGGTCTCCGGAGTGATGACTCAGCAAGTACAAGCGCAATTTCTCGACGTGTACTACGTCGGCACCAATAGCGATCTGTATCACGACTGGCAGGTTCAGGGCGTGGGGTGGCTCGGAGAAAGCCGTGTTGGCGGCAACGCCACTGCGCTGCAACTTTCAGCAGTGCTCAATCCGAACGGGCTGGTGGAAATCTTTTACGTGGGTACGAACACCAAAATCTATCATAACTGGCAACTCTCTACCGGCGGATGGCATGGCGAAGCGGCACTGGGAGGATTCGCCAAACAGTTGCTTGCTATCGCTAATGAAGACGGGCACCTCGAGCTGATCTATATTGGAACCAACGGCGCTCTCTATCACAATTGGCAGGTGGAACCTACGGGCGATTGGTACGGAGAAACCGCCTTCGGCGGATACGCCGTGCAATTCGCCGCCTATAAGAATTCCTCTCAATGTATCGAGATCGTCTATATCGGAACTAACGGACGGCTGTACTTTAACCGTCAGACAGCTCCCAACAATGGATGGACCGGCGAACAAGGGCTGGTAGGCAGCGCCAATCGGATCGCACTTGCCGAAAACCATAGTGGATGTCTGGAGTTGGTGTATGTCGGGACTAATGGTCAGCTCTATTGCAACCGGCAGATCACCCCTACAGGTCCCTGGGGCGCCGAGGCGCCCCTCTATTGTCAAGCGGTCGACGTGGTGGTGGGACGCGACCCGAGAGAAATATTGACGATCGTCTATCTTGGTTCCGATGGCCTCCTCTACTATATCCCGCAAACAGCGGCTGATGGCAGATGGGGTCAACAGCAATATTTGTAGTCGAAAGCCGGACCCCACCGAACACCTGAATGATTCGAGAACTTTGAAAGCCGGTTGCAGGAACGTGTGAAGAAATCGTCTCCAGCTCTGAGCGACCTGCTCGCTCATCATGGGGGGTCTTGCCGCAAAATTTCTGACCTTTGGATTCTAGCTGCGACGAAGGCTTCGATTATCCACCCGGCGAGTCGTTACGCAAAACTCGTACCCAAACCTACGAATAGATCCCGGGCGCCTCATGTCCAAGCTTCTGGACATATTCAACGTACGACCCAGGATAAACGGTGGGATGGCGGTCGGTGCCGCTCTCACCGCCCAGTTCCAGCACACGTGAGCCGAGACCGCGAAGGAACATGCGGTCATGCGATACGAAGATCATGGTGCCTTCGAAATTCTTGAGCGCGTCCACCAGCATTTCCTTGGTCGCAAGATCCAGGTGATTCGTAGGTTCGTCGAGCACCAGGAAGTTTGGCGGGTTGTAGAGCATGCGCGCGATGGCCAGCCGCGATTTTTCTCCGCCGGAGAGGGAGCGGATCTTCTTATCTACGTCGTCGCCGGAGAACTGGAACGCTCCCGCCAGGTTGCGCAGCGAGCCGATGCTGTCCTGGGGAAAATCCTGTTGCAACTGCTCGGCAACGGTGAGATCGGAATTGAGGACATCCAGGGATTGTTGCGCGAAGTAGCCCATGTTCAGGCTGGCGCCGAGCCGCACGCTTCCGGCATCTGGAGCGCTCGCTCCGGCAATCATTTTAAGAAGCGTAGTCTTACCCGCGCCGTTTCTTCCCATGACGGCCCAGCGTTCTCCGCGGCGGATGGTGAGATTGAATCCTTCGTAAATCACGCGCGGACCGTAACTCTTGTGCAGATTCTCCAGGACGGCCACCTGTTCGCCGGATCGCGGCGGAACGCGAAAGTCGAACTTCACGACGGTGCGTTTCTTTGGCAACTCGATCTTCTCGATTTTGTCGAGCGCCTTGATGCGGCTTTGCACCTGGGCCGCTTTGGCAGCGTGCGTCCTGAAACGATCAATGAAGCGCTGCTCCTTGGCAAGCATGGACTGCTGCCGGGCAAACGCTGCCTGCTGATTGCTCTCTCGGATCGCCCGCTCGCGCTCGTAGAAATCGTAGTCGCCCGAGTAGGTGATGATTTCTCCGCCATCGATCTCTGCAATCTTTGAGACCAGGCGATTCATGAACTCGCGGTCGTGCGAGGTCATGAGCAGCGCGCCAGGAAATGACTTGAGGAACTGTTCGAGCCAGATGATGGATTCGATGTCGAGATGGTTCGTCGGTTCGTCCATCAGCAATACATCCGGCATTCCGAGTAGCACCCGCGCCAGCGCAACCCGCATTTTCCATCCGCCGGAGAGAGCGCCCACGTCGCCGTCGATCTGATCGTCTTTGAATCCCAGACCGTGGAGCACTTCGCGGGCTTGCGATTCGAGCGCGTAACCGCCTAAATGCTCGTACTCCTCCTGCACGTGACCGAAGCGCTCAAGGATGCGGTCCATGTCATCAACCTTGTCGGGGTCGGACATTTCCCGCTGCAGGGCTTCGAGTTCGTGGTGCAGATCGCCAACGCGTCCGCTGCCTGCGATGGCTTCATCCAGGACCGAACGGCCCTGCATCTCCTCGACGTCCTGGCGAAAGTAGCCGATCGTCAACTTCCTGGGGACAGAGACCGCGCCCTCGTCGGGAGTTTCCTCGCCGAGCACCATGCGGAAGAGCGTTGTCTTGCCCGACCCATTGGGACCGACCAGTCCGACTTTTTCGCCGGGATTCAACTGAAACGAAGCATCCACGAAGAGCAACTGCTTGCCATACTGCTTATTGATGTTTGAGAAAGAGATCATTTTGAAGGAGCAACTTGCGGCACGGGCCTGTTCTAGTGTAGCGTGGGCCCATTCGACAGGTTCAGGGCAAGCTTTGGATGGGACCACACGTCCCACACCCTAGAATTTTTCTGGGAATTCTCTCGCTGCCCTAAAAACAGTCGCGACTTCAATCAGCTTATCTCGAACTCGATACACTACGCGAAAACGTCCAACGATGACTTCGCGAATGTCAGGTTCATCTCGCTGCGGCACAATGCGCCCCGAGTGCGGGAACTGGATCAACTGTTCAACCGCAGAGAAGATGCGCGCGATGGTCAGACCTGCATAATGCTCAGAATCTTTGGCGATGTATTCGTGGATAGCGTCAAGATCGCGCAGCGATTGTGGCGACCACAGGATGCGCATTACAGTCCGAAGCGATGCTTGGCCTGATCGTGCGGAATGCCCTGGGACCCATCAAGCTCGGCCAATCCAGTTTCGACTTTGGCCAAAAATACGAGCCGTTCAATGGCATCGTCGATGGTGGCATTTGGCGGCATCGCCTGGAGAGCCTCGATAATGCGGTCGCGGGTAAATGGCTCCTGCATGGGCCAATTGTAAACACATTTCGCGGCAGGTGGAACTACACACTAACGTCTGCCAATCCCACGTATCATGGGTTTCCCCAAATCCGTCCCCACATTTCTTCGAATCGTCAGGTTCCTGGGGACAGAGACCGCGCCCTCGTCGGGAGTTTCCTCGGCAAAATTCATACTTGACATTGCCAGATAATCCACTACCATACGGTTGTGGATAAACTGGGCACAACGTTTGCCGCTTTGTCCGATCCAACCCGGCGGGCAATGATCGAACGGCTCTCCCATGGGCCTGCCTCTGTGCATGGATTGACGGAACCGTTTGCACTTTCGCAGCAGATGATTTCAAAACATATTGCCTACCTGGTGCGGGCGCGAATTGTGATCAAGACGAAGCGTGGACGAGAGAGTGTGTGCACGCTTAGGCCAGAGGCGATTAAAACAGTCCGCGACTGGGCGTTTAACTATCGCCGATTCTGGGAAGAGAGCTTCGACAAACTGGATGCAGTTGTAAATCAAATGAAGAAAGAGGAGGCCAGAGATGACAAAAAGCACGGTGAACGAGGCAGAGCGGATGGTTATCACAAGAGTTTTTGATGCCCCGCGCGCATTGGTTTGGAAGGCGTGGACAGACCCGAAGTATGTGATGCAGTGGTGGGGGCCGAAGGGTTTTACTTCGCCGGCTTGCAAGATGGATTTTCGCGTGGGAGGAAAATTTCTCTACTGCATGAGAACGCCAGATGGACAGGAGGGCTGGAATGCTGGTGAATACCACGAGATTGTTCTGCACGAGAAGATCGTTTACTCGATGTATTTTTCGGACTCGAAGGGAAACAAGGTTGATCCTGAGACATATGGAATAGAGCATGAGGCCATAGACGATGCGCACGACGTGGTCATTTTTGAGGATTTTGGGAACGGCCAGACGAAGCTCACTTTCATTGGCAGTGAACCCATGGAGAGCGCAAAAGATAGCGGTCAATTGGAGGGCTGGAATGAGCAACTCGATAAAGTTGCCGCAGTTGTTGCGGGGCTGACGCAGGCGAAATAAGAAGCTGAAGCTTTGATTGCGAAACTCAATCGTGGAGGAAGAAATGAAAAGAATACCGTTTCTCGCTATCGTCCTGCTGGCATTCGCATTTCCCGCCCATGCCCAAGATGCGATGAAGAATGACGCGATGAAGAAAGATGCAGCCGTCAAACCTGCCGACCCCGAATTGAAGGTCGTGCTGGATTCCTGGAACGAAATTGGCCGCAAACTAATCGCCATGGCCGAGGATTTTCCTGAGGACAAATACGACTTCAAGCCCACGCCGGCGCAACGCAGCTTCGCAGAGCAGTTGCTGCACGCGGCGGGATCAATGTATTACTTCACCAATCCCGTGATGGGGAAGGCGCCTCCCGCGGCAGAAGACCCGAAGCGCGACCAGTACAAAACAAGGGCCGACATCGTTGCGTTCGTCAAGAAATCCGTGGCCGACGGAGCCGCCGCCATTCAGTCAAAGGGCGAGAAAGGTCTGATGCAGACTGTCGTATACGGTGACCAGAAAGCGCGTGTTCTCGACATAGCATACGGCCTCATCGAGCATAGCGGGGAACACTACGGCCAGCTCGTTATGTACTACCGCCTCGCAGGCCTTGTGCCGCCGGAGTCGCGGCCCAAGAAGTAAAGCTCAAGAGACCAGGTAACCCGTCCTTATCGCGCGCCGTTTGCGCGAATGGGCGGGGATTTTGGTTTTTGGGACCTTCAGTATTCAATGCGCCGCGGCATATGGATATCTCTGCTTTCGTTCCGCTGCAAGATTTGGGGTTCGGTCGCCGCGCCACCCGCCCCTGCAAACAGTAGGACCTACCCCAACCCCACCATGAGTGCGATAATTTCGGTGACGAATCCTCCTGCAACTTATGAAGCGTCACGTCCTCATGTACGGGTTGATCGGTGGAATCCTGATTGCTCTGCTCCAGTGGACCGAGTATCGGTTCCTGGTCGTCGAACATTCCATCGAAATCTACGGCGGACTGATCGCCGCGACCTTTGCCGTTCTTGGCATCTGGCTTGGCCTCAAGCTGACAGCGAAACGCCAGACAATTGTTGTGAGGGAGGTCCCCGTCCCTGCCGAGGGGCCGTTCATCCCTGACGAAAGAAAACGTGAGGACCTCCATATCACTCGCCGTGAGCTTGAGATCCTTGAAC
>Ga0307478_10002568_pt1 | contig 14095 bp, 15 predicted proteins | sample atmos_gasesECM4C_2_FD_203713 | JGI IMG/M metagenome (GOLD analysis project Ga0307478, IMG submission 203713) | Hardwood forest soil microbial communities from Morgan-Monroe State Forest, Indiana, United States - atmos_gasesECM4C_05 | ecosystem: Environmental > Terrestrial > Soil > Temperate...
GTCCATGGTCGTCCTCATTTGAGCTAGTAGTAAAGACCGCGCGTCGGCGCGGGGGCGTTTAGGCTACTAGCGGCGGTGGACGATAGCGGAAGGAGTAGGGTGTACGGCGCACCGCCGGGGCAGCCGGGCCGCGATACGCGGCAATGCCATTGACGGTACCGCCTGCGAAAGCGGAACGAAGGGTTGCCCAAACCAGGGCTAGTGCGAGCTCGAGGATGCGCCGCTTGCAAAGCGTGACGATCAGTGCGCCGAACAGCGCGGCTACGATGCCGGCGACGATCCCGGTGAAGAGGTCACCACGGGAGAGGGGATTGCCTTCGCCGAGTTGCGTGAGCGCGCAGAACGTGAATTGCGCGGCAAACGCCGTTGCTGCGAAGCCGGCGCCCTGACCCTTGAATGGCAGCGCCTGAACGAGTGATGCGACGCGTACCCGGTGCTTGCCCCGCGGTAGCATCCGCACCGCGAAGAGCAAACAGGCGACGGCGACCGCAATAAACCCCGTCAGATACTCGTGCCGCTGCCAGAAGACGGGGGTCATCGCGGCACTCCAGCCGAGACCCCAGAGCTCGGAGAGCACGTGCACGACGCTGCCGAAGAGGGCCGCAAACGCCAGAAATGCCAGGCCCGCGGGAATGGAATAGCGAGGGTGTTCCGACCTCATGCCACCATCTTCGCCTGCCCCATATGACCGGAATGTTGTCTAGTGATAGTCGATTATCATTTTCGCAGGAACCCCTGGGCGGACACGGTGAGCTCAGTCCGATAGCGTACTGTGTGTGCTATACTGACGGCCCAAGACGCCGTCACCCAGGCAACTTGCCTCGTTCGGGTTTTGCTGATCGGAATGCCGTGGAAAACGGCCGCACGCTCACCCTGCCGGCCTTCGTAACGGGCAACCGGCTGCTGGATTCCTTGCCGTTGAGCGATCGCGCCGACCTCGAAGGCGACCTCACGACGGTCACGCTCGAAGCGCACGACAACACGCAGACCGCCGGCAGTACCGTGAGGTTCGTCGATTTCCCGGTCGACGCCGTCCTCTCGGTAGTCGCGACGCTCGAGAACGGCGATGATATCGAAGTGGGAACGATCGGCAACGAAAGCTTCGTTGAATCCGATGCGGCGCTCGACTCGAAGCTCGCGCAGCGAACGTCGTTTTGTCAGGTGCGCGGTTCGGTACGGCGCATGTCGATCGGACGATTCGAGGCGCGCATGGCCGGCAGCGGTACGTTCGCGCGCAGCATGCGGCGAAGCGTTCGAGCCACGTTGTTCAACGCGCAGCAATTCGCGGCGTGCAACGTCAAACATTCGATTCTGCAGCGCTGCGCGCGCTGGTTGGCGATGACGCACGATCGCGTCGGCACCGGCGGCTTCGTTCTGACGCACGAATTCTTGGCGATCATGCTGGGTGTGCGCCGTGCGAGCGTTTCGGAAGCTGCCGAGGCGTTGCAGGCGTTGGGCGCAATCGCGTATCAACGCGGTGCGGTGGAAGTCCTCGACCGCGCGCTGCTCAATGCCGCAGCCTGCGAATGTTACGAAGCGTGCAAGCTCGCGTTTGGAGCGGCCACCGACGATTGAGGCTCACCTGAAGGTCGCTCCCCAGCGTGGCCCGTAGCCCCGTTCATGGGAATAGCGAAGCTTGGTCACGTGGGCATTCATTGCCACGACCTCGAGGGCGTTGAGGCGTTCTACCGCGACGTCCTCGGGCTGACCGTTACCGACAAAGACCTCCAAGCGGGCATGGTGTTCCTCAGCGCGCAACCCGAACACGAACACCACGAACTGGTGTTGATGCGCGGGCGTAACGTGCCGACCGGCGCGTTGATGTTGCAGCAGATCTCATTCCGCTGCAATACGCTCGCTGACGTGCTGCAGTTCTACGCTCGCTTCAAAGCGCACCGCGTGCCGTTCGACATGGTCGTGACGCACGGCAACGCCGTCGGCGTCTACTTCTACGATCCCGAAGGGAATCGTTGCGAAGTGTACTGGCCGACCGGCTTCACCGCGCGTCAGCCGTTTCTCGAAGCGCTCGATCTCACGCAGCCGCCCGACACGATCATGGCGCGCATCCAACAGCTGGTCGAAAAATACGGTGAAACCGGCTACGTCGACACGTCGATACTGGCGCAGCAAAACATCAACTAATCGCGCGGCGGATCGTAGCCGCCAGACCCCATGCCTCGCCGGCATTCGCTAGCGCAACTTCGCAGCCGAGTGCCGTCAGTTCGGCATCGAGCCGGGTGAGCGCTCCCGGGGCCGCGGTGATGCGATCGAGCTCGGCGCAGGCCGCGGCGCGATGTCCCGCTCCCGTCTCGCGCCGGTAGGCCGCGAGCGCCGCGGACACGGTTCCGTACTGGACGGCAAACTCGGTATTGAGGTAGGCGCCGAAGAGTTGACGCAGCTCGGGATAGAGGGTGGTTTCCACGTGGATCATTGTTGGCGATTCCCTCGGGTGTCGACCTCGGCGGGACGGGTATCGGGATAGGTGGTCAGCACGCGATACCCTTCCGGGAAGGTGCGGTCTTTGATGAGCACGACCGTTGCCGTGCGTCCCGGGATGAGGACCGGCCGGCCGGCGTCGAGGTCGGCACGGGTCGCGGTCGTTCCGACCGTCCGGCCGGCATCGACCCGCTCGAGCGCCGTTTTCAGCCGCTCCGGATCGGCGAGGAAGGCGGCGATGGCGCGCTGGTTCGCCGGGTTCGCGACCGTGCGGTCGGTGGCGATCTGCGCGCTTGCCTCATCGGCATAACCGCCGGCGGCGCGAATCTGCGGCTCGGCCTCCAGCCGGCGGACGTCGGCCGCCAAATCGTTGCCCACGTGTTCGGTCAGGCCGTGCGTTTGGCCGGGGTGATGCGGATCGTCCGATTCGATCGCGCGCAGGTCCTGACTCGGGTAGGCCAGCGGCCTGCCGTCGACGGTGCGGATCTGATGTAAGCCTGCGGCGATTCGGGCCGCTGCCGGCAGGCTCGTTTGAAGGGCGACCGACGGTCCGGCCGGCGTGTACCGCGCGATCGGGGGCGCCGGTGTAAGCGGCCCGGCGACGGGTTGCGCTCGCGTCCCGGCGATTCCGTCGACCGGCAGGGCTGCGGATGGCCGATCCGCCATAGGCACGGCCGCGGTGCTCTGGGTGGACGGCGCCGGAAAGAAGGTCGCGACCGGCTGGATCATGGGCTGGCTTCCATCGCAGAAGCCCTTCACGACGGGCCGCGGCGGTCGCAAGGGCTGATCTTGCAATCGGCCAGGAGCGGCGGTATGCTCGCAGGATGAATTTCGATCAATGGATTGACTCGGTCAACGATCGAGTCCACGCCCGCCTCGGTCGTGACGTCCGTACGCAAAAATTGTCATGGGACTCCGCCCACTGGGTCAGCCACGCCGGCAACGTCGTTGCCTCGCTGGACAGCAGCGAAACGGCGGCCACGATCACGTTCGAAAACGGCGAGAAGATGTCGGTCGCTTTTCAACAGCCGAACGGCGCGCCGGAAATCGTCGGAGAGGCGATCGCCCAGCGCCTGCGCTGAGCAGTGCCCCATCGGCGAATGCGACCGTTTTCTAGTTTTTGGGCCATCGCGCTAACCACGTGGCCCGTGCGACGGCGGTTCGCGAGCCGTATGCTAGGAGCGTGATCCGTGCCCAGTCGTCCTCTCGCTTTGCCGCCGCCGTCGCCCCACTCTTCATGAGTTTCGGCGATAACCTCACGCTCTGGCGTGACGGCAACGTCGCGCATTGGTCGTATGACGGGCAAACCGTCATCGTGGCCCAGCAGCCGGACGGCGCCGCAACGGCGACCTTCGTGGATGCGCCCACCGTCGACCGCGTCGATGGTTCGGCCGTGTCGGCCATCTATCACCGGACGGCGGAACATCGCTACCAGATGACGGCCGATAGTTGCCGCGCGATGGTCTCGGACATGATGGCGTTCTTTTCGGGGGAGCGCGAACCGATCTTCACCTTCACCAGCGTCCGCTCGCTCGACGCGTAATTCCGGCGCCTCCGGGTGCCGATGACCAAGTGATGGATCCCGAAACCGCCGGTTCGCCGGAACGGCGTGTCACGATGTCGATGCGTGTCAGTGCCCAACCCTTCGCAGATGAAGAAGCGCTGGCACGGATCGATGCACTCCTCGAAGCCCATCCCGACGACGTGAAGCTGCGCTTCGCCCGTGCCTGCTGCTTAGAGGATCTCGCGCGCTACGATGCCGCTAAGTACGCTTACGCCGACGTGCTCAAGCGCGACGCCGCGAACTTCGGTGCGTTGACCAACCTCGGTTCGTTACTGCACCTGCACGGACAGTACGTCGTGGCGCGGGCGTTGTACACCAAGGCCGTCGTCGAGCACCCGGATGAGCCGATGGGATACGTCAACCTCGGCAACATCTTATTCGAAGACGGCGAGAACGCGGTGGCCGAGGCGACGTACCTGGCCGGGCTGCGGGTGCGCGGTGATTACTCGAACCTGCACTTCGCGCTCTCCGAATACTACCGGCAAACCGGCGATCACGATTCGGCGCTCAAACATCGCCAACTCGCTTTCGTAAAACCGATCGTGCTGGTGTCGCCGTATTTCGGGAAATCGGAACCGGTCGACATTCTGCTGCTGCTGGCCGCGCACGGCGGTAACGTGGTAACCCACCCGTTCTTCAACAACAGCGTCGTTCGTTTGTACACGCTCGTGGCCGAAGGATACCAACCCTGGCTCGAGCTGCCGCCGCACCACATTGTGTTCAACGGTATCGGCGACGTCGACCGGTCGCTCGAGCCGTTGCGCGTCGCGCGTGATATCGTGGCGCGCTCGGGTGCGCCGGTGATCAACCATCCGGACGCGGTGCTCGCCAGCAGCCGCGCGAGCGTTACCGAACGTCTCGCTAAGATTTCCGGCGTCATCGCGCCGCGCACGCTCGTGCTTCCGCGCCATGCCGTGACCAGTGACGAACTGACGAAACGTGGCTTTACCTTTCCGCTTTTGCTGCGTTCGCCCGGACATCACACCGGCAATCATTTTGCTTGGGTGCAAACGCCGTTAGCACTCGATGCGGTGCGCGATACGCTGCCCGGTTTGGAGCTGATCGTCATCGAATACCTCGACGGCCGCGGCGCCGATGAGATGTACCGCAAGTATCGCGTGCTGTTCATCGGCGGCAAGCTCTATCCGCTGCACTTAGCGATCTCACCGCACTGGAAGGTGCACTATTTCTCCGCCGATATGGCCGATCGTGCGGATCATCGTGCGGAAGAAGCGGTGTTTCTCGCCGATATGCCGTCGGTGCTCGGCGCGCGCGGCATGGCATCGCTCGAAACGATCGCTGACACGATGGCGCTCGACTATGGCGGGATCGACTTCGGGCGCGATGCGGCCGGCAACCTCTTGCTTTACGAAGCGAATGCCACGATGGCGGTGTTTCCGCCGGCGCCGGACGAGCACTTTGCTTACCGCCGCCCGACATTCGAGCGCGTCATCGAAGCGATTCGCGGCCTCGTCACCGACACCGCGGTGCGCGGCGGCTACTTACGCGGGTAGGGGTTCGTCGATACCTTCGGCGTCGGCGATGGGCGAGGCGTGCAAAGCACGGATCGGTTTGCGGCGCCACACGCCGAAGTAGTACGCCGATTGCAGGCCCAACGAAACGACGAACGTGATCGGATAGGCGTACCAGACGCCTTGTAATCCGAGCGGACCGTGCGAGAGCGTGTATGCCGTGGGGACTTCAACGCACCAAATCGAGAGAATCGAGATCGTCGTCGGCCAGAGCACGCTGCCGCTCGAGCGCATCATGCCCGAGAGCACGCTGGTATTGCCGAAGATCACGTAGCTCCAGAGGGTGATCGAGAGCAAGCTACGCGCCATGTCGAGTGTCGGCGGATCGGTGATGAAGAGCGAGAGCGTCTCGCGCGCGAGCAGGTAGACGAGGGTGATCAAGATGCCGCCGATGATGTAATTCAGCGTAACGCCCGCGCGAACGATCTTGCGCAGCCGGTCGGTTCGTTGCGCGCCGATCGATTGGGCACCGAAGATCGACGCCGTGATTCCGATGCTGACGGCGGGAAACTGGACGTAGCTGGCGATCTGGTTGACCGCGCCGTACGCTGCCGTGGCCGACGATCCGAACCGGTTGACGAACGAGATCACGGCGATTTCCGAGAGTGAGATCATCACGAATTGGATGCCGGTCGGCACGCCGAGCCGGATCAGCGTGAGCAGCAGCGGCACATCGATGCCGAGGTAATGCCGCAGTTTGCCGAAGGCCAGCGGGTTGTCGCTCTTCTCGAGGTAGATCAGCAGCGCGATCAGGCCGAGCGTCGTCGAGATGATGTTCGCGAACGGCGCACCCAGGATCCCGAGCTTCGGCATCCCGAACGGCCCGAGGATGAGCAGCGGTGTGATCACGACGCCGACGGCTGCGCTGCCGATCAGCACGATGAGCGGCGAGCGCGAGTCGCCGATGCCGCGCAGAAACGTCGTGTAGCCGAGGTAGATAAAGGTGATCGGCAACGTGCAGAAGATGATGCGTGCGTAGGCGACGGCATCGTCGATCACGTCGGGCGGCGTTCTGATCAGCTCCATGATGTTGCGGTCGAAGATCAATCCGACGATGCCGATGACCACGCCGAACACAACGGCGAAGGAGAGCGTGGTGCCGGCCGAGCGGCTGAGTCGCGGTTGGTCATGCGCCCCGTAGGCTTGGCCGATGAGCACCGTGCTGGCGCTCGATATCCCGAAGAAGAACGAGATGAGGAAGAACAGTACCGGGAAGATCGACGATGCGGCGGCGAGCGCTCCGACGCCGATCAAGCGGCCGAGGAAGATGCTGGTGAACGTCTGCGACGCCGATTGGAGTACGTTCGAGAGCATCAGCGGGATCAGAAAGACGAGCATCGTGCGCCAAATCGGCTTCGAATCGTCTATGGCGGGTCCACGTCGCATCCCGTCAGCCTTCGCGCGCAAAGACGTCCCGCCCGCTGCGGCGAAGGACGAAGTCCCGGGCGATTAGCTCAGCTGGGAGAGCAGGACCTTTACACGGTCAAGGTCGGCGGTTCGAGCCCGTCATCGCCCACCAGATATTCGCTATATCACGGTAATGGCCGCATTAGCGTGATCGGAATGGCTCAATAGGCATTAGCGTGATTACCGCGATGCCCATTAGTGGTAGACGCGAAGTGATATTCCAATTTTCTTGGCTGTGTAAAAGAGTGTCGTTGCTCGTGTCTTTAGAGCTCGGCTACGTCGACGACTTACTGTGTGATTTCGGATTTTTGAGGCGGCCCGGTTTCGCGCCCAAATAACTTCGTCTTACTGTACACGCCGTGGCCCTTTGTCCGTGAGCGCCGTCGACGCGCGAAATGACGACGCGACAGGGATCTGCCCCCACCGATTCACGTATCGAAAGATCCAACGGCGCACGTACAGCCGGTCCTCGTCGTTTAGGGCGAGAAGCCACGCGCGAAAGTCGCCCCAGCCGGGCGGCGGTTTCAGGGGAGTACATCTAATAAAATCGAACATACGTTCGATAATGTCTTCCGACCTGCTGCCGACGGGGTAAGGGGAACTTGTGTTTAGGGGTATCCAGAATGTCTGGGGAATATCGGCCGCCATGCAGGCAGGGGTTCCGTGAGCACCGAGGGTGACGGTCGCGAGAAGCTTTTGGGTGTTGGCTTGTATACTGTCTCTGAGTCGGTAAGCGTTATTCAGCTCCGCTTAGGGGACCGTGTAGATAACCGCGTCCTTTTGCGCTGGGCTCAAGGTCGCCGCGAGCTTGCTAAGGAGTACGGTTCGATCATCGGTGCGCCGCTGAAGATCGAGGGCAACTATCTCTTTACATTCTCTCAGTTGATCGAGCTACTCACCATCGCGGCGTTTCGAAGCCACGGAGTCAAGCCTCGCGTAGTGCGTAACGCGTACAAACGCGCGTTGCAGAAATTCGGGAAACACCCGTTCGCACGTGAGGGCTATCGAACCGACGGCGTATACATATACACCGGTGGTGATGAGCCGGCGTCCGAAGAACTTTCAAAGCAGCAGACGTTCTTCGAAGAGATCGTGCGACCAATCCTGATGGACGTTTCGTATGTGGATGGCAACGCTGTCCAATTCAGCCCGCTCGGCACGCAGCGCTCAGTCGTGCTCGATCCTAAGGTGTCCTTCGGAGCGCCGGTTGATCGTTCATCAGGCGTGTCGACGGCCGTGCTCTACGCAATGAGGCATTCCGGGGAGTCCGAAGAATCCGTTGCTGATTGGTACGGAGTGAACGTCTCAGCCGTTAGGGACGCATTCGAGTACGAGTCCTCAATCCGCAAGATCGCGGCTTGAAGTTTTTCCTCGATGAGAATATTTCGCACGTACTTGCAAAGGCACTCTCGTGCCTAGAACGCGACGATAAACCCGATTTTCTAGACAAGATCTACATCAAGCACACCTTCGATATGTACTCTGAGGATCAGCGGCCGGTAGCAGACGATAGGTGGATTCCAGAGATGACGCAAGCCGGCTACATCATCATTACGGTCGACCACGCGCAGAAGAAAAATCGCGGCAAGCATGAGGCTGAGTCGCGAGCTTATCGCGAGCATATCGCGAGCACAATGCGATTGCGTTCTGGCTTCCGAAAACGTTCGTGTCAGCTTCCGGTAAACAGAAATGGGAGCAGGCTTCTCGGCTTTTCAAGTGGTGGCCAACGATCGTCGAACGCGCTCAACGAGCCAGCCCCGGCGAACTATTTGATATCAGCGAGAAGGGCGAGCCGGAGTTGCGAGACTAGCCCTCGGAAGTGACCGCCGCACTGGCAGTCTTTTCGATCACAGCCATCGACGCAAAATCGGAGTCGTGTATCCTCGCCGCGGAACCGCGCCACTAGCTCGAGCCAAAGGGTGAACGGAAGTAGAATTATCCAAAGCCCAAGTGTGAAGGCTCCCATCAATGCTAGAACTACTGCATCAACGGCGAGAACGAAGAAAGCAAAGGCGGTGCTCATCGAGAGCGAGCAAGCACTTTGTTCGCAGGGGGTGAAAATTAGCGCGCAAAAGCGTTTCTGATGCAGGCTATGCTCGCGCGCGCCGCCGTCGGCCTTCTGGCGCTGTGTGGACCGGTCCTCATGACTTGCCGCGCAGCCGATGCGCAGACGTGGCACTGGCAGGTCGTCGTTCATAATCCGAACCGCGCGCCCATGAACTCGGAATCGCGCGTCGAGCTCTCCGATCACGCTATCGTCATGAGCTATGCGGCACGCCTCGATGACGCCGACGTTCCGATTGCGTCTTGCCGAGCGCAATTGACCGACGTCGCCACTGCGCGAATGCTGAGTGCTGCTGCGGGTCACTATCTCTACGTTGCATTCAAGCCGGGCCATCCGGCACGATGCCAGTCCGGGAACCAACCGGTCGCCCTCATCCCGGTGGCCGATAATTCGGCGGTCGCCGATGCTGTGGCCACGATCAATCGGGCCTGCTGCGGGACGGCGGGTCAAGCGGTAACCGTTGCAAATCCCGCTCCCTCACCGGCACGCGCCACGACGCCGCAGCCGAAGAGCTCCGCGGCACCGCATCTGTTCGTCACCGATTGGAGCGAGACTCAAGGATTGTTCACGTTCATACGCGCGCGAAACCGCGGCTCGGCGCCGGTCACGATTTCGAGCGGGCAAGTCGGCGACTGCCGTGCCGTTGCCGTCGGGTGCGGTGCGTTCACTCATTCCGTCATCATCGCCCCAGGTGCCGTCGCCGTTCTGGCCACGGTGATGTCCGCAGATCGCGTCAATGATGCCACGTTTTCGTATCGCTACGAGGCGCGAGCGGGAACAATGCAGATGACGGGGAGTGGGACGGCGCGCAAACAACCCAGCGGCTGGCGACCGGCGATGTCGGCGCAAGACGTGCGGTCCGCACAAGCTGCCGCAATCGCGGCATTGCGCACGTCTGGTCCGGCACGACCATCAGATCCGGCGCCGCAGCAGGACACGCCGGCGCGCTTGACACAACGCGGTTCGTCGCGCTTGGCGATCGGACAAGCGGGGCAGGCGATCGTGCGAGTGCGGATCAGCGCCAAGGGCATGCCGTTCAACGCGTCGATCGTCTCGATCTCGAATCCGGGGCTCGTTGCTGCGGCGCTCGAAACCGCCGTTTCGTCAACGTATGCTCCGGCGGTGCGAGACGGGCGGCCCGTTGACGCAGACTACATAGCGACATTTCAATTTGATGGGCAGGATCCGGCCTTGTCGCAAATCCCGATTTGGAAGCGACCGGAAGGTCCAGGGTCCACCCCGGTTCCGGCACCTAGCCCCACGTCTACGTGACCGCACCCAACGCGGTCGACGTTTGGCGAGTTGATCTGAAGACGGCGGCACGTCGCCTTGCGGTCTTCGACGGCTATTTGTCGAACGATGAGCGTGAACGCGCGGGGCGTTTTCGCGCTTACATCGACCGAACGCGCTGGGTGACCTACCGGATTGCGCTTCGAATCATCCTCGGCCGTTATCTGGGCGTCGTGCCATCGGAAGTCGAGTACACTCTCGGCCGCCACGGGAAGCCTCACCTCGCGCCGCCCGCGGCACGGTTCACCTTCAACGGAGCGCACAGCGGTGATGTCGCGCTGGTTACGGTGGCTCCAGGATTCGAGGTCGGCATCGATGTCGAGATGGTTTGCGCGCGCGCCGGTCTCGCGTCCGTCGGGCACCGGTTCTTTTCGGCGCGCGAAGCGGCCGCGATCGGTGCACTCCCCGGCGACGCGCAATTGCGCGCATTCTACGCGTGTTGGACGCGCAAGGAAGCCGTTGCCAAGGCGCTTGGCCTCGGCTTGCGCGCACCGCTCGACCAAATCGAAGTAGGCGTGCAGCCCGCGGCAAAGATGGAGCGTTTGCCAATCGCGAGCGCTACGGTCACGCATCGCCCGATGACGATGATCGATCTGAGTTGCGGTGATGCCGCCGGCGCTTTGGCAATGTGTTGTAGTGATCCGTCGATCCGCGAAGTCGAGGCCGGACGCTTGTTTGGATAATGTCCGATCGAACGCTCAACGGAAAACTCATCAATACGAACGAGTTGAAAGTGTGGCCAAACGCTCCGATAGATGAATGGACCGCCGCTTCCCGGCCGGTCACGTCGTATGGGTGTGTGATGTTCGGAATGCGCGGCCTTATTTTCATCGGTTTTCTTGCTTCGTTTGGCCTGGCGGCCTGCGGCGGTGGCGGCGGATCCGCTGTACCAGGCCCGCCCGTCGCTGCGCAGTCGGCGCCGCCGAACGACACGAGCGGTGCAGGTTCGGCCGGCGCCGCTGCTGCGGCGTCGGCGGTTCCGTTATCGCCGAACGCTACGTCCGTCGAACTCGGCGGAGTGGCCGGCACAACGGTGGTCGCGCAACGCCACGGCGCGCCCTGGCCGCTCGGCGAGGACGTCGCGTTGCTTTTTCCCGTGCCGATCAGCCCGGCGTCATACAACGTGACCGTATCTCCGGCGCCGCCGGGCGGGGTCATGATCGTTAATCCCGCGCAGGCGGATACGCCGGCCGCCTCGGTCCGAAACCTCTTGCAATTGCGTTGGAACAAAATTCCCGGCACCACTTATACCGTGAGCGCCACTGGAAGCTCCGGCTCGGCCGGCCCATTCTCCGTCACCATGCCGGCGGCGGCACCCACTCCGCAGCCGCCGCTCCTCTCGAAACGATCCGACCCCTACTACTACGGAAGTCTCGAACATAGCGGTACGCCGCCATGGGGCCTGAAGTTACCGGATTCCGGCAACATCGACCCCGCCTCGTTGCACGCGCTCACCGAAGAAGGCGTACACTTCATTCGCTTCGGCCCAGCGCCGGATGAGGTCGCTTACAATGCGACCGGCGCGCAAAGCCGGCAATCGTACAGCTTTGCGTCGACCGATCCGGTACTCGTGTCCTTGCACGCCGCGAACATCACCGCACTCTACGTCATCGACGCAGCGGGAGCGCCGCCGTGGGCCAACGCCAACGCCGCTGGCGACGCGCGCCCGCTGTTCGAAACGCCGGCATTATACGCCGAATACTGCAGCGGTGTCGCCACGCATATCGCGGCGACGCTCCCGTGGGTAACGCGCGTCGAGATCGGGACGAACGAGCCGAATTATGCGTCGAATTGGCAGAACGATCAAGCTGTCGCGGACGGAATGCCGCAGTACAACGACGCAACGGGTTACGCGTTCGCGCTCTATGCGAGCGCCTGCTATTCTGCCATCAAGGCCGTCGCTCCAAACCTGCAAGTCGTCGCCCCCGGGATTACCATCGGAAGTAATGCCTATAACGCCTTTGCCTTTATCGATCATCTCTACGCCGCGGGATGTCGCGTCGGCGTCTGCTGGGATATCCTGTCGGTACACTCATACACCTGGGTAGATCCCGGTTATGGCAACGACCAGTCGTTTATGGACAACCTGCTGGGAGCCGGCGCGGGACCTGGTACGTTTCTCTCGTATCGGGCGCTGCAAGCGCGCGCGGTGCAAGATGGGGAATTAGCGACGCCGCCGATCATGATAACGGAAATGGGATTTTCGGATTATGCCGCCGATCCCCGCAGTGTCGATCCGAACGTGCAGGCGTATTATACGAGCGAAGCGTTCAATGGCTACCTTGCTGACCCAACGGTACGAGGTATCGTCTATGCGGATATCCTCAATCACGAAACCGTACCATCGATCTTCTCCGGCATAGCAGCCATTTCGAACGGCGTCATGCAACCGGTCGGCGCGGTCTATCGGACCTTCGCAACCTTTTAACATACCCTGGTAAGGGGTGTTGCCGGCGTCTGCGGCCGTGGGTATAATCCGCCCGATGCGCCTCTCCGGCAAGACCAATAGCCCGTGCACCTACCTGGTAATCGTCGTCTTGCTGTTCACGGTTCTACCGGTGCTGCATCGCCTGGTTGATTGGCGCGTCGGTTACAGCGATCAGTCGATGATCAGCACACTGCCGCTCCTCGCGCTGCTTCCAGCCGCGGCGATCGTGCTGTATACCGGGCGGATCGGCCGTCTGCCGAAACCGCTACTCGTCTGTTTGTGGCTCTGGTTCGGCGGGTTCGCCTTTGCCCTCGGTGTCGGCGCGCTCGCGGGAAATGCTGTTGCCTCCGTCTATTCGTTCGTGCAATTCATCTTGCCGGCGCTGTTCGCGATCTGGCTTGCCACGAGCGGAATTCCGCCAGAAACGTTGTATGCGCGCCTGGCAAATTTTTTGCTGTGGCTCTCCGTTCCGCTGGCGCTCTATGCCGCTCTGCAGTTCGTCGCTATTCCGCCGTGGGATGCGCAGTGGATGCACGACGCGGGGATGACGTTCATCGGAATCCCCGAGCCCTATCAACTACGCCCGTTTAGCACGACGAACGGCCCGCCCCAATTTGCCGATTTCCTCGTTGCCGTCATCGTCCTGAACCTGCCGCGTTTACGCCGGCCGACGCCGATCCTCGTAGTTCAGCTTGCGCTGTGCGTTGGGACGCTCGCGCTAACGATGGTTCGCGCCGACTGGATCACCTTGGCCGTGGGCGTGCTTTGCTATATCGCGCTGAGCCCGCAGCGCCTGCGAAACTTCACGCTGATCGCGGTGATCGCCGGTGTCGGCGCGGTGCTGATCGTGAACGCATCGTCGCTGCTCGGCAGTTCGGCTGCCGGAGCCGCCCTGCAATCGCGCTTCTCGACGTTTAATGATCTTGGTAACGACTATTCCGTCAACGAGCGGCAATCCTATTTTGGTGACACGCTGAACGAAGCGCTCGAACAGCCGATCGGCCAGGGTCTCGGCGTCACCGGATCGGCCGCCCGTTTGTCGCAGGGCGGCGCAGACCGGCCGTACGATGACGGATACATCGCGCGTTTCGTTGAGATGGGCTTTTTTGGAATGGCCTGCTACCTCGGCACCGTGCTGCTCGGGATCGGGATCGCTTTCAAACGCTGGATCGTGTTTACGCGCGCGGGCGCGAATGAGGATGCCTCCGTCGTTGCTGCACTCGTGTCGATGCAACTGATGTTGCTCGTGCTCGACGCCTCGATCGACCACCATACCAACTTCACCGGTCTGCTGTTTTGGCTCACCTTGTTCTGGGCCTATACCTGGCGCACGGCGAAGGCGGTTCCCGCCGATCTTCCGGCTGCTGCATAAC
>Ga0307478_10002569_pt1 | contig 14095 bp, 23 predicted proteins | sample atmos_gasesECM4C_2_FD_203713 | JGI IMG/M metagenome (GOLD analysis project Ga0307478, IMG submission 203713) | Hardwood forest soil microbial communities from Morgan-Monroe State Forest, Indiana, United States - atmos_gasesECM4C_05 | ecosystem: Environmental > Terrestrial > Soil > Temperate...
GCGGCCGGCCCCGGTTGGGGTCGGCCGCCGCTGCTGTTTCCGGTGATACCGAACGGAGGCGTGACTGCGCCCGTCGGTCCGGCAGATGCCCTTAGTTCGAGTAGACCTGGAACTCGCTCCTGGGGTTTTGCGACCTGGACGTCTGTTCTAGTAACAAGCTCTGACCTGCCTATTGACTTCCCGCCACTTCCCGATGGTTCCCGCGTTTGCCCAACGGCAAGCGGAACAGATCCGGAACAGGCACGTGGTCACTCGCCGGCACCGGCGCGCTTGCGCGGCGGCGTCGACACGTAGCGCCTGAGGTAGACGACAAGCACGTCGGTCAGCGTGCGGCCCTCGGCTGCCGCCTTCTCCTGCGCGGCGCGCCAGATGTCGTCGGGTACGCGCAGGTTGCGTACGGGGGTCTTGCCCGTCGGTGGTCTCGGCACAGTCAGATCATCGCACGTGTACTTACGAGAATTCACGCGCTTCCCTCCGCATCGCTTGTTTGTGTACTTACACTTATGCTAGCGTGTAAGTACACAAACAGCAATGGACGGGCCGCCGCGGTGATCTCACCCACTGCGGCGGCCCTGGGACAGTCACCTAGCGAGAGGCAGCTGACCGTGGGGACCACGATAAACGAAGACAGCATGACCAGCGATGCCACCCGCCACACGGCGGCGCGCACCGAGCGGGGATGGGCTGTCACCTGGCTGCCCGGCCGCGTGCTGACGCAGGCCGAGGCCGTCACGGCGATGACGATCGCCGAGCACGTCGACGCCGCGCTCGACCCGTACAGCGAGACGCGGATATGGCCGCATATCGACCAGTGGGCGGCCGAACTCGGCCTCAGCGGCACGGACGCGGTCGCCGAGGCCTCGCTCGCGCCGGAGTTCCACGGGACCGCGAAGTGAGCGCGGCCGTGCGCCTGGCGCTCGCCGTCGCCCTGGTGTGGCTCAGGCCGATGCGCTCCGCGCGGAAGATCCGCAGTCAGCACGAAGCCATCATGTGGCTCGTCGACCGGATCGTGGCCTCGCAGGACGTCCCGGCACCGAGGCCGAGGCACCTGTACCTCGTCAAGGGGGGCCGGTCGTGAAAGCCGTGATCATCCTCCTGTCCGTGCTGCTGGTCCTGGCGCACCCGGCGGCCGTCGCAGCGGTGCTGTCCGTCGAGGCCGTCGTCTGCTCCGCGCTCGGCTGGCTGACGTGGCGCGGACTCTCCGCCGTGACCGGGTCACCGGACTGGCGGAGGGCTGCGCGATGACCTGGCTCCGCGCGCAATGGTCGCGCCTCGTCGCCGGGCTCGCCCTGGCCGTCGTCGCCGGGGTAACCGGCCGCATCTCCTACACCCACATCTACGAGCTGACGCTTCACCTCGGCCAGCCCGAGATGGTCGCCCGGCTGTACCCGTTCGGGGTCGACGGGCTGATCGTGGTCGGGTCCGTCGTCCTCTTGCAGGCCACCCCGGACTATCCCTACCTCGGGTGGCTCGGCGTGGCTCCGGGGATCGCCGCGTCGGTGTTCGCCAACGTCGAATCCGGGCTAGGTCACGGACCCCTGGCAGCCGGGTGGGCTGGCGTTCCGGCCGCCTTTTTCGCGCTGGCTACGTTCATGCTCGAACGCTGGCTGAAGTCGCAGGTCAGCCGGTCAAGCCGGGCTGCCATGTCCACCGAAGACGCCCTTCGGGCACTGCTGGCGAGCACGTCTCAGCGCCAGCTCGCCGACGTGCTCGGCATCCCCCGGACCCGCGTGCAGGCGTGGGCTGGCCAGGTGGCCGACGGCGGCTCGGAAGCGGCCGACGATGCCGACCAAGCCGCGGCCTGAAGAGTGGCGGACGGTCCCCGGCTGGCCCTATGAGGTCTCCAGCCGGGGCCGCGTCCGCCGGGTGGCTGGCGAGGTCCTGAAGGCGACGCCGGATAAGGACGGCTACCGCTACGTGACGCTGTCGGACGGGGCGCGGCGCTGGCGCGTTCACGTCGGCCGCCTGGTGCTGCTCGTGTTCGCCGGCGAGCCGGGGCCCGGCGAAGAGGCGTGCCACGGCAACGGGCGCCGCTGGGACAACCGGCTCGCCAACCTCCGGTGGGGCACGCGGCCGGCGAACCGTGCCGACCGTGAGCGCCATCGGCGCGCACGGGAGGCACGGGCGGGTGAAACAGGTGCCACAGCTCCCTGTCCAGAGAAGGCCCTGATGCCACAGGAGGGAAACCGCAGGTGAGCGTCATTTTCCTGTTTCTCGCCCTAGTCGCTGCCCTAGGGATCATCGGGGCAGCGGGCATCGCCCGCCAGCGCATCCGCGAGCACGGGCCGTTCGTCCTGGCGTGGCGCTGGCTGACCGGCGAGCCGCACCATGGCCGGCCGCTCACCGACGCGGGATGGAACCGGCCGGGTACGAAGGCGTTCACGCAGACCGGCCACGCGCGGCGCTGGTGGTACCGGCCGCGCTGGCACCGCACCGCGGCGCGGTCGGGGTCGACGTTCTTCGCCCTGCTGATGCTGTGGGGCCTGCTGTACGCCCGGACGGCCACGCTGGCCACGCTGCTCGCCGTCGCGGTCCTCGGCCTGGTGCTCGGCGTCTGGGCGTCCGCGGCGTGGTTCCGCGCGATGAAGCACCGCCGGACCTGGATCGACCCCGCGCACCTGGTCGCCGCCCCGCTGGTCGGCCTGCCCGTGGCCAGCAGCCCGGCCGCATGGCTGTCGGTCGCCGTCGACCGCTCGCTCGTCGTCGCCGAGCTGCCGCCCGCCTGGCAGGCTGACGCCGCGCTGAAGGCCCGGCTCGTCGACGTGCTCTCGTCAAAGCTGGCGATCGAGGCGCCGCAGGTCCGCTGGCAGCTCGCCGGGCCGAAACCGCGCCTCGAGATCACGCAGTCCGCGCCGCCTCCCGCCCTGGTGCCGCTCGCCGACGTCATGCCCGCCATCAAGGACGCGAAGCCTGACGAGCTGGTGTGGGGCATCGGCAAGCGCGGCGCGGTCGTCAAGTCGTCGCTGAGCGGCGACAGTCCGCACGTAGGGCTGTCGATGGGGTCGGGTGCGGGCAAGAGCATCACGGCCCGCTCGCTGCTCGCTCAGATGCTCCACCGCGGCGCTATCGGCCTGGTGCTCGACATCAAGTGGATATCGCACATGTGGGCGGACGGCCTGCCGAACGTCGCCATAGCGCGGCGGCCCGCCGAGATCCACGCCGCGCTGCTGTGGCTCGGCCGCGAGGTCGGCCGCCGGAACGAGGTCGCGCTCGCCGGGGCCGACATCGAGGGTCATGTCCACGCGACGGTCGGCCCGCGGCTGATCGTGATCGGCGAGGAGATGAACGCCACCGCGAACGCGCTGCGCGCCTACTGGAAGGAAGTCCGCACCAAGGACGATCCCGCCCGCTCCCCCGCGCTCGACGCGCTCGACGGGGCATCGTTCATGGGCCGCCAGGTGCTCGCCAACCTGATCTACATCGGGCAGCGCCTCTCGGCGAAGGCCGTGGGTTCCGGCGACGCGCGGGAGAACATCGGCGTGATCGCGTTCGCCCGCTACTCGGCGAGCAACTGGAAGATGCTCGCGGGTGACTTTCCCATGCCGCCGAAGAACCTCACCCCCGGCCGCCTCCAGGTCGTCAGCGACACCGTGCGGGAGGCTCAGGGCATCAAGATGACGGCCGGCGAGGCGCGCGAGCTGGCGCTGTCCGGTGTCGTCTCGCCGCTGCCGTCCACGATGCCCGGCGCCCGCGCCACAGGTGACACAGGTACGGCGGTAGCGGTCAGAACCGGCCCTGACCTGCATGGCGGCATAGGGCACGACCCGAATCCCGTGCTGCCTGTGTCAGGTACCGCGACGCTGCGCGAGGCCGTCGAGGCGGGCATCTTCGGCCGACTGTCGCTCGCCGGGGTCCGCACCGCGCGCCAGCGAGACGAGGCGTTCCCCTCGTCGGTCGGACTCGACGGAGCCGCCGAGCTGTACGAGCTGGCGGCGCTCGTCACGTGGGCGGCCGGACGGCGAGGATAACCGGCTACAGCACGAAGTAGCCGCGGCCCGGGCGCACCTCGGCGAGGCCCTCGGCCGCCATAGCGGCGAGGGCCTTGCGCGCGGTCTTGCGGTTCACGTTGTACGCCTCGGCCAGCCCGGTCATCGACCCGAGCGGCTCGCCGGGCACCATGTCATGGGTGATCGCGTAGCGGAGCTCGGCGGCAATCGCCTTCCACGGCACGCGTTCCCCCGGGAAGGTCTCCGAGAGCGGCGGCCGGTACGTCACGGCAGCTCGGCGCCGGGCGGAAGCTCGATGTCCTTGCCGTTCCGCTCGATCAGCTCGAGGATCGTCTTCGCTAGCTCGCCGTCTGGGACGCCGGTTTCCCCGCGCTGGTGCATCTCGTGGATCTTCCACAAGACGTGGCTCATGGCGCGGCGCAGCAGCTCGCCCATTGCCCGGTCGAACAGGTTCCAGGCCTCGCGGCGGGCAACGCTGCGGGGCGGAAGGGATTCGGCGTGGCGGTAGGCGGCCTGGGCCATGGCGAGGACCTGCTCGTCCGGCTTGTGCTCGAAGGGGTCGGACGCCTCTTTCTGCGACGGGTCACCGGACGCCATGCGCGCTACCTCCCCAAGTCGACGGTGCCGCCCCGGCCGCAAGGCGAGCGGCCGGGGCGGGCAGCGCCGGGTATGAGCCCGTTCCCGCGGGGCAACTCCCGTCCGCGGGGGACGTGCCGTGCCCGGCGCGTGCAGGACTCACGCTAGCGTCGTGCCAGCTTTCCTGTCTATAGAGGTCTAGAGAGTGCTGTAGCCGTATCCATTCGTTTATGCTGGTCAGATGCTGTCTATGGTGCTGATCATGGAAGACGACCGGGCACCGATTGACCCGCACGGCCCCGATCTCGTGTACGTCGAGATCGCGAACCGCATCGAGCGGCGCATCCGCGCGGGCGAGTTCGGCGACGCCGGCAGGCTTCCAGGCGAGACCGACCTGGCCGAGTGGTACGGCGTCGCGCGAATGACCATCCGCCGCGCCCACCAGGAACTAGTGCACCGCGGCCTTGTCCGCGTCGTCCCCGGCAAGGGAACGTTCGTCACAAGGCCGCAGTAGCGATAAGGCCGGGCCGCCGCCACCAGCTGACGGAAGACGGCGGCCCGGGGGTCTATACGGCCCGCGCGCCCTTGCGGGCCGGCGCGGGCGCGTCACCGTAGGCCTGCTCGGCGGCGTCGGCCAGGACGTCAAGGAGTCCCGGCCAGTCGGGGTTGGCACCGACGAACAAGGCCGAGGCCGGGCCGGTGACGCCGCGGTCCTCTATGTTCCTTCGGCTCTTCCTGACGGCCTCTGCGGCGGCCGTCTTGAACTGCTCGCGCGGGGTGGTCATGCCGCACCGGCCTTCCGTGCCCGGCGCCGGTAGGCCTCGGCCTGCTCGTCTCCCTGCGCCAGGTCGAGCCGTTCCCATTCGGCGAGCACCGCGCGGACGACCTGCTGCACGTCCGCGAAACGCTTATCCGGGTCCTTCTCCAGCGACAGCAGGTTCTTGTACACGGCGTGCTGCTGGGCTGGCTCGAGCTGGCGGGCATCCTTGACGGCCTTGACCGCGGCGGCCGCGCCGCCGTCCCGCGCCGCCGCCGCGACAGCGGCCAGGTACCGGTGCTCCGGCCAGCCGCGGTTCAGCGGGCCGCCGAGCCGGACCACGACATCGTCCCAGGCCTCGGCGGCCGTGGCGGGGGCCCGGAACTCCGGCGCGTACATGCCGACCCGCGGCAGCTCCACGCCGTCGAGCTTCGCCCGCAGCTCCTCCTGCTCGGTGTACGTCACGTAGCGGTTGCGGCGCTCCTCGAGGCGCGCCCGCGCCGCCCGGTACGCCGGGTCGATCTCAGCTGCAGTCGTCATCGCTTCTCCCTGGTTGTCAGCGGCGGCAGGATCGCCCGGAGCTGCCGGATCGCCTCCCGCGCCGTCTCCACGTCCATCCCGCGGGCCTGGGCGCCGTCGTCGTCCAGCGGCGGGAAGGTGCCCGCCCCGTCGCACGAGGGGCACTTCTTGCTGAGCTTGCCAGTGCCCGGGTGCTTCAGCCGTCCGGAGCCGTTGCAAGTCAGGCACGTCGTCTCGCCGTCCTGGTCACCGCCCGTCGAGGCCGCGGCCATCACCCGGAGCCGGGCCGCGATCCGCGCCGGAGCCCTGGCCGCCAGCGGTTCCACCGCCGCGCCCGGAAGCGGTGCCGCGGTCCCGGACCCCACCCGGTCGGCGAGGCCTGCGGAAACCGCCTCGTCGGCCGTGTACCAGGTCTCCGCCTTCATGACGCCGCGCCAGTAACCCGGCGTCCCGCCCGCCCGGTCCGCGTACTGCCTCGCCAGGTTGTCACTCACCTTGTCGAGCAGGTCGGACTGGCGCCGCAGCTCCTCGCCGTTGCCCGCGGCGACGGTCCAGGCGTCGTGCAGCATCATGAGGGAGCCCTGCGCCATCACCCGCTGCTGACCGGCCTGTACGATCACGCTGGCGATGCTCGCGGCCAGGCCGTCGACGTAGGTGGTCACGCGGCCCGGGTAAGCCCGGATCGCCTCGGCCATCGCGAGGCCGTCGAACACGTCACCCCCACTGCTCGACACATGGACCGCGAGCGGCCCGCGAGCCCCGGCGAGCTGCTCCGACAGCGACTTCGCGGACAAGCCGCCGCCCCATGGATCGCCCCCGATGTCATCCAGGATGTCGATCCTCGTCGCGCCTGCCTCGGCCCGGATCCGGTACCGCATCGGGAAGGTCGACGACGACTCCGACCGCGCGCCCTGTGCGTAATTGTGCCTGCGAACCAACGAGTTCTCCTGGCGGCCGGGGAATGGGGCATCGCCCCCATCCGGGCCGCCCGTGCCAGGCACCGCTCGCGCGGGGGCACCGTAATGAGGACACCGCCAGCGTAGCGATTCATCAGCCAAATTGATAGATCATGGAATAGACATCAATTAGGTTGATAAATTCGCGAACGCCAGGGGGCCGTGCTATGGCGCGCAAGCTGGTGGGGAAGACCAGCCCGCGCCTGTTCACGCCTCCGCTCCGGCCGCTGAACCGCCGCACCAGCCTCGGCTACGAGCTGTGCGACTTCGCCGAGGCGATCGGCGAGACGGTCTTCCCCTGGCAGCGGTGGTTCTTCATCCACGCCCTGGAGCTCAACCCCGACCGGACGCCGCGGTTCAGCATCGTGCTGCTCGAGGTGAGCCGCCAGTCGGGCAAGACGACGGCCGCGCGGCTCCTCGCCCTCTTCCGCATGTACGTGACGGGCGCCCGCCTGGTGCTCGGCGTGGCCGCCGACGTCAGCCTCGCGCGGGAGAACTGGCGCGGTGCCGTCGACACCATCAGCGGGTGCCCCTGGCTGCGGGCCGACCTGGCCGGCGTCCGGTACGCCAACGGCGACGAGACCGTGACCGTGGACCTGCCCGGCATCGAGTACGACGACGTCGACGGCGACGAGTCCGTGACGCTGGCCGGCGGCTCGAGGTACAAGATCTGCGCGGCCAACCGGCGGGCGGGCCGGGGCCTGTCCGTCGACGGGCTCCTCCACATAGACGAGCTGCGCGAATGGCGGTCGTGGGAGCCGTGGGCGGCGCTTCAGCCCACCACGGCCGCGCAGCCGCACTCGATGATCTTGCTCACCACCAATGCCGGCGACTCGCAGAGCGTCGTCCTGAACGGCCTGCGCGAGTCCGCCTTGTCCGGCCGCAGCCCCGATATCGGCCTGTTCTCCTGGTCCGCCGAGCCCGGCGCCGACCCCCTGGATACCCAGCAGTGGCAGCAGGCCAACCCGGGACTCGGTTTCAGCGTCTCCGAGCGGGCCCTGCGGTCCGCCTACGGCTCGATGCCCATCGGCCGGTTCAGAACGGAGTATCTGTGCCAGTTCGTCGACCAGCTCGACGGCGCGGTCGACCTGGCGGCCTGGCGGGACTGCGCCGACCCCGGCGCGGGCAGCATGACGGCCCTGCGCGGCCGCGGCATTGCCGCCTGCTTCGACGCCAGCCCCGACGGCGAGCACGCCACCCTGGCCGTGGCCGTGCGCATGCCCGACGGCCGTGCCCGGGTCGAGCTGGCCGGGGTATGGACCTCACAGCAGGACGCCCGCGCCGAGCTCGGCCCGCTCCTGGACCGGATACGGCCGCAGGTCACCGCCTGGTACCCGGGCAGCCCCTCGGCCGCCTTCGCGTCCATCCTCCGCAAGCGCCCCGGCGTCACGGACCTCGGCGGGGCCCGGGTCAGCGAGGCCTGCATGGAGCTCGCCAGCCTCGTCGCCGCGCGCCGGATCCTGCACGCCGGCGAGGAGGTCCTCGACGCCCACATCGGCGGCGCGACCAGGCTGGCCACCGCCGACGGCTGGCGGTTCGGCCGCAAGGGCGAGGCGGCGTGCGATTCGGCCTACGCCGCGGCGGGTGCGGTCTCCTGCGCCCTGGCGCTGCCAGAGCCGAAGCGGGCGCGGATAAGGATGATCGTCGCCTAGCGGCGCTTCCCGGCCGCCATGAACGCCGCGTGCGACGCCCGCAGGTCCCGTACCGGGTTGGCCGCCTTCGGCCCGTCCTGCCGGCCGCGCTTGCGGGCGCGCTCTTCTAGCTCGGCGAGCGCCTTGACCAGCTGCCCGGAGTGGTTCGGCAGCATCGTCACCGCCACCGCGTCGGGCATCGAGTCGATCACGGCGGCCTGCCTGCGCACCAGCGCCAGCAGCGGCCCGTCCGACGCAGGCGGGTCAAGCTCGGCGACCATCGCCTCGACCGCGGGCGCGATCATCGTCCTGGCGTCGCGAAGTGACGGTCGTGGAGCCATTTTCCGCCTCCGGGATGGTCGTTTCTCATGCCATTTTCGCACCCTCCTGACCTGTGGAAACGCGCGTTTCCACAGGCCGCGCGACCCGGGGGGTGGTCTCTCTGGGGAGGGTCAGGAGGGGCGTCGCTCTGGTGCCGGGGATGCTGCTGGACATCTGCGACTGGCTGTGTACGGTACGTGATCGCCGTCACCACTGCGTACGCGGCACGAACGAGGGCTCGCGACGTCGCCGCCTGCCCGCGTTGCCCTGCTGCGCGGTGCGCTTCCTGTGACATGAGACGCAGACCGCGCGCAGCGCCGTGTGGCCGGGGTCGGCGGCCAGGCCGAGGACGTGGTCGGCCTCGGTCGCGGTGCCCTGGCATCCCTCGAGGCCGAGCTCGCACCTGTAGTTCGCCCGCTTCAGGCAGGCCAGGCGGGCGCGCTTCCACGCCGCCGACCCGTAGGCCGGGTCTTGCCGTGCCGTCTCCCAGCCCACGTCAGTCCCCGCCGTCCTCGGCCTGCCTGGCGTGCATGATGCCGGCGACGGCGGACTCGAGGAAGCGGTACAGGCCGGCGACATGGCTGGCGCCGAGCTCAACTGTCGTGTCGGGCTCGTCCTCGCCGATGCGGCCAGCGGTGAGGATCACCGTGCCCCCGGTGCTGTCGGTGGTGTAGGCAACGGTGATCATCTTCCCGGTGTCCGGGATAGCGATGGTGCCGACGTGCGTGCTGTCGCTCATGGTTCATCCTCTCGCGGTTGTCACCGGCGCCGTGTCCTCGCCACGGCGGCGCGCTCCTCGGCGCGGTCCGCCCTGCTGCGGCGTCCGGGCTGTGAGCAGTCAAGGTGACGCCATGCCCGGCCGGGCACCTTGACGATCGGCGAGCCTGGCCAGATGGTGACGAGGCAGCCGGGCGCACCGCAGGCGCCTGCCTTGGTGGCGATCCGGACGAGCGGTATCTGCGGCATGGTCATGATGTCTCCTCGGGCTCGCATGTCGGGTGGTACTCCTGGCCGGGCATGACGATGGCCATGGGATCGCCGCAGGCGGCACACGTGCCTGTCGCGGGCGCTACAGCGTCCAGAAGCGTCCAAGCGTCCGCACACGTGTCCTGACCTGCGAAAACAGCCGGACGGATCGCCGTTTTCGAAGTGTCCGGCGAAGTGTCCGGACGGATCGCCGGACGGATCGCGTCCGGCGAAGTGTCCGGGTATTCGCGCTGGTCATCGTCATCTTCGGACGCTTGGACGCTCGCGGACGACAGGTAGCTCGCGAATGGGAGCGTGAAGTCTTCGGCCCAGTAGCCGCGGACAGTCTTCGCCGAGTTGTGGCGCGCCCTTACGCCGTACTCGCGCAAGCGGGCAGCGAGCCGCCGCGCCGTCAGGTCGAAGTCGTTCCACGGGGCCTCGTCGATCTTCCGCAGCCGCTCCGCCAGTTCAGCTGACGCAATGAACGGGCCGCCTGTCTCGGCCAGGACGTCACGGACATCGGCGAGGAGGCGTATGCCGGCCGAGCGGTCTGCTTCGGCAACCCCGGCCGCCGTGCACATCACCAGCGCGGCCTTGCGGGCGCGCGCCGGCCAGTCGGCGCCCGCGGCGTCGGCGATCGCGATAAGGGACTCCCAGGTGTCGGCAGCCCGGTCCTCTACCGGCATGACGGGCTCGGCATCGCCCAGGTCGTCCATGTGACTGGCGATCCACTGGTGAAGGTGATCACGGAGGCTGGTCAGCGCCGGGCCGTCCCGCCGGGTGCGGAACGGGTCGACGGTCTCGCCGGGTGCCCGGCGTCGCATGGTGACGATCACGGCCCGGTCCTCGATCGTGTCGGGCATTGACCCGATTCCGGCGAGCGCGACCATGGCGAACGTCGGGCAGTTCTCCAGCTTGCGGGTGTTGACGTCCCAGCGGACGTACGGCCGGTTGCGGCCGTGGCCGCTGTTGATGATGCCGCGCAGGTCCTCGTTGGCGTCCTTGACCTTTGCGCCGAACACCGTGTCGGCCTCGTCGAGCAGGAGCGTCGGCGGGTCCTCGTCGGTTACCGACCGGACCAGCGCGGCGGGGCTGATGCTGACCGTGATCAGCGGCTTGTGGCAAGTCGCCTCGATCACGTCGAGCAGCCTCGACTTGCCGCACCGCTTCTCCGGGCTCTTGATCACCAGGCGGGCGGCGTGCTCCCATGCCGGGACCGCGTGCGTGGCCGCGATCCACAGCACGACGGCGTCGGTCGCCTCTTGCGACGGGAGCACCACGTACCGGGTGAGCGCCTGGTGGAGGTCGTCGAGCAGCCGCGCCCCGGCCGGACGCGGCGTCATGCCGCCACCGACTCGTGCTCGTCGGCGAGGCGCACCAGCTCGGCGATCTCTTTCCGGAACTCGGCACAGTCGGGAAGCGTGGCCATGATGCGGGCCGCCTCGCGGTAGGTGTACCAGCCCGGCCGGTAGGCAGAGCACGCCGAAGTGCAGGCGTGGCCGCGGCCGTGGACAGGACGCCCGCCGAGATGAACCATGCCGACCGGGACCAGGCCCGAGGCGTAGGCGTCCCGGCGCACCCGCGCACCGCGGCCGTCTCCCTCGCGCGGGTCCGCGAAGTGCTCACGGCCGCCAGGTCCCCACCGCTTCTCCTCGAGGTCCGCGAGCGGCGGGCAGTCGTTACCGCTCATGGCGAGCATGAGGCGCGCGATGGGCGCGAAGTCGTCTTGCCTGAACCGCTGCACGTACTCGAGCGCGGCTTTCCAGCCTTCGGCCGCGCCCTCGAGCCACGCGGCGCGCTCGGCGTCGAGCAGGCGCCGCTCCCACCGATCGCGCTCGTCGGACAGCTCGAGCAGGTAGCCGGCCGGGCACTCAGGCCGTAGCATGGTGGCTGTCGTCGTCGTTGTCGTCAGCCGCCCGGTGCCCGCCGGGCGGCTTTGTGTTTGGGGCATCGGTCAGACGGTCCCGACCAAGTCGCAGCGCTGGCCGGCCAGCCACGCGCGGACGTCGCGCCAGTCGTACAGGATGCGCCCGTTCACCTTGTGGTACGGCGGCCCGATCGCGAGGCAGCGCCAGTTGGCTAGCGTTTTCTCGCTCTTCCGTAGGAACGTGGCGACCTCGGCGGGCTCGCCTAGCTGGTCTGGCATCCCGGTCTCCCGTGGCAGTTGTAAAGAGAACAGTTTTCCTGTTCTCTAAGCGTCACGGGTCATCATGGCACTTCCCTTGTCTTCCCGCAACTAGAACGTCTATCTTGTCTCTATGACAGAACGCCAAGCCCGTGACGAGGGCGCCTTGCAGACAGCGATGATCGTGGAAGCCGTCAAGCAGCTTCGCGGCAAGAAGGGCTGGAGCGCCCAGCAGCTCGCCGACGCGATGACCGCAGCCGGCGTTCCCTGGAACGCGGACATTGTGGTCAACCTCGAGCACGGCCGCCGCAAGAGCCTGCGCGTGCACGAGCTGCTCGCGCTCGCCTGGGTGCTCGACGCCGACAGCCCGCTCGACTTGCTAGTCCCGGACACGCGAAAGAACCCGTTGTACCCGGTGACGCCGTCCACGTTGCTCGACAAGGCGGCCGTGCGCGCCTGGTGGAAGGGAGAGACAGGCCCGCTGCGCGAGTGGCTGGCGCAGCCGCGCGAGGGCGAGCCCGACGACCTCGCCGAGATGCTCGACCAGATGCCGCCCGGGATGCGGGAGCAGATCCTCATGATGGCGCGGTCGGCTACGCGGGCACCGAGGGCAGGCAGCCATGGCGAGGATTAAGGACCTCTGGTTCAAGACCGTTGACGGCGAGCGGGTGGAAACCGCGCGCCACGGGCACGGCAAGCGCTACCTCGCGGTGTGGACGGGCGCCGACGGCCGCGAGGCGTCTGCGGCGTTCGACAGGAAGGGCGAGGCGGCCCGCTACGGCGCCGCGCAGGAGACCGACGCGCTGCGCGGTGTCGGCATCGACCCCAAGGCGGCCCGCGTGACGGTCGCGCAGTGGTGCGACACATGGCTCACTGGGTACGCGACGCGGCGGCCGTCGACGGTGCGGCAGGCGGGCGTTCACATCGCGCAGATCACCGCTGAGTTCGGCACGCTCCAGCTCGGCGCGGTGCGGCCCTCGCAGATCAAGACCTGGACGTCGCGGCTGGCCTCCGACGGTGCCGCGCCGTCGTACATCTACGCGCTGCATTCCCGGCTGTCGCAGATCATGGGCGACGCGGTGGAAGACGGCCTTCTCGGCAAGAGCCCGTGCTCGCGCAGGACGTCACCGGGACAGGCCGAGCAGCGCCCCTACGCGGCCACGACAGAGCAAGTCTGGGCGCTTTACGAGCTCATGCCCGACCGCGCCCGGGCGGGGATCCTGCTCGGCGCGTTCGCGGGGCTGAGGTCGGCCGAGGCGTGCGGCCTGCGGCCCGGCGACGTCGATTTCATGCGCGGCGTCATCCGTCCCGCGGTGCAGTACCCGGCCGACCCGCTGAAGACCGAGACATCGAAGACCCCGGTGCCGATAGCGCGGTCGATGGCGCTCGAGCTGGCGGCCCACGTCGGCCGCTGGCCCGGCGCAACCGTCCTCACCGCCAGGTCCGGCGAGCAGCTCGCCCCGTGGGCGCTCGAGCGCGCGCTGCGCGGCGTGCGGGGAGAGGTCGACGGCCTCCCGGGGGGATTCCGCTTCCACGACCTGAGGCACTACTTCGCGTCGCTCCTGATCGCCGACGGGTGCGACGTCAAGACCGTTCAGGCCCGCCTGCGGCACGCCTCGGCCGTGACCACGCTGGACACGTACGGTCACCTCTGGCCTGACCGCGACGAGTCGACGCGCACAGCCGTCGAGGCGGTATTTAAAGCGCGGACGGAACAGGGGCGGAACGCGGCAGGTGCGCCGTGATTCCGCCCCTGGTCACAGGGCCTGTCGCCGGGTCTAGTTCGAGTAGACCTGGAACTCGGCGATCTGCGGTGCGCCCTGAACGTCGTTGTTGCTGACGTCCAGGCGGATGTAGTTCACCGTGGTGGAGGGGACGGGGATGGTGACGACGTTGTTGCCGTCAGCGTTGCTGGCGCTGAACAGGTAGGCCGCCGATGGGACCAGGGTGGTCCAGGTCGAGCCGTCGGTGCTGCCGTCCACCTCGATGGTCTGGTGGCGGTCGCCCCAGCCCTGCGGGAGCTCGACCACGACCCGGTCGACGGGTGCGGCCTTGGCCAGTTGCAGGGTGAGCACCCCGGTGGCGTTGGCCGCCTGCCAGTAGGTGGCCTGGTTGCCGTCGTTGGCGTTGCTGGCAGGGAATCCGGCCAGGGTGTTGTCGGCCGACGCGGTGGCGGTCAGCGCTAGGTTGCCGTTCGGGTTGTAAACGGCGGCGCTGAGGCTGACTACGTACGGCGCGAACGGGTTATTCGCTGGGTCCGCGCCGAACACCAGGTTGCCCTGGTACTGCTGGACGGC
>Ga0307478_10002570_pt1 | contig 14093 bp, 11 predicted proteins | sample atmos_gasesECM4C_2_FD_203713 | JGI IMG/M metagenome (GOLD analysis project Ga0307478, IMG submission 203713) | Hardwood forest soil microbial communities from Morgan-Monroe State Forest, Indiana, United States - atmos_gasesECM4C_05 | ecosystem: Environmental > Terrestrial > Soil > Temperate...
AGAGGCCGGGGAAGTCGACGAAGTGATCATCGCGACCAACCCCACCGTGGAAGGCGAGGCCACAGCCACCTACCTGTCACAGCAGTTGAAACGTCAAGGCCTGCGCGTCACGCGCATCGCCATGGGAATGCCCGTGGGCAGCGACATCGAGTACACAGATGAGATCACGATGCTAAAGGCGATGGAGGGGCGGAGAGAGATTTAGTTCCCTTGCTCGCCTGCGTCGAATCAGAGTCGCGCCCATCCACGTCAAGGAACAGGTTCGGCTCGCTTTCTGGAGCAATCACGCCTTCCGGGTGCCTTCCGCCGTTGTACTCCGCCATCCGGTTCTGCCACTTGAGAAATTCGGCGATGGTTTGTGGTTCGATGCGAATCTCGACTCGGCGCAGGCTGGCCAACAGCAGGTTCATCTCGCAGCGAAACCCTTCCTCGCTGCGCAGATTCTTTCGTGAGGGCCGGGTGATTTCGACACAGCGCTTGTGAAATTCCAGCAGTCCCCATCCGGCCGGAAGTTCATCTGCACCAACCAGACCGCACGGCACAAGGTAAAATCGCTCGCACCCGACTCCAAGTTCCGGTTTCTGTCGAAAGGGCTTGGTTCGGTCGGCGAGGAAATCCGCACGCGAGACCTTGCACTCGATCAGCACCGAGTGATACGCCCGTTTCCATCCGATAGCATCGGGCATCTCACCGCTGACACAAGCCTGCTCGGAAAGCACTACCCCGCACCTGTAACGACGAAGCCATTCGACAGCCTTGCCAACCAGAAGTGCATGCGTCATCGTGCAGGTTCCCAAATCATTTGTATCGAAGAGGAGCAACAGCAGGAAGTACCTGTCCGGCTTCTAGCTCGACCTTCCTGGAAGCGGCCGGCGGCCGGACGTCCGCTTCAGTGGCTTCACCAGGATCGGTGTACGCAGGAATAGCTGCAAAAGGTAGCCCGCTCCTGCAATACCTTCCGCGGCCTTGGTCCAGGGCGCGTACGCGGAGGCATACACCACCAACGCATCCTCTTTCTTTTCCACCCGGACTGTCTCAATTCTCCCTTCACTCTCTCCATCGAGCGCGTTGGCAAAGCGGAGAACACCGGCCAGATGCGTCGCGATCTTTTTCTGATCAAGAGCCAGCACCTGCACGGGCTTGCTTCGAGAACTGGGGATCGCCCCGCGATGAAAGCGGGCCACGATAGCGACCAACTGAAGGTCCGACGCGCTCCACCCCAATGGCGGCGTCAACTTGCGGATCAGGCGGTATGAGATCTTGTGATGCGACTTGTCATGCTTCGACCGGCCCACATCATGCAGCAGTGCGGCCACGAAAAGAATGGAGCGCAGATCCTGATTCGGGCTGGTCGGTGCCATGCCCAATTTCTTCAGCCCGTCGAACACCTGCTGGGAAAGGTTGGCAACCCGCTGGGCATGCCCAAAGTCGGGATCGAGGAACGAAGCCCACAGTTTCAGGCGGGCCATCGCGGCTGCCTGCACCTGTTTCCCCTGCGGCAACTCCACGCGCCAGGCGTTCCATAACGAGTCCGGACCAACCATCCGCTCCCGATAACGGGTGATCCGCTTTTCCCGTTCTTCTTGAATGAGGTCGTGCCAGCGCTTGCGCGACTCCGGGCTGGCAAACGCGTTGACCTGCGTAGCCGTCGTCCATAGCACGTCGAGATCGTGCACATCGCCCAGCAGGTCCTGCAATTCTTTCAGATCGCTGCTCCACGCCTGGTGCTGCTGCGGCAGGAAGTTCTCCACGATATAGCGAAACCGCTTCAGACCGATGCGCAGTTGGTGCAGCGCGGTCTGCGAGCGGTTGCGCAGAGCCCGCCGATGCAGTTCGTGCGCCTCGCTCCAGCGCTCCAGAGCCAGGTGCTTGAACACGATGCTCCCCGGTTTTACCCGACTGGCCCGGCGCGGCAGTTCCCGGCTCCACTTGCGCCATTGCCGGACATCAAATGCACGAAGGGCGTCGCCCGCCGTGAGCTTATGCTCCAGTTCCCGTCGAGCTAAAAGGCCAAGTAGCGCCTGGGTCTCGGGATCGTCCGCCGGACCCAGTTTCTGCACCCATTCCGCCATCACTTGTACGTCGCGCAACTCGCCCAGGCTGCTGAACAGCGCCTTGCCCGCCTTCTTCATCTGCTTCCACGCGCGATCGGGATCGACCGCCATCAGCCCATCCGCCATGGACCGGCAACGCCGCAGCGCCACGCGCAAGTCATGGACGGGATCCGGCGCAAAATCCGCTGCCGCGCGCTGGCATTCCTCCGGGACTCGCCGCATCCAATGGGCAAATCCCACAGTCGGTGATGATCTACGCGCTGGTTGTGCCGAGGTGTGAGGAGTCAAGTTTGCGTGACCGGCAGATACTCAAATTTTCATTTTCGCACGTCCCGCAGCCTATTACCTCCGTAACTCGCGCGGCCCTACTTTTCGCATTACCCTGACTCTGAAATCGAGAAGTACGGGGAGCCGTTTATCTCGACCGCAGAGACATCGCAAGCGGGCCGCAGCGCTTCGGCCAGCGCCTTCGTTCACAGCCTTAATATTCTGGTGAAATACGTCCGGCTTTATGGCTTCGAGCACAAGCGCACTGAGACGCAGTTCGAGGTCGCCTGGAACGAACTGCAGCAGGCCGTGCCTCGATCCGGCGACCAGGGGTTCCTGCTGGGCGTGTCGGGGTCGAAACTTCTTCTGGACGGCATCCCGCTCGAGAGCGGACAAGCAGAACGCAGCTTTGCCCAGCTGCTGACGACGGCGGGCCTCGCCAGCATTAATTTCTCCAATCAGGTTACGATCGAAGACTTCGCGCGCCTGGTGCGCGCCTTTGCCGTGGGCGGGTCTAAAGGGCAGGATGTCGCCAAACAGATCAAAGAGACTTTGGGAGACGGCAAGGGCAGTTCGATTAGGATCAATGAAGTCAAGTTCGTGGCGGCCGATCCGGCCACAGGCGACGTAACCATCGCCGCCCAGATCGCTGCACAAACGCTCGGACCTGAGTTCAAGCAATGGTTGAACGATCCTCAGAAACTTCTTCAATTGATTGCTGCCGCGGAAGGCGCAAAGGGAGGTGGCGGCGGAGGTGAACCCGGGGGCGCGCCGATCGGGAGCGTACCGACCGTCAAGGTCCCGGGAGGAAGTGGAACCGGCACCGGTGTCTGGGATGGCAAAACCGTACCGCTGCACGAAGAAGAGGTGGTCCAGGCTATCCGACTCCTTACCCGCTTCAGCGAGGTATCCACCAATCCGAATGTCGGCCCAGAAGTTCTGCAGAAAGAACTGGGCGAGGCGGACCCGAATACGCGGGTCAACCTTCAGCAACTATTGGAGGGCCTGGCCAGCAATGTCCAGACCGACAGCGATACTCCTCTGCTCATGAAGGCGGCGGAGCACATGGCGATCCGCTTTGCCCTGGAGCGTTACCAGAAGGGCGAAGTGAAGGTGAACGCCGTGCACCAGATGCTCGAGCACATGAGCCGGCAAATGGATACGCTGCGCCAGATCCTGCGCGTGCAGGAAGAGAAGATGGGGAAGGCCGGCATTCTGGTCGAATCCCACGCCGACATTCTGGACCGCATGTTCTGGTCGGAAGTGCCGGAAGCGGGCAAGAAGAGCGTTCTCACCTCGAACGAGGCGCCTTGCGTGCCTCCGCGCAACGTGCGCCAGTTCGTGGAAGTGCTGCTCGAACGCGGCGACAAAGAAAACGCCGACCTCATCCTGAGGAACTACTTCAACTGCCTCGACGCGAAAGACCCCGAGCCGCGGCGAAAGATTGCCACGGGCCTGGCTCAATTGGCCGACCTCTATCCCGGGCCGGGCGGCGACCTGATGGCTTGCGCAATTCGCAGGGTTGGGGAGCAGATCTGCAAGGAGCAGGACACCGAACTGCAAAGCATGTTAAGTGCAGCGTTCGTCCGCTTGAGCCAGGAAGCCAGTACCCGCAAATCTTATAGCGCGGTCACCGAAGTCTGTGGTGCGATGGAGGCCATCGCCAAGGCTCGGCCGGTGCTCGCTAACGACTTGCGCCCAAGAATTGGCGTGGAAAATCGGCTCCCGGAATTTATCGAAGAGGCTTTGCGGGCGGAGCACGTGCCCGAAGCTTTGCTGGAAGTCCTGCGGCGCACCAGCCAGGCCGCGGTCGAGCATCTCGCGGACCGGTTCTTCCGCTGCATGCGGCGTGATGAATGTGACCGCATGGTAGAACTGGTTCGGGAGCTGGGAAAAGCGGCTCTCGCCCAAATGCGAGAGATGCTGCGCACCGGACAGCCTCGTCAGGCTGCCTCGGTGGTCGGGCTTCTGAGCCGTCTCGACGTTCTGACGCTGCTCGAACTGTTGCCCGTGCGCCTGCCCGAATTCAATCGCTTTTACCACGACGTCGTCGTCCGGCAAATTGCCTACGGCGCCGCATCCGACCGTGGACGCACGCTGCTTGAAATGCTCGAAATTCTCGATCCCCTGGTCATTCCCCAGGCGATCGATGAGATCGGCATGAGCGGCGACCGGACGGCCGTTACTCCTCTGGTCGTGATGGCTCGCGCCGGCGACACCGAGGGCCGCTCTGCTTTCCTGCAGGTGAAAGCCATCGAGTCTTTGGGACGTCTCCGTGACGCGGAGGCCACCGGCGTTCTGCGCGAACTGCTGGAAGCCAAGAAGATGTGGAAGTGGATGCATCATCGGGAAATCCGCATTGCGGCGGCGCAGGCGCTGGCCAAGATCGATCCACGGTATGGCAGCCAGATTCTTTCCGACAGCGGGCTGGAGCCCAGCGAGCTGGCGATTGCTGCCCTCGACTCCGCTCCTGCCTGTCCTTGGGTTCGGCAGCGGCGCTACGAGCGCATCGTGCTTTCCAAGACGCTTTCGGCCACGATCAGCAGTTCCTGGGGCAAGTCGAGCATCCTGATTCGCGAGATGAGCCTCGGCGGCGGTATGGGTACGAAGGAAGACAACCTGCGTATCGGGTCGGAAGCCAATCTGGATATTTCGATGGGCGTTCGCCACGTCCGCGCCCAGGTCCTGCTGCGCCGCGCTCGCGTCAATGAAGTCGGCTTTGAAATCGTTAGCACCGACCTCGAGAGCCGCTATCGCCTGCGCCGCATTCTGGTCGACGCCGTCGAACGCGGCCCAGAAGGCAAGAACCAGGAATGGGACGGGACGCGGAAAGGGTAGCAGAGCAGGTACAGGTCTTAGGTCTTAGGTCTTAGGTCTCAGGTCTTAGGTCTCAGGTCTTAGGTCTCAGGTCTTAGGTCTCAGGTCTTAGGTCTCAGGTCTTAGGTCTCAGGTCTCAGGTCTCAGGAAAAGCAAAAAGCCTCTGTCCGGCGACAGAGGCTTTTGATTTGCAGGCCAGAAGCTACTCGCAACCAGCCACAAGCTTCTCTACTTCACCTTCGCGAAAATAATGACGAGCGTGTACAGCGCCAGCGACTCGATCAGGGCGAGGCCCAGAATGAGCGCCAGCTGGATGCCCGGACGGGCAGCAGGATTGCGTGCCAGGCCTTCCGCCGCCGCGGCGGTGGCCTTCGCCTGCGCCAGGCCGCAGACTGCGGATGCGATCGCCATCGCGAATCCGGAGGTGATCGCGACCCAATTTACCGCGGACGCCTCGCCGCCCTGCGCCAATGCCGGAATGGCGAAGCAGAGGGCAGAAAGAATCATGAAGAAGTAGCTGAGTTTGCGCATTGTGTTTTTCCTCGTATCAGATGCCGCCAGTGGGTGGTTGACGTCATCCCGTGCAGACGCCCTCACGCTGATGGCTGAGAAACCGGTTTCGGGTTTCAAGTTTCGAGTTACGGTTCTCGGGGAACCCGAAGCTTGAGACTCGAACTTAGCTCGGTCCATTCATGCTGTCCCCGGAAGGGGACCCGCGATATTCCTCTCAAGCCTTCCCCGCGCTTACGCTCGGGGTTAAGATCTCCCGTCGCTTGCGCGGCTCCGCATTGGAACACTGTCGATCTCTCTAGTGTTCTTCCGCGACCGCTCCCGCCAGATACACCGTGGTCAGCAGAACGAAGATATAGGTCTGGAGGAACGACACGCCAAGGTGAAGCCCCAAAAACAGGATCGGGATCCCGAGCGGCACCAGCGAAAAGAACACCAGGGTGACCATGTCGCCGGCAAACATATTGGCAAAGAGACGGATGGTCAGCGAAAGAACACGCGCCAGGTGGCTGATCAACTCGATCGGGATCATCAGCGGCGCCAGAGCCGGCATCGGTCCCGCAAAGTGTGCCAGGTACTTGATCCCCGCATGCTTGAATCCCTGCGCCTGGTAATAAAAGAATGCGACGATGGCACACCCCAGCGGCACAATCGGTACTGCGGTAGGCGACTCAAATCCGGGAATCAGTCCGATGAGATTGCAGAACAAAATGAATAAAGCGAGGCTCACCAGAAATGGTGTGTGGGCCTCGCTGTGTGGCCCGATGATCTCCTGGCTCTGTCCCTCGATGAATCCCACCAAGCCTTCGAAGGCGTGCTGCAAGGCTCCTGGCCGATCGACCGACAGGCTCGCGCGAACGATGAAGAAAACGACGATCAGGAACAGGCAGACGAGGATTTCCATCGCTGCGGAATTCGAGATGGGGGCCTGAGCATGATGGGGATGAATCCCCAGTTTCACCAGCAGGGTGGTGAACGCCGGGCCAAAGAGACGGTTCAGAAGTTCAGTAAACCAGAGTTGCTCAGGCATAGAAAATCAGTCGTCAGCTTTCAGTCGCTAGTCTCCAGCAAGTCTCTTTTCGTCGAGACTCGGCTCCGCGACTGAGAAGAACCTGCCCCGCACTGTCCCGTCGTTGCCGCGTCCGCACAGGTCTATCCTCGCTAGCGACTGGAGACTGGAGACTGTGTTACAGACCACGCGCCAAGGCCACGTAAGCTTCGTAGGCGGCTTCGCACGCGATCGCCGCTACGGGTAAGAACAGGCCGACCAGTAGTCCGTAGAGGCTCGCGGGAGAAACAGCTAAGATACCATAGGCAGCGAGGCCCATCAAAACGTAGCGCAGCAGGAAACGCGCGACGATTCCCTTCCCCGATTGCGGCCTTCCAGCGCCCACTACACGATCGGCCAGTGCTTCCACGCCGCGCTTCAGCCACACAAAATTGAGAAGAGCCACGACGCATCCACATGCCAGACCGATTGCGGTGCGGCCCCCGAAGCGTAGCCACGCCAGGACGGGCAGCGCGATGGCAAGAACTCCCATGCACCGCTGGATGCGCGGCAGAGCTCCGGAATAGAAGTTCTCGGCGGCATCCGGTGTACCAGGAACCTCGTTCACGCGAACACGGTATCAGAAGTGATAGGGCCGGGTGCGCCATGTTTGCTGGGTAGCCGATACCGCAGGTTCGCGCATCATTGGAGCAAGCGCGGGGGATTTTTCGGCTCGTTCGCGGTTCCAAAAGGGGAATCGTTCCGCGTCGAGGGGGGTACCCCCCTCCCCCCCGTCTTGTGAAATGAGCAGGTTACGCAGAAAATCCCGCAAAATCTTTGATGTCAAAGAACTTATAGGCAAAATATTCCGGATAAAGCACTTAGCGGCTCCGGAGCCCGATCGTCGCATATTCGCGCGGGCTGCGTATCGTGACGAGAAAAGGTGACTAGCGCAAGGCCAGATGTCACACGGCAGATGTTCGGATGAACGGTAGGCGGAAATCGGTCGTCAGGACGCGGGGTTCATAAGGGACGGGGTTCTGCTCGCGACCAGCGATTGCTTTCCTGGGAGCCGCGCTGACCTCCGGGCTAAAAGCCGCCTTGATCTTTTTCGGTCTTACGGCGCGCTCTTCGGCTGCGCTCAGGGCAGGCTCTGAATGCGCGCCCTGATACAGGTGCGCGCGAGGGCAAGATGCCCTCGCGACAGCCGGCGGGACCCTTCGACTGCGCTCAGGGCGGGCTGCCGGCGCTACAGTCGTTTTTTCGGCAACCGTTGAAGTCGAGCGCTTCCCAAAACTATTTGTGTGATGAGTTCTAGTGACGGCTCAGGGCTTCGATTCTGAGGAGGTCACCAGGCGAATCAGTTCTACGAAGCCGGCGATGATACCTACGATCAAGCCGGCCAGATAGAGCCAGGTGGTGTGCAGCCAATGATCGAGGGCGGCGCCGATCAGCCAGCCTACGACCGTCGCTGCCGGAAAGATGAAGGCGAGTTGGCTGTAATTCGCCAACTGAACCAGTACGCTTTTCTTCGGTTCCCGGCTATCGCCGTCTTCGGGCAAGGGATCCTCGTGAGAATGCTCAGCGGATCAGGTGTGCGACCGGAGTGACCTGGGTCAGGCCCCACACCCAGTTCACCGCCTGGATCATCGGATTCGGGTAGATGCCTACGGCCAGAGTGGCGAAGGCAGTGACCACCAGGGCCAGCCCCAACGCGGGGCTGAGCGACAGCTTCTCCTTCTCCACCGGCTCGCGCATGAACATCGCGTTGGCAATGCGGAGATAGTAGTACAGGCCAAAGACGGAGTACAGAACCGCCAGAGCAGCGAGGGTGTAATGGCCCGTCTCCACCAGGCTGAGGAAGATGAAGTACTTGCCCCAGAAGCCGGCCAGGGGCGGGATGCCTGCGAGCGAGAGCAGGAAGAACAGCATCAGGACAGCTTCGATGGGCGCGCGCGAATAGAGGCCGGCGATGTCGTCGATCTCGTCGCCAATCACGTTTCGATGCCGCAGCGACGTGATGACGGCAAAAGCGCCCAGGTTCATGAAGGTGTAGACGAAAAGATAGATCAGAATACCTTTGAGTCCGTCGGTATTGAAGGCGTCGGGGGAGCCGGCGATCATGCCGAGCAGCATGTAGCCCACGTGCGCAATCGAGGAATACGCCAGCAGGCGCTTCAGATTGTTCTGCGTGAGCGCTGCAAAATTCGCGCCGGTCATGGTAGCAATCGATACGAACACAAGGAAGGGAACGTAGGCTGGGCGCAACGGCAACATCATGAAGAACAGGCGCAACAGCATTGCCCATCCCGCGGCCTTCACCGATACCGACATGAAACCGGTGATACTGGTCGGCGCGCCCTCATACGCATCCGGGGCCCACTGATGGAACGGCACGGCGGCCACCTTGAAGAGCAGGCCGGTGGCGGTGGTGAGCATCGCGACCACGAGGATCGGGTCCGCGTGTCCTCCGTTCATTTGAACGCGCTCAGACAGGCGGCGCCAGATAAATTCGACGTTGGTTGTACCCGTCACTCCATAAAAAAGGGACAAGCCGTAGGCAAAAATTCCCGAGGAGAAGGCGCCGAGCAGCATGTATTTCAGAGCGGCTTCATTGGACCGCTTGTCGCGGCGCAAAAATCCGACAAGGACGTAGGTGGAAATCGCCATCAGCTCGAGCCCGATGAAGATGAGCACGATGTCATTGCCCGCTGCCATGCACATCATGCCGACGACCGAGAACAACATCAGGGCGTAATACTCGCCATGATTCTCGTGCTCGATTGCGAGGTAGCGGGCAGACATCAGGATGGCAACTGCCGTGCCGGCGAGAAAGAGGTAGAAGAAGTAGATGGCAAAGCGGTCGACGAGAAGCGTTCCCAGGAATCCCGTGTGGCTCATGAGAGCGCCCTGGGCGTTGTACCAGGTCTGGATTTTCCACACTCCCGTGGTCGCGAATCCGACGCCGACCAGAGCCGTCACGGCGTTGGTCCATTTCCATTCCGGCGGCAACATCAGGTCGATCAGCAGGATGCCCATGGCGAACAGGGTGAGCAAAATCATGGGCAGGGCCAGCAGATAGTCCACGCCGTTGAAGTATTGCGCGATAGTGCCGACCACTTAGTCCTTCCCTTTCGTCGGATCGGGGGCCAGTGGCGCAGACGCGGGAGCAGCGGCCGGGGCCGTCGCCACCACATTCGGATTCTTCGCTCCCTCTTGTACGGTTCGGGCGAGTTGCGTGACCGGCTGCTCGAGAATCTGGAAGAACGGCTTGGGATAGAGGCCGATCCACAACGCCATGATGATCAATGGCACGAACGTGGCGATCTCGCGGGCAGACAGGTCATGCAGCTTTTCGTTCTTGGGATTGGTGACGGTTCCGAAAAAGACGCGCTGGTAGAGCCAGAGCAGATACGCTGCCGCCAGGATGACGCCGGGAACGGCCCACGCGGCCCACTTCCAGTTCGCCATGAACGTGCCCTGCAGGATGGTGAACTCGCCCACGAAGCCGTTAAGCAGCGGCAATCCCATCGAAGACAGGAACATGATCATCGTAATGGTCGCGTAAATGGGCATGACGTTCGAGATGCCGCCGTACTCCGCGATCTCGCGAGTGTGCCGGCGCTCGTAGAGCACGCCAACGATCAAGAACAGCGCGCCGGTCGATATGCCGTGATTGATCTGCTGCAGTACCGATCCGCTGAGTCCCATCGGGGTCAAAGCAAAGATTCCCAGCGTGCAGAAACCGAGGTGACTGACCGAAGAGTAGGCGACGAGCTTCTTCATGTCCTTTTGCATGAGGGACACGAGACCGCCGTAGATGATACCGATGATGGAGAGGGCAATCATCCAGCCGCGGACTTTCGAACTCATGACGACCGCGGGGAAGAACGGCAGCGAGAAGCGAATGAAGCCGTAGGTTCCCATCTTCAGCAGGACGCCGGCGAGGATGACCGAGCCTGCAGTCGGCGCCTCGACGTGCGCGTCGGGCAGCCAGGTGTGGAAGGGGAACATCGGAACTTTAATCGCGAAGGCGAAAAAGAAGCAGAAGAAAAGCAGGGTTGCGTAAGTCGAGCCGTACGCCGGATTGAAGAAGATTTGTGGCGCGGTTTTGTAGAGCTCGGGAATGGCGAAGGTATAAACGCCGGTGACGCTGTGATGGAAGAAATAAAGGAACAGCACGCCAAGCAGCATCAGGACGGAGCCAGCGAGCGTGTAGAGAAAGAACTTGATCGCAGCGTAGAGTTTACGCGGGCCTCCCCAGATGCCGATGAGCAGGTACATCGGAACCAGCATCGCTTCCCAGAAGACGAAGAACAGGAAGAAGTCGAGCGCCATGAAGACGCCAAGCATGCCGGTCTGCAGGATGAGGAACCAGACGTAGTATTCCTTGACGCGGTTCTCGATGGCGTCCCAAGAGGAGAGGATCGAGATCCAGCCGAGCAGCGTGGTCAGCATGATCAGCAGGAAGGAAATGCCGTCGATGCCGAGGTAGTAGCCGGCGCCGATGGTCGGAATCCAGTTGCTGGGCGCGCCTTCGATAAACTTGAAGGGCTGCGTGGCATCGAAGCGCAGGGCCCAGAACATGGGCACGAGTGGCAGCGAGATCAGGAAGCCGCCGAGGGAGAAAATGTTGGCGATCCAGCGGATCGCGCCCTTGTTCTCGTTGGGGACGAAGAGGAGGACGAGGGCGCCCACGAGCGGCGTGAAGAGGATGATGGAGAGAATGTGATTCTGCATAAGTACAGTTGTCAGTTGCCAGTGGCCAGTGGCCAGTTAAAGGCTCTAAGCTGCGAGCAATCCTTTGCCGGCGGGACGCCGGCGCTACCTGTACGCATAGTAAAAAACGAATCCTAACAGTCCGGCGATCATGACGAGTGCGTACCACTGCACCAATCCCCATTCGAATAAGCGGAATGGGTAAGACAGGATACGCGCGAGGATGGCCGGGCCGTTGACTCCGATGCCATCAATGATCCAGGTGTCGAACCATTTCGAGATGGAAGCGACAATGCGAGTCGTCCAACCGGTTCCGTTGACGGCTCCGTCGACCACGTGGACGTCGAACCACGCGGAGGCGTCGCCCAAGCCGAGGACGCCGAGGCGGACGTTTCGCACTTTGCGGCGGCCGGTGAAGAGGTAGTCGTAAAGCTCGTCGACGTACCACTTGTTATAGAGAGCGGTGTAGATCGGCTTGGCAGCGACTTCGATGGGCTCGGGGTAGCCTTTGTCGGCGTGGCGGTAGGCTCGCCACGCCATACCCCAGCCAACGAGTCCGGCAGCTACCGAGAGAAACATCAGCCCGTATTCGGTTCCACTCGTGTGTTCTTCTTCGCGTTCGCCGGAGGCGAGTTGTCCGACCTTGCCTTCTTCCTGGAAGACTTTAGCTTCCTTCGCAAACACGGGCTTGAGGAACGCGCCGAAGCGATCGGAGCCACCGAGGCTGTGTGGCCAGCCCAGCCACCCGGCGAAGATCGAGCAGAAGGCCAGGATCATCAGCGGCACGGTCATGGATTTCGGCGACTCGTGGATATGGTGCTCCACGTCGTGGCTCATGCGGGGACGACCATGGAAGGTCAGATACATGAGCCGGAACATGTAAAACGCGGTCATGAGGGCGGTGCCGTATCCGATGACCCAAAGCCAAATGTAGGCGCCGTGCTCAGAGGTCCAGGTTTGCCAGAGAATTTCGTCCTTGGAGAAGAACCCGGCGAAGGGCGGGATTCCGGCAATCGCCAGGGTCGCAATGAACATGGTGATGTGGGTGACGGGAGTTCTATGTCCCAAATCTCCCATGTTACGCATGTCTTGCTCGCCGCTCATGGCGTGGATGACCGAGCCGGCGCCGAGGAAGAGCAGCGCTTTGAAGAAGGCGTGGGTGAAGACATGGAAGACACCTGCCGAGAAGGCTCCAACACCGAGCGCGAGGAACATGTATCCGAGCTGGGAGACGGTGGAGTAAGCAAGGACGCGCTTGATGTCGTTCTGGACCAGGCCGATGGAGGCAGCGAAGATTGCGGTGAGCGCGCCGACAATGGCGACCGTCTTCATGGCGGTGGGCGCGAGCACGAAGATCGCGTTGGAGCGGGCGACCATGTAGACGCCGGCGGTGACCATGGTGGCGGCGTGGATCAGCGCGGAGACGGGCGTGGGGCCTTCCATGGCGTCGGGCAGCCAGATGTAGAGAGGAAGCTGGGCAGACTTGCCGCAAGCGCCGACGAAAAGGAGAAGCGCGGCGGCGGTCAGCGTGGGATCGCCAATGAGGAAGTGGCCGCTGTGGGCCATGGCATTGACGTCGGTGAAACGCATCGAGCCCATGCACCACGCGATGGTGAAGATGCCGAGGATGAATCCGGCATCGCCAATGCGGTTCATGATGAAGGCCTTGTTGGCCGCGTCGCTGGCCGACTTGCGATGGAAGTAGAAACCGATCAGGAGGTAGGAGCAGAGGCCCACGCCTTCCCAGCCAACGAACATGAGTGCGTAGTTATTGGCCAGGATGAGGGTCAGCATGGAGAACATGAAGAGGTTCAGATATCCGAAGAAGCGGTAGTAGCCGCCTTCATGCGCCATGTAGCCGGTGGAGTAGATGTGGATGAGCATGCCGACGCCGGTGACGAATAGGAGCCAGATGCTGGAAAGCGGATCGAGCAGGAAGCCGACCTGGGCCTGGAAGTCGGCGGGATAGCCGTCTTTGGTGGTGTAGGTGAGATGGCCGGTGTCGGAGCCCAGCCAGGTGTACATCGGTTTGTCGAAAGCCTGACCGTTGGTGTACGTGTGGGTGTACTGCCACACGGCGCCGCAGGACATGACGAAGGCGAGGGCGACAGCTCCTACGCAAACGGCACTCACGGTGCGCTTCTCGAGCTTGCGACCGAAGAAGAACATGAAGGTCGCGCCGATCGCGGGGAGGAGCGGGATGAGATAGATGTTTTCGAGAAACATTTTTGCCGTTAGCTCTTAGCTCTCAGCTCTTAGCTCAATCCCAAGGCCTCACGGGCTAAAGGCCAAGAGCTCATGGCTAAAAGCTATGTTTCACCATTTCAAAAGATCCACTTCGTCGACGTTGACCGTCTCTTTATTGCGGAAGAAGGCGATCAGGATGCCGAGGCCGACGGCAGCTTCGGCGGCGGCGTCGGTGATGACGAAAATCGCGAACACCTGCCCGTGCAGTCCCCACATGCGGGAAAAGGCGACGAGGTTCAGGTTCACGGCGTTGAGGATCAACTCAATCGACATTAAAACGATGACGACGTTGCGGCGCGTTAAAACGCCGATCACGCCCAGCACGAACAAGGCGGCGGCCACGACGAGATAGTGGAGCGTACTAATGGGAACCATAAGAAATCTGCTCTTAGCTGTTAGCTTTTAGCTCTTCCGCTAAGACTCCGTCTGCCCTGCACGTCTTGAACCTGGGCCTCCCCTTTCCACGATCACGCATAAGTTCAAATACAGCA
>Ga0307478_10002571_pt1 | contig 14091 bp, 12 predicted proteins | sample atmos_gasesECM4C_2_FD_203713 | JGI IMG/M metagenome (GOLD analysis project Ga0307478, IMG submission 203713) | Hardwood forest soil microbial communities from Morgan-Monroe State Forest, Indiana, United States - atmos_gasesECM4C_05 | ecosystem: Environmental > Terrestrial > Soil > Temperate...
CGTTGCTTCCATATCTGAAATCGAGCTTCAGCTCCGTCAAACTCGACTTTCAACCACTCAATATTCTGCCTGCACTTATCTTTCACTGCACCCCGTAGAAGCTCGTCGCGGGCGCAGAAACATCCTCGAAGGATTATCGTCCGTTGTCCTGATTGCGCGCGTCAAACACCGCACACGCTCAAAAAACGCAAGCCGGGTATCCCGGAAGGATGTTCCGGATCCCGGCCTGCATCTTACTTCAACTTGGAGTGAAACTTTCTTTGAACTCAGTTGCCAGAGTTCGAGTTGCCCGCGGTGGTGGTCGCCGGGGCCGTTGCAGGAGCTGTCGTTCCGTAGCGCGCCAGCCGCGGGTAGAACGGCGTGACCTCAAACGGCATCTTGTCGCGCGCCGAAGTGATCGCCACGGGGGCTGTCTTTACCATTTCCGCTCTGTCGTCCCAGGGATTGATCTTTACGCGCCCGCCCAGAGGCAGAGCCGCGATCTGATCGAGCTTGGTATTGTCGAGAGCTGGACCCACGGTCGCCAGCGCGGACAAACGGTGTACCGTTCCCCCTTCGGCCAGGGGGTTGCCCAGATGCGTCGTCAACAGCGCGCTCAATTGCGTAGCGCGTTGTTGCAGAGCCTTCAGGAACAGGCCCACGTTGTCCAGCTTCTGCGCGTACGGTGAATTCTTCAGAAGTTCGACGGCCTTTTTGTCGGCCGCCTGCTCTTCTTCCGGAATGTGCTTGAATCCGAGGTTCTGGTAGGTGGAATCGTCAGAGAACAACATGCGGTCGTTGAAGGCATATTTCGAGCCCAGGTTGTGGCCGAGCACGATGTGAGCCAATTCATGCGACAGGACTGCCGCGAGGCTGGCCTCATCAGGCAGAACATCCACCAGTCCGCGGCTGACCACGATGGTATTGCCCACGCTGAAGGTTTCGAGCGGCGCCGTCAGCAGTACGCGCGTGCGGACCGGACGCGGCAGATCGATGTTGTTGGTGACTTCCAGGTTGTTGACCACGGTCTGAAGAATGTGGTCGACGTCGCCCTCGGGCGCGAGTAAGCCCGCTGAGGTCAAGCGCTCGACGACGTTGTCTTCAGCCTGCTGCTGCCATTCCCGTTCCGCTTGCAGCGGAGAGGCGTCCTGCGCGGTGGCGCTCTCGTCTTTCACGCTGTCGACGCGAATCTGCGTGAGTTCGTCGTCCTTGCCGCCTTTCTTAAGGTCATAGCCCCAGATGCGGGTCTGCGCCTTGAAGGCCATCTTGTTCTTTACACCAGCGCTGAAGTCACCTTCTTCGCTGTAAATGTACGCTGGAACCCAGTAGCCGGGGATCAGGTTCAACCGCCAGCTATCCATGTGGAAGAAATATGAGTTGCGAGGTGCGGGATAGTAAGTCCCGTTCAGGCGCACGATGTTGAAGCCCTGGTCTTCCACCCACACACGGCCAAGGAAACGTCCACGGCCGGAATTCTTCTTCGGCGTAACGTCAAATACCAGGCAGCGAACGTCGCCCAAGAATTCGCGGCGGACATAGTGAAAATCGTAATGCTCACGATCGAAATCGGTGCGGTCGGCATAGACCATCCAGGAAAAACCCAGGGGCTGGTACGTGACCTTGTAGAGCTTCTGCAGACCGCCCAGCAGGCGCGCTTGCATGCCCTTCTCTTCTTCCTTGAGATAGTCCTTGCGGTCGACAGATTCGCCCATATCCATGCGGCCGAGAAAATAGTGGTCTTCGCTGGGAACCGGGCCAAGCTGGGGATCGCTGGTCAGATTCTGCAGGTAGGTCTCGACCACAGGCGTCCGGTTTGCCATCGCCTTAATCAAGCCATGTTCGCGCTCGATGAAGAGCGTGACCACCTGATCCATGGTGGTCGGGGTCGGTACTGTGGCCGGAGCCGCAGGAGTGGGCGTTGACCCAGGAGCAGACTGCGGAGCCTGTGTCGGCGCTGCCTGTGTCGCGGCCGGCTGCGCCTCTGGATCTGAAGCTGGCGCGGGCGCTGTCTGCGCCGCATCCGTTGCGGGAGATGGCGCGGGCGACTGCGCTGCTTGCTGTGCCGCGGCGCTCATCGATGCCAACAGAGCCGCCGTGAGAATCCAATTCCAAGTACGCATAACTCTCTCTCCAGTTAAACCCATGTTTCGTAATGCGATTTCAAATCTCTTTCTGCTTCGCACAAAACTGCCAGAGCAACTTCGCCAAATTCCTAGTACGCCAACTGAAATACCACGTGCACAATTGCCGTTGAATCCACCGGCTGTCCATTGCGCAACGCCGGTTTAAAACGAATCTTTTTCGCTGCCGCGATCGCAGCTTCATCCAGACCATGGCCCAAACCGCGCACGACACGATTAACCTGCAGCGTGCCATTGGCGGAAAAACTCATTTCCAGCAGCACTTCGCCTTCGAGCTTCAGATTGCGTGCTTCGTCCGTGTACACCGGATTGGGCTTGAAGGTGATCTCGACAGGAGTGGTGGGCGCTGCAGTGTCTGCCTGCGCAATCTTCGGTCCCTGGTGCACAACCTGCTGAGATCCGAACCCGCCTGTCGCGACGCCTTGTCCATTGCTGCGTCCGTCTCCCTTGCCGCCGCTCGCGATGCCGTTCCCGAAATCCGCGCTGGCTACTGTGCCTTTAATTCCTTTGGCACCGCCCGATCCGTTGCCCTGGCCGGGGCCGGCGGGCATATCAAACGAGCCGAGAGCCGCAGAGTACAATTTCGCGCCCTGCTTACCGGTTCCGGGCAACCCGTTGGGATCACCGAAGCCGCCAGTCTGCACTTTCTGCACCGGCGCGTTCACGGTTGGCGTTTGCGAGCTTCCACTGAAATCCCCGGTGTGGATTAATTGGGGGCGAGCTCCCCCCGCCACCATCTTGATCTGCGGAGGCGTGAACTGATTCACGACCACCTTTGGCGCTTCCACCGGTTGAGGTGCCTGGCGCCGCACTTCGCGTGGAACCACCAACTTGGGCTGTTCAAATACCGGCATCTTCGCCGCAGGCAACAGCTTAGGCTTCACCTTCGGTACTTCGGTTTTGATCGGCGCTGGTTCCGGCCGGAGTGACGGCATCGGAATCAATTCCGTAACGTGGTACTGGGCCAAACGCAGTGTTTCGGGGAAGAGCAAGCTGAGATTGATCAGGATCAATAGCGCCAGCGTGACCAAACCGTAGCTGGTCGCGAGTGCCCGCTTGTTGATTTTGCGTTCGGGCAAAAGTCCTAATTGAAATCCACGATAACCCATGCAAATGTGCTCCATTGGGACCCAGCGGGGGAGTGCGCTGGGGCTTGGAGTCTTCAAAATACGAGAGTTAGGACAGGGGGTAAACGTGTCCACGGCTCTTGACCTTAGGTAACCGCAGGGATGACCTTTCGGGAAAGTTCCGAAAAGGTTTTCTCAAAAAATTGGCGCTTTTTAGAGTTCGGCCATGAAAAATTCCTACCGTGGGATTGCGCATTGATTCGGGTTTTTGCTTGATGTCCGGCCCCTTTCCTTCTGGCCTAGCCTGCAAAGAACATCGTGCGATCGGCGCAGGCGTCATGAAATCGATGGATCGAGTGTTTCCAGGCGCTTCGCCGGTGAATTGAAGAGGATTTTTATGAGCAAAATCGCTGGTAAAACCCTATTGGCAGCACTGCTGTTGTGCACGTTCGGGCTCTGGGCGCAGGACTCCGGGAACCAGTCCGGAAACGGCACGGCACCACCCGACAACACAAAAACGAATCAGCGGGACCGCAATGCATCAGAACCAACCGCGGACCAGCAGAAGGAAAACACATCGGATCGCGAGTTAGCCCGGCAGGTCCGCCGATCGCTGGTGCAGGACAAGTCCCTTTCGGTGTACGCACACAACCTGAAGATCGTCGCGCAAGCCGGGACGGTAACGCTGAAAGGGCCGGTCAAAACCGAAGAAGAAAAAATGGCGATCGAAAAGAAGGCTGCCGAGGTCGCCGGATCGCCCGACAAAGTCCACAGCGAGCTTCAGGTCACTGGGAATCAGTGAAACGTTTTCACCCCAACCCAACAACAACCACAAGGAGATGGACAATTCATGGCAGGTAAAAATACAGCGGTATTCGGCATTTATCGCGATCGTTTAGGCGTAGAGAACGCGGTCGACACTCTGCGTCAGGAAGAGTTCCGTAACACCGACATCTCGGTGTTATTTCCAGAAAATGCGGGAACCAAGGACTTCGCGCATGAGAAGAACACAAAGGCTCCGGAAGGGGCCACAGCGGGCGCGACCTCAGGCGCTGTCATCGGCGGCGGACTAGGTTGGCTTGCCGGGATCGGCGCTTTAGCAATCCCGGGTCTCGGTCCGCTGATCGCCGCGGGCCCGATTGTGGCTCTCCTCGCCGGGGCCGGCGCCGGTGGTACATTAGGCGGCTTAACGGGAGCTTTGATCGGCCTGGGCATTCCAGAGTACGAAGCCAAGCGCTACGAGGGCCGGGTCAAGCAGGGAGGAATTCTGCTCTCTGTGCACTGCGATGATTCGAAGTGGACGAAGAGAGCGAAGGAGATTCTGGAGCATACCGGAGCCGACGATATCTCTTCGACCGGCGAGGCCAGAGCCGATTACTCAAAGACCGACCGGCCGATGCGCCGAGCTGGGTAGCGAATCAGAGGGAATGAGCCCCTCGTGGTGGCGAGGGGCTTTTTTATCTGATGTTTCGACACGAATGGGCTAGGAATTTGCCGGTGCGTTGGATCCAGAGCTTCCTTTTTTGTGACTGAAATACGCAAATAATGGAATGCCGGATAGGATCACGAGCACCCCATATCCCGAGTTCGGCCAATCATTGCGGAACGTGTAGCAGAGAAGCGCGGCTGCGACAGCGACGAACAGCGCCGGAATTACGGGATATCCGAACATCCGGTAGGGCCGACGAGCCTCAGGTTCGCGGCGACGGAATACAAACACGGTGCTTCCCGCGATCATATAGAAAAGCCACTCGGCAAAAATCGCCAACGAAAACAGCTGCCGGAAATTTGCCCCGAGCAACAGAAGAACGATTGAGAGCGCTGCCTGCACGGCGAGTGCAATCGATGGGGTGTGGAAGCGCGGATGCACCTCCGCCAGCGCGCGAAAGAAATAGCCATCCCGCGCCATAGCAAACGGCACTCGCGCCCCGCTCATGATCGTGCCGTTCAGCGTGACGAGCATCGAGACAGCCATACCCGCTGATACGACCCCGGCGCCCAAGGGCCCAAGAATGACACGGACTGCATCCGATGCTGGCCGCGGTGACGCTGCGATCGCGCTCGCCGGTAGCACGTACTGCACTGCCGCGTTCATCAACATGTACAGAACACCCACGATGGCGACGCCTGCAATCAGCGCGATCGGAATGCTGCGCTCTGGATCTTTCACCTCACCTGCCACCATGTTGAGATCGTTCCATCCGTCGTAAGCCCACAGCGCGGCGACCAGCGCCGCCATGAAGCCGGCAATTCCGCCCTTTGCGCCGGTGAATGATCCGGCAAAGTTGCTCCAGCCACCGCCCGCTGCGTTGCCAGCTCCGCTGAAGCAGATCAGCGCGATACCCACGATAATCGCGATCTTCAGCAGCGTGAATACCAGTTGAAACTCACCAGCTTTCTTGATCCCGAGATAATTCAGGAAGGAAATCAGAATCGCTGCCGTGATAGCAACAATCTGTCCCCATGTGACCGGGAATGGCGCCGTGATCAGATTCGCTGAGAAGAAAAAGAAGACGTGGAAGGTCCCGAGAATTCGCACCAGGCCGGTGACTATCGTGGCCACCGAGGCGGGCTTGGCGATGACGAACCAGGTCCAGCCGTAGAGAAACCCCGCGAGCGGTCCGTAGGCATCGCGAACGTAAACGTACTCACCGCCGGCTTGCGGCCGCATGGCGCCGAGTTCGGCATAGGTGAGCGCCCCGAAAAACGACAGCAACCCACCCACAACCCAAACGACATAGACGAGCTTGGCGGACCCGACGGCCTGCATCATCTCCGCGGGAACGAGAAAAATCCCGCTCCCGATGATGGTCCCGACCACAACCGCGGAAGCATGACTTACCCCCAAATCGCGCGAGAGGTCGGCGGCTGAGGAAGTTCGCGTCGGCGCTGGTGCCATATTCAGTCGAATGAGTCCGCACAGTATACGACAGGCGATTTCACAAGCCCATGTGGGCGGCACAATCGAGCGCAAAGAGAAATCGCAACACGGCGGTCAGTCTTGTTTTCGGAAGATCGGGCTGGCTGTCCATCCCACGCTGAATGTCACTGCTGTTCCCAACATGACCCACCAAGTCCACGGAACCGCGGTGCCTCGCCACAAGTACACTTCGGTGGCCAGGCCGCACAACATTCCGAGAACCGCTCCCCCCTGATTTGCCCGTCGAGTGAGCACGCCCAGCAGGAACACTCCAAGCAGCGCTCCGTAGGCAACGGAAGCGATTTGCAATCCGACCTCGACCACTCGCCCGGCTTTGTGCAGAGCGATGACTGCCAGTCCAAACAGAACCACCGCCCAAGCCAGCGTGGCCAGCCTCGAAAGCCGCATTTTGGTCTTCTCATCTGCTTGCGGACGAAACCTGACATAGAAGTCCAAAATCGCGCTCGATGAAAGCGAATTCAACGCTGCGCTCAGATTCGACATCGCCGCGGCGAGAATTGCCGCAATCAGGAGCCCGGAGATTCCATGCGGCATCCGCGTTACGATGAACGTCGGATAAATTCGATCTGGTTTTCCAAACTGCGCCGAGGGCACGCGGTAGTACGCCCACAGCATGATTCCCATCATGAGGAACAGGGCGAACTGAAAGAAGATCGCGACACCACTGGAAAGCAGCGCCATTGCCGACTGCTTCTGCCCGCGCGCCGCGAGCAAGCGCTGGACGATGAGCTGATCGGTGCCATGACTGGCGGTCGTGAAAAAGGTCCCGCCGATCAGACCTGCCCAGAAGGTATACGGAATGTATGCGCTGGTCCGGAAATCGAAAAGCTGAAATTTGCCCGCGCTAGCGGCAGCTGCGTGGATCGCCGTCCATCCCCCGGGCAGGAAGTGCAGGATGGTTGCCAGCCCGACGAGAGTGCCGCCGACGTAGATTGCCGTCTGCACGACATCGGTCCAGATCACTGCCGCGAGGCCGCCCTCGAAGGTGTAGATCAGCGTCAAGGCTGTAATGATCGCGATCGAAGCAATCTCTCCTGTGCCCAGCGCAATCGAAACTACGATGGAGACGGCATACACGCGAACTCCCTCTGCGGCTGCCCGCGTTACCAGAAACAATCCGGCTGCGACCGAGCGCAGTCCCGGCCCAAAGCGGCGTTCAATCAGTTCGTAAGCGGTGTAGAGATCTCCCCGGAAATAGTGCGGCAACAGGACAAAACTGATCACTATCCGCCCGACAACGTAGCCCATGATTACTTGCAGGAAGGTGAAATTCGTGTCGTAGGCGAGACCGGGAATGCTGATGATGGTCAGTGTGCTGGTTTCGGCGGCAACGATCGAAAGCGAAATTGCCCACCACGGAATATCGCGCCCGGCGAGGAAGTAATCACGCAATGACCGCTGCTTCTTGCGGAAATGCAGGCCAAAAAGTGTGATGCCCGCCAGATACAACGCGATGATCGCGAAATCAAGATGGTTCAGGCCCATGAATTCTCGCGCCGATTGGCCGAACAGCAATTATGGGGTGAATCTCGACGATTCGCGAGTGAGAGTCTATGAACCTCCCGGTTAAGTCGGCGCGAATGTGGAGCTTCAAATTGCAATGTGAATGGAACTCCAGAATCGCGGCTGTGTTAAAAATAGCTCGTGGCCTACTATCTGGGGATCGACGGAGGCGGAACCAAGACGACGTGTGCCGTCGGAGACGATTCGCAACTACTCGCCACGGCCACTGCCGGTCCGAGCAACATCGTTCGCGTGGGAGAAGCCCAGGCGCGGGAATCGCTCCACCAATCGGTCCGTCAGGCTTGCGCCGCCGTTGGAATCGCTGCGGAGCAAATAGTGCGCACCTGCATTGGAGGCTCAGGCGCCGCCCGCCCGGAACTGGCCGAATCGGTTCGCCGCGCCTTGGCGCAGATTCTTCCTACGCCCATCGACGTGGTCGGAGATATGGAGATCGCGCTCGAAGCGGCATTCGACTCCGGCGCCGGAATCGTGGTCATCGCGGGTACGGGATCGATTGCGTACGGTCGCGATGGAAATGGGAAGACCGTTCGTGCCGGAGGCTGGGGCTTTGCAATTTCCGACGAGGGCTCGGCGCATTGGATCGGCCAGGAGGCAGTGCGCACGGTTTTACGGGCGGCCGACACCGCGGGGCTGGTCTCCGAGATGCCCACTGGAATTCCAGGACTCGCGACGATGCTGTTCAAAGCCTGGGGTGTGATGTCGTTTTCTGATCTTGCGCGGGCGGCAAATTCGATTCCGCCTCCAGATTTTGCTGCCCTATTCTCCGCCGTGACTACTTCCGGCGATGCTCTTGCCACCGAGGTTCTTACGAGCGCGGGAAAGGAGCTTGCCCGGCTTGCCTCTGTTGTGACCGGCCGTCTGTTTGGCGCGGATGGACCGCAACGCATTCCGGTGGCCATGTCCGGAGGCGTCTTTCGTCATGCAGCCGTCGTGCGCGACGTTTTCTACAATGAGCTGCGCGCGCTCGACTCGCGCGCAGAGATAACTCCGGCAATTATCGATCCGGTCGATGGAGCACTTCGTCTGGCGAGAAGAGCTGCTCAGGCAGTAATTAAGTAGCCCCAGCGAGCTCCTGGTCTGTAGACGGTGTGGATCTAGCTATGGTGACGGCGCATGATCGCGGATGAGTTCCAGTCTCAAGATGCACCGACATCCCCTGCCAGTTCGCCATCGGCACCGGCTTCTGGTCTGGGCACGACCGATCTCACCGAAGACTCCGCCCTCGCTCTGCTGAAAGATCGCGCCCTGACAATCGACCAGATCGAAGAGATCAGCAATTCTGCGGTGATGAAGTCGCGCAAGGTGCGTCTTGTGCTCGCCACGCATCCTCATGCGCCTCGCCGCCTGGTACTGCGTCTGATCCGCGAATTCTATACTTTTGAACTTATGCAGTTTGCGTTGGTGCCGGCCGCTCCAGCCGATTTGAAGCGGGTTGCCGACGAACTGCTGGTCAGCCGCCTGACTTCCATCTCGTTAGGTGAACGCCTGTCGCTCGCCCGTCGATCGTCCACCATGGTTGCGGCGGCTCTATTGCAGGATAAGGATCCTCGCGTCTGGCAGATCGCCTTGGATAACGCTCGCCTCACGGAAGCCGCGCTGGTTAGGGCATTGCAGCGTGGCGGTTCTTCGCCAGCCTTTGTCGACTGGGTATGTCATCACAGCAAGTGGTCTCCAAGGCACGAAGTTCGCCTGGCCCTGCTGCGCAACCAGCACACTCCGCTGGTGTGCGCGTTGGATTTTTCCCGCAGTCTTCCCCCGGCGTTGCTGCGAGATGTCCTCCATACCTCGCGCTTGCCGGAAAGGATCAAGTCCCAACTCAGAAAAGCCGCGGAAGACAGGGAGAAGCTGCGAAGAGGCAATTAACCTGGGGACAACGGAATAATTCTGCATCTGAGTAGCCGTTTGCTGCGAACGGCTCTCACCTTCCTCCACCCATCTGCAGAATTGCACCGGTGGTATACGAAGCCGCCGGAGACAGCAGCCAGAGCACGCCCTCTGCGATTTCCTCCGGCTTACCGGGCCTTTGCATCGGAATCGTTCCCATCAAACGCTCCAGGCGGCCTGGCTCGCCGTTGGCGGCGTGCAGTCCGGTCTCAACCAGCCCAGGAGCGACGGCGTTCACGCGAATTCCTTCGGTTGCAACTTCGCGTGCCAAGCCGATTGTGAAGCTATCGATCGCGCCCTTGGTCGCCGCATAGTGCACCCATTCTCCAGGCGCGCCGGTGTGGGCTGCAAGGGAAGAAATGTTGACGATGGCGCCTCCGGTCCCACCGCGACGCGTTGACATGCGGCGAACGGCCTCGCGTGCGCACAAGATGGCGCCGGTGACGTTCACCGCAAACACTTTTTCGATCGCCAAGGCGGAAACCTCATCCACACGGGCAAAGCCGCCGGTTACGCCGGCATTGTTGACAAGTGCTTTGATCGGACCGAGTTCCTGTTCTGCAGTCTGGAACATCCGCATTACGTCGGGTTCGCGCGAAACGTCCGCGTTGATCGCGACGGCGCGGCCGCCGGCCGAGACGATGCGCGTCACCACTTCCTTTGCCTCGTTTTCACCAGAAAAGAAGTTAACCGCCACACCGTATCCGCGGTCGCCGGCGAGACGGGCCACCGCCGCGCCAATTCCCCGACTGGCTCCGGTGACGATCACGGTGCCGAAATCGGTTCTGTGGGATTGGCTCAGAATTCCTCCGAGGCATGCATCTCTCGCACGCACAATGAAGTGCGCTCATGAAGGAGACTGCAAAGTCGCGACTTCCCGCTTGCCATGCATTAATTGGATGACGGCTTCGTAGAGTCGCTTACGCGCCTCGTGTCGCTCATAGACACGCGTGATGTAGCGAACATGAATCTCGATCCCTGCGGCCGTCGGGACAACATTGATCCCGGGCGCTGCAGAAAGGGCTCGCACACGGTAACGCGTAGTTTCCTGCTGCCATTCGGCTTGAGCCTTGCCGGCATTGACCTCAGTCTCTTTTTCTACCAGCTTCTGGATGCCATCGATGATGGGATAGGGATCCTGGCTCGATGGGATCAGGACCTGCAGTTCGTCCCACATCCACTGCCCGGAAGTTGTGAAGTTGAAGAAATGGCCCTCGATGGCGAAGCTGTTGACGAAGGAAACGCGGCGCCCTGTGGGATGGCCCGCATCGGCCCAACTGCCAGTTTCCAGCAGGACCGTTTTCAACAATCCGACTTCGACCACCTCTCCGCCCACACCGTTGATCTCGACCCAGTCGCCCACGCGAATGCCGTTGCGTCCCATCAGCACGAACCATCCAAAAAATGCCACGATGAAGTCTTTCATCGCGACCGTCAGCCCGGCGCCGGCAAGACCGAGAACGGTTGTCGTTTGGGTCGGCATACCCAGAATGATGAACAGAATCACCAGAGCCCCGAGGGCCTGCGCGGCAAACTTTACGACGGCACGCAGCGTGTCGATGCGCTTGTTCTCCGCCGTCATGCCGGTAAAAAGATGTTCAATCACCCGGTTTGCCGCATACACGGCGAGCAGCGCGAGCAGGATCCACAAAATCGCGAAGATGATGTTATGCAGTGCCGCGCGCTGCCGATTCTCGACCAGCATGATCCAGTTCGTGTAGATGTCACTCAGGTCCTGTTCATCCTGAATGCGTCGTCCCAAGTCGCCGAGATTCTTCTGATCGCGGGTGTACTGTTTCAGCGAGTCGAGCGCAGCTTTAGAAGCCGCCATTGATTCTTGGCGTGAGGCCGCCTTGCTGTTCTTAGTAAATACATCGGCTTGCTGCTTGGCTCCCTCGCGGTTCTCTTTTTCCTTTTCGACCTGCGCAGCGAGTGCCTGGTGTCGCACCGCCAGACGCTGTTCTTTCGAGGTTGCTTCTTCGCGCGCATCCGCCAATTGCGCTTTCTTCTCACGCAGAGCCTGCCAGGCTCGCAGCACGCTCAGCAAAGTGTGCGCCTGGTAGTCCTGCTCGCGCGGGTTTACGGCAGAACCCGGAACCAGGACATTGTGATCGCCTGCTTCGTGCTCCGCCTGCAGGCGCTTGATCTTCGCCTGGGGATCGCCGCCCGCTTGCTCCAATTCTTCCGAGGCGTCGTCGAGTTCGTCCTGATCCAGATCCATCTGCGCCTTGGCGACATCGAGCTGATCCTGCAGATTGTCCTTCTGCGACTCGGGCGCGGCTGCCAGTTTGCGAGTCAGTTGCTTGATGTTTTCCTGGTCGTCCTTGATCGCCTGCTCAGCCTTTGCCTTGCGGTCGGCAATCTCTTTGGCTTGAAGAGACAGAGGTGGAGGGTTCTCTTCAGCATTCCGTAAGGCATCGAAGAATGAAAGATCGACCTCGTGATCTCCGACCTTCTCTGCTTGATGGGCGAGCGTTTGCTCTTCGGGAGTGCCGGCCATGGCGGCCATGCGCCGCGCCGTCTGCAGCGGGCGCTGATCGATCAAGGCGCGCTGAACTGCGACCGGACCATGACGTCCCGTTGGTTTCGTTCCAGACGCAGGAGTGGTTTCTTCCGTAATGGACGGTTCTTTGCGGGTCCAGACGATTCCGACAACGGCTGCCACAATGAGCAGCAGCAGAACGATGCCGGTGATCCATTGGCGAACTCTCATGATGATCCCAACACTGTAACAAGAAATGGCTGTCCGCCGCGACGGGCCACACGTTCGTAACCTGTCCTGAGGAAAGGCGCTGCCTAGAATACCTAGGGCAGATCATGTTCGAATCATTACAGTACATTCTTCACGAGCCCTGGAAGCCAATCTCACGGCCGGCGCTGGCCGGATGGCTGGTCTTTTATGTTGCGTTCCTGTGTTATGCGTTCCTCGCACACGGCGGGTTCTTGTTTATCGATAGCGCCAACCTGGTTGTGCATGAAGGGGGACACAACCTGTTCGGCTGGTTTGGACCAACACTTGGGCTCTGGGGTGGAACTCTGCTGCAGTGGCTGGTTCCATTCTTGCTCGCCGCCTACTTCTTTGCGCAGAGGCAACCTGCGGGATTTGTCTTTTGCCTCTTTTTCTTTTTTGAAAATTGGCTTTACACCGCTACGTATATGGCGGACGCGCGGGCCCAGGCACTGCCGCTGGTTACGACCGGCGACCCGGATTTTGTCGAGCACGATTTCTATGCGATCTTCTCCAGCCTTGGTGTTCTGAACTGCGACACAAAGATCGCGGCGGTGGTACGGATCTTAGGCTGGTGCGGCATGATTGCCGTGGTGAGCTGGTTCGTGCTTCGGAGCTGTGGAGAGGTAGCCGCGAAGGCTGAACTCGAAGGGAGTTAGTCCGAGCGGGAGTACAATTCTCAGCCAGGTTACCTTATGAGCCCAGCCTCGTTACTTTTCGCGGCTCTGGCGAGCCTCTTATTGTCGCTATTCTCGGCTGCGCAAACTGAGTCTGCAATCGCAGCCGGCGAACTGCAATTGGGGGTCAATGCCTACAAGATGGATCACTACGAGGATGCCGTCCAGCACTTTGAGAAGGCAGTCGACCTGGATGGCGGCAACCTCAAGGCGCGTCTCTACCTCGCAACAGCGTGCACGGCATTGTACATCCCCGGTGTCGATACTCCGGAGAACATGCAGTGGGGGGAGAAAGCCATTGCGCAGTACCAGCAGGTCATCGATGCCGATGCGGAACAGACGTCCAAGATCAACAGCGCGAAAGCCATCGGCTCTCTGTATCAGAACATGAAGAAGTTCGATGACTCCAGGAAGTACTACCTCATGGCGTCCGATCTTGATCCGAAGGATCCCGAGCCCTATTACTCCGTCGGCGTCATCGACTGGACTGCGTGTTACCAACCGCGTATGGATGAACGTGCGCGGCTCGGACTGAAGCCGGAACAGCACCTGAATGCAGAAAGCCCCGAGCAGTGGAAAGTCTGCGATGACCTGAAGGCCACGAACAAAGCATCCATTGAGGAGGGGATCGACAGCCTCAATAAGGCCATCCAGCTTCGTCCTGACTACGATGACGCCATGGCGTATTTGAACTTGATGTACCGGGAACAAGCAGACTTGGATTGCGAGGACCCCGCCGCGCGAGCCGAAGATCTCAGGACCGCCGACCACTGGGTCGACGAGACGCTGCGCGTCAAGAAACAGAAAGCCGAAAAGCGCAAAGTGTTCGAAAAGCCTAGGGCACCCAGTCCGCAATAAAAATATTCGTCTCGTGCGGCGCCTTGGCGTTGCGGTTGGACGCCCATACTAACTTCTTCCCGTCCGCCGAAAACATCGGAAAGCCATCAAATCCATCGCTATAGGTGACTCGTTCCATCCCGGTGCCGTCCGGATTGATCAGCCACAATTCGAAATTTCCCATGCCGCCCGTGGCGTGGGTTTCCGGATCGTAGTTCGAAGAAAAAATGATCTTCTTTCCGTCGGCGGTAAATGCTGGCCCAAAGCTGGCTGCGCCCAGATTCGTGATCTGTCGCTTGCCGCTGCCGTCAGA
>Ga0307478_10002572_pt1 | contig 14090 bp, 24 predicted proteins | sample atmos_gasesECM4C_2_FD_203713 | JGI IMG/M metagenome (GOLD analysis project Ga0307478, IMG submission 203713) | Hardwood forest soil microbial communities from Morgan-Monroe State Forest, Indiana, United States - atmos_gasesECM4C_05 | ecosystem: Environmental > Terrestrial > Soil > Temperate...
AATGGTTCTTCCAGTTGGGACGCGTGTTTTAGAAACTTGCATCCTTGCGGCGGGATTGAGTATCTGATAGCAGTATGAAACCAATTGTTGGTAAAGCTTTTGGAGGAGTGATCATGGGCGAAAAGCTGCAAAAGAACGACGCGGAATGGAAGAAACAGTTGACACCAAACCAATACTACGTCACCAGGCAGCAAGGAACGGAGCCTCCTTTCACCGGTGAATATGAAGATACCGAGACGCCAGGAACATACAAGTGCGTGTGCTGCGGTCAGCCTCTCTTCCGATCCGAGACCAAGTATCATTCCGGGTCAGGATGGCCCAGCTTTTACGCGCCGGCCCAGAAGGAGTCGGTGGCCCAGGAAAGCGACGCGACCCATGGCATGGCACGCACAGAGGTGAAGTGCAGCCGGTGCGAAGCGCACCTTGGACACGTGTTCGAGGACGGTCCGAAACCGACCGGCCTGCGTTATTGTATTAATTCCGCAGCCCTGAAATTAGACGAAGACAAAAAGCAGGCGTAAAAAATACGGCGCGCCCGATTGCCGCGGCGCGCCGTAAACATTGGTTTTAGGAATGCGTAATCAAGCTGCGGGACAGGCGCAGGACACCAGTTCAGCTACCCGATCTCGCTCGAGCTCCCACACTCCCACCAGCAACACCTTTGTCCCGGTCGGATACTTAAAAATGTAGAACACATTCTCTGTGCCATCCATCTCGAAAAATCCCGGGCGCCGAGGATCCGGTCGCGACGGCGCTCCCGACGAAAGGAGCAGGCGCAATTCCGCCAGTTGCTCCGGCGTATGACTCCGGAGGTCTTCGAGAAGAGGCGGCTGTTTTGTGCAATGCATGGTCATGATCTTGTTCCGCAACATATAGCTTAGCTCTGACCTCATAGATAAAGACGCAAAAACTCGGCGAAAGTTTCATGAGCGGCAACTTTTAGACGAGCCCTCAAGGGCATTGTTCCCAGTGACTTGGAAGGCTCAGGAAAACGTCTTTCTCGGCCGGCAAGCGCGTGCGAGACGGTGTGTCTCTCCGGGACGCTTTCGAGAAGAATAGCCCGATTTATCCGGCAGATGCGAGATGGTTTCTTTCCTCCCTCCGTTATGCTAAATTGCACGTTACTCTCTGGGTTGGTACTTGCGCCGATCTAGTTTCCTTGTAATAGTTTCGCAACCCTGCTCCAGTACAGGAAGAGTTCATGAAAACAGAGCCGAAAAAGCCAAGAGCCAAGGCTGACTTTGAGAAGGACCGGCGCCGCAAGCATCATCATTACCTGGTTACGGTGCACTACGAAGACGGTGAAAAATTTGGCCGCGTCTACACCGACAAGGACAAAGCCACCCGCTTTGCGGAACGACAGCGCAGGTCGCCGGTAGTCAAGGCTGCGCGCATTAGCCAAGTTTCCTAACTTTACGCAAACTTGCTTGCGTCGACGCTTGTCGCAGCTTGGGTGCAGGTGTTATAAATAGAGGCAGTTCAGCGAAGCGGCCTTAGTATAGTGGTAGTACGGAACCTTGCCAAGGTTCAGGTGTCGGTTCGATTCCGATAGGCCGCTCCATAATTGCAACGACTTACAGCGACTCCATCTTCAGCGCGGGACCGTAAAGGACCAATTGCTGTTTTTGCCGCTGGCTGAATCAATCCAACCAACTTCAGATGTGCTGCCCGTTCAGCCGGGGTCAAAGCCTGTGCGTACACGTCCAGCGTCAGTCTGCTGCTTGCGTGCCGCATCAGTTCCTGGACCGTCTTTACGTCCTCACCGCCGCCTTTCAAGAGCGTTGCGAACGTCCTGCGGAGGAATGCCATCCCAGAGCCTTGGTGATGCCTACGCGCTTCGCAGCGGGTTGCACGTAGCACTTTAGCGGCGTCTCTGGCCAGTACGGTTGTGCCGTCCATATCCGGGCGAGCAAACACCCAGTCACCCATCTGCCGGTATGGTGCCTGTCTGCTCCGATCCTGCAGAGCTTCGAGCAGTGCGCCATCCATAGGCACGGGCTTCTGGGAAGCCTCTGTCTTCATGTCGCCGACATGCTGATGAACTACCGCTCTGCTGAGCCGGATCTCACCAGCAGCGAAGTCGACGTCTGACCACTTCAACCCCAGAGCTTCAGATACCCTTAATCCCGTGGCAACGGTCAGAAAGACCAGCGCACGGGCCGGGTTCGCAAGCTCTGCAAGCAACGTTTTTCAGTTCATCCAGTTCCAGCACGTCGGGCAACTTCTCACGCTTGGCACTTTGGCGCACGAGCGTCATAGGATTCGTCGCAATCCATCGTGGCGGCCGGCATGGGCAAAGATGAGGTGCATGGTGTTTCTGATCTTCGGCTTTGTCGCGTTCGCAAGTGGCAGGCCGTGAAGCCAGCCTTCCACTTCCACTGTGCGCACATCTGAAAGCCTGTGTTCGCCCCACTTCGGAAGAACCCAAGTCTTCAGCGACGTCTGGAAGGTTCGTTGTGTTGAGAACGCCTTGCTTGGCAATTCGTTCTCTTCATAGTGCTTGACCAATTGCCTTAAGGTCACGGGCACTGCGGGATTGACCGCGTTGATCGTGGAGCGAAGTGTTTCAACGGCACGTTTTGCCGCTGTCTTGGTTGGGTGCTGTTCGATGGTACTCACAACCACCTTCCGGTAGACCCTTCCTTCCGTTGCGTTCTCGCGCCAACGGAAAATCCAAACTGCGGGGCCGGCCTTTCGCACCTCGCGTGACAAACTTCCTGACTGATAAACGTTGCCGTGTGAATTTCACTGTGTCTTCTCCTGTGTGAAATCCACGCGGTCAGCGGGTTGGCAATTTGAATTTATCCGAGACTGTGGCCATGCGTCCAGCTCTGATACACGAAAATACCAGTGGCCGCCAATTTGGTATCCGGGAAGACTTCCCGTCCGCGCGTAGCGCTGCAGGGTCTTGACGTGAATGTTGCCTAGCAATTTCGCCGCTTCGGGGCTGCCGATCAAGGCTTCGAAGGCAGGCTTGGATTCTTGTGAGGGTTTGAGTGTGGACGCTTGGGCCGAGCGCTCAGCACAGGCCCTCCCTTCCCCCTCCGTGGCCGCGCGTTGTGACATGGCATGCAGACGGCTTTTGCTACCTTCCCCGAGCGCCTCGGCTAGAACGCTCTCCGATGGACGGAGACTAATGATCTGAAAGGCGTCTAGTTGCAGGCGCCCGCTCCAGAATTGGACGAGCGGCAGGCTCGACTACGTAAGAATCACAGTGTGAGCGGACCGGACTTGGAATCGAGAGGAACTAGATCGCGGATAACGCAACAAGCTTACTGCGTCGCGATTCGCCGGTCTGTCCAATTACGAACACATTCAACGCGTGAAATAACTCCGACGGAGTCGGAAACTGTCTCATACGGAACAGTTTCGCTATCTCGCAAGTGCTACCCTGCTCGTGTCAATCATGCGTGACGCGAGAACTACCGCTCGCTTACGGACAGGTGCCGTTCCCTCCACGCATATACTCGTAAGCACTTGTCTTCCTCTCATCCCGTTCCTTCATGCGTTTTCGTCGATGCAGTAAGAGGCGCGCTATGTCATTAAGAATAACCAACAGCGACACGAACGGAACTTCCGTTGTGACACTCGACGGTCGCATCGTGCTTGGCGACGAAGGCGATGCTCTTCGTGAGAAATTGAAGAACCTGATAGCCGAAGGAAAGAAACAAATCGTTGTGAACATGGAGCGCATTAGCTCGGTCGACAGCGACGGCCTGGGGACATTATTCGCCGCGCACTTGAGCGCAAAAGCCCAGGGCGCCTCGCTCAAACTGTGTAACTTGGGCTCTAGGTTCCAGGAAGTCTTGCGGACCACCAGACTGGCCGCGGTATTCCAGGTGTGCAATACCGAGGCAGCCGCCGTCAAAAGTTTCTCGCACTAGCCTCGGGCCAGTAGAAAGGCGGCTCTCAGTGAACGAAACCGAATTTGCTAATTTGCACGCGAGCTGCGTTACCGCTTTCCAAGGCTATATCGCTGAGGCTGAAAAGACATCCGCCTTATTGGCAAATTGTACAGCTGGACCGCTACCCTTTGTTCAACGGCTGAAGGTAGCCCTTCAGGAGAACGCCGAGTACACAACCTACACGCTCTACCTGGACACCAAGCGCCTGCTCCATGATGCCGCGCGACTGGGCTACGCTTTTTCTGATTGAAGGCCTAGTCGCAGCGGAAAGCCAAAGATCAGCCGTCGCCCTTTTTGGTAGCGCGAGCCTCCCTCGAGTCCCTCGCTAGAAACGAGATCGAGATGTCCCGAAACAGACAGACTACTCGTCCGGAAAATTGATACAAAGGTGCTTCCCGGAAGGGAGTACCAGCAATGTTTCAGCCTCTCGATATCTTCAAAACCGATTCAGACGGCGGCGTGCTTTGGCGCGGTGCGGCGGAAGACCTCGTATCGGCCAAGAGGTGCATCGAAAAACTCGCGCTATCTTCGCCCGGCGAGTATCTTGTCCTGAATCAACACACGGGAAACCGCGTTCATGTCACGATGGCAGCTAGTGCCCCCGGAAACGCGATCATTGTCAAATGAGAATAGACATGGGAATAATTCCTCATGGAACCGACCTCTATAGCAAACGCTGATATACGAGAGCTGGTAGTCCGCAGTTTCGCTCACGTCTTTGGAACAAGCTGCAGCTACAGGCCCTCTGCCTTGGGGGCACGGACCGGGGATACGTTGGCACCCGCTCGTTTAGCCAAGCTTGCCAATGTGTTGGTCGGGGAATTTGAATGGCCTCACGGCGGTGCGACATTGAGTCGAATGTTGGTAGTAACCCCGACGCTACACCGATTGCCTCAGAGGTTTCAGTCGTACAGCACGACGCTTAAGAGAGAAGAATCGACCTGAACTCCGCCGTTATATTTGATGAAACCAAGCTTCCTGAACTTGTTCATGAACAAATTGACGCGCGTGCGGCTTGTACCAATCATTTCCGCCAGGGTCTCTTGCGATACTTTGGGGAGGACATTGTGAGGCTGGCCTTGCTTGCCGTAGCGGGCCAGCAGCAGAAGGGTGCGCGCGAGCCTCTTCTCCGTGGAATTGAATAGCCGATCGACCAAGTCTTCCTCGACACGAATGTTTCGTCTCAGCACGAAGTTGATGAACAGGTCGGATAAATCATGCTGCTCGTGCAGCACCTTTTGCATTTCCTTCTTGTCAATGACGAGCACAGTGCTAGATGTAGTGGCACTGGCATTGCTCATCCGTAGCGGCTGACCCGCCAAGCAACCCTCCCCGAAAAAGTCGCCTGGCCCCAAAATGGTGATGATGGCCTCTTTGCCGGCCTCGCTCACGGCGGTAATCTTCACAGCTCCCTCTTGTATATACATGACGGCGTCGGCAGGAGTGCCCTGAGAAAAGACGATATCTCCGCGCTTGAACTGTCTAACTTTTTTCGACACGCCAGCCGAATCTAGAAACGCGTGGGCATCAAATTCATCCCTTTTCAGGGATACACGACTGGACTTCCTTTTGCTGTGGTTCATGAGCTCCATAAGTGCACTCACGTCCGTTCTGACGTTTTGAAAACTACATCAACGGTGCGGGTGCTGGTGCTGATGGTTGGTTATTTCCGGCAACTCAAAATCAAATCACAAATGCTTTTTAAAGTCTGTGCGATACCCCACATAGGCAGGTTCGTTCCCGGTCGGCGGCCAGCATATGGAGATGCACGCGTTCTCTATACGCACCCAGGGTGGGTCACGACCCGTTGGGCTTTACTTGGGAAGTGTCGCGTTTCGTACAGATTGTCGGGCTGTTTCTTGATTGAATCGATCCGGAGCGTCATAGGCCATGGTTTTAGCTGGTGAATGCGCTGTATTTTAGTGGCGTTGAGGATGGACATGAGCGGGAAAAACTATCGCGTACAACACACAGGTAAACGGACCAACATTGAGGGGAAGCACGTAACGAACAAAGTCTTGCTAGCAACGCCCGACAATGAATATCAGTTGATGCGTGCTGACTTGACGTACTTCGATATGCCGCATCATCTTAGCCTTCATGAACCGGAGCACAACATCGAGTATGTGTATTTCCCGAACCGAGGAATGGTGTCCCAGGTGGTAGTGACCAAAGATGGTCGAACGGTGGAAGTGGGTGTTGTGGGAAGAGAAGGCTACGTTGGGGCAGGATTGGCAGTTGGTTTGAGCAGAAGTTCCGTGCGTGAAGTTGTCCAGATCGCGGGCGATGGCTTCCGAATGATTGGGAGTGCGCTAGAACGAATTTTGCATTCGGCTCCGCAGTTGCAGATGATCTTGAACAGGCATACGGGGTTGCAAGGGATGCAAGTTGCGCAGACTGCGGCGTGCAATCGCCTGCACAATATACAACAGCGTCTCTCGCGGTGGCTACTGATGACTCAGGACCGGGTAAATTTGGGATTACTTCCGATTACGCACGATTTCGTCGCGACGATGATGGGCACGGACCGATCGAGCGTGAGCGTGGCAGCGGCCGTCCTGCAAAAGAAGGGGATCATAGAATACGTGCGAGGCGCGGTGAGGATTGTAAACCGCAGGAAACTTCAGGTCTCCGCTTGTGAATGCTATGGCGTCATTCAACAGTTTGAGGATGATCTGGGATTGAGATAGCAATACCGGTCTGTGTGGGGTATCCGACAGACACCCATCTCTGCGTATAGTTATTGTTCGACTCTTGTCTATTCACTTCGGTCTCGCTGCTTGGTCGAATGGCGACGCTTGTGGCAGAACTTCGCCCAAGGTAATGAAGAGGGCGGAGGCTGTCGCCACAGTGCCGTCGAAGACCAATGCGATACCGTCTTTTCCGGGAGGCTAACCGCACGACATTTCGAGGTGTCCGATGGAGGCGAGGCGTCGCCAGTTGGTATGGGTCAAAGGCCAGAATGTTGAGGGCTGGGCTTGCTCACATTGCGCATGGGAGTTCAATCCTTCTGGTATACCTCCTGGCAAAACCTTAGCTGAAATAAAACAGAAGTACGAACTGGAGCGCGACGAGGAGTTTGAGTCCCATGTCTGTGCCGAGCATCCAAAGTGCACAAGTTAAATTCCTAGGTGTCGTTTTTTGAGACAGCTTTTCTCCCATACAAATATTAACGTTATTAGAGCATGGTGTGGCGAGGGCCGACTTCTCCCTGACCTAACGGGTGCCACTTCAACCTCCCTTTAGGTCAAGTTCTGGCGCCCGTATCCGTCTTTTGAAATCCCATCGCTTTCACCTCGGGATCACCAAAAGCTCGGGCGACCGTTGGGGAGGCGAGCTGCAAAGTAAAAAAGAGGGTTCACGCAATTTACGTTGGCTAGTGGAGTGGCCACGCATTTTGTGAGTCCGGGTAAGTCGGATTACTTGACATGTGAAGTAGCGCTTCACTTTTCCGATAAGCCCGTTATACGTCCAACTGAAACTCGCCGGCGCATTCTGAACTTCCCAGCAGCCAATTTATTGACAGCCGTTTGATCGCGGGGAAAGGCCTCTTCGCAACAGTCATTAGCGATCTGCGCTCTAGGATGTGCGCGAGAATTCTTTCCCGCAGGCCGAACATGTCAACGTCCATTGGCTCATGTTCAACTTGCAGGCTGAGTGCCTCGTTTACTTTGAGAAACTAGCGACAGCGGCCGTTTCCGTATTGCAGACCTCGAAGACCGTCACGAGCTTGGTGAGTTGCAGGAGTTCGGTAAATTTCCTGCCCAGGTTGCTGAGCCTGAGCGTTGCGCCCTGGGTTTTTGCACTCACATGCAACGCGACCAATATCCCAAGCCCTGTGCTATCGATATACTCGACGTGGCTCATATTCAGGATGATGTTCTTCTTTCCTTCGGCGATTAGGCTTTTCAATTTCTCTCGCAAAGATTGGCTTTCCTCGCCGAGCACGATGCGCCCCTCCAGTGTTACAACAGAAGCGCCATCCAGGTCGCTGCTCGTTATTTTTAATTTCATGTGGCGCTGCTCCCAGCAGACCGCTGTTCCTGATTCAATTTCTCGGTGCAAAGCGCAATTTCGTCATCAATGGGTTTAATTGCGGAAGCAAGATGGAAATCATGCGGACGCTTTAAGTATTCATTGAACAATGAATTTCTTTTGGCTTTCAATTCGTCACGTTTTTGCTTCCAATCATCTGTCTCTACTAACGTAGTCCGTGTAATCAGTGTGTTCCACCTATTCGGGCCGGGAAGAGCCTTGAGCGGAAGGTATTGATTCCCTCTAGGAAGTGTGTGCCAACAGCCACCGAAAGACTGTCTCTTTCTGGACACCGTTCACCAAAAGTGTCTCTAATTCGACAGTCTGGGGTCTCAGCAACTCATAAAGTTGTTCTGGGCTTCCTTAATAACCTCCGCGGATTCTTGTCATCGCGGAGCGCCACAAATTTGGAATGCCGCAGCCTGTCTCCCTCTGTCCATTCAAGAAATTCGATAACTGCCACGAGTTTGGGACGGACGATCATGAAGGCTACATGTACGTGCTCGAGAACACTACCGTTGCTGGTTTTCCCACACTATCAGGAGGATGCTCAGAGCAGACAAACAAATGGACGAAGCCACACCGAGTCTTCCGCAATTATGCAAAGGCAAGTGTTAGCATGACATATTGCTTCAACAAGAACCCTCAAGAAAAACCCGGAACTTGCTCGAGCGTGACGGATGCCGTAGCTTTCGCAGCGCCATGGCCTCGATTTGGCGAATGCGTTCTCGCGTAAGCGAGAATATCTGACCTACTTCCTCAAGCGTATGCTCGCTGCCACTGTCGAAACCGAAGCGCATTTTGATGATTTTCTCTTCGCGCGGCGTGAGTGTCGTCAACATCGAGGCCATCCGTTCCTTTAGCTCGAGGTCGATGGCCGCGTCCGAGGGCAATACAACATTCCTATCCTCTACCAAGTCACCCAGACGTACCTCTTGGTCCGCCCCGATTGGGGTCTCTAGGGACACGGGCTGCTGCGCAACCTTCTTCGCCTTGCACACCGCGTCAACAGAAAGGTCCATCCGTTTGGCAATCTCCTCTGAAGTAGGCTCGCGGCCAAGTTCCTGGACGAGTTGCCGGCTGATTCGGGCCTGCTTATTAATCATCTCAATCATGTGCACGGGCACGCGGATGGTGCGTGCCTGGTCGGCGAGGGCCCGAGTGATTCCTTGGCGAATCCACCAAGTCGCGTAAGTCGAGAATTTGTATCCCCGACGCCATTCGAACTTGTCGGCGCCCTTCATGAGCCCGATATTACCTTCTTGGATCAGGTCGAGAAACTGCAGGCCACGGTTGGTGTATTTTTTGGCAATGGAGACAACCAGGCGGAGATTCGCCTCGGTTAGCTCTACTTTGGCCTGCTGAGTTTCCGCCTCGCCTCTCAGGATAAGCGCGAGGGTTCGCTTTAAGGCGTTTGAATCAACCCTGTTCGATTCCTCAATCGTTCTTCGCTGCGCGCGGCGCCAACGCAAATCCGAGCGTGCGGCGTAGGTGGAATCACCGCGAACAGCGCTCACACGTCGTATTAGCCGGCCAATCTCGCGCTCCACGGAATGCACTTGCTCGACGGTCTGCCGCATCATGTCGATCCAGCGCTTCTTCTCGTGTTCGTTGAAATGGATCGAGCGGACAAGCAGGGACATTTCCACTCGGGTCCGCATCAACCGATTCCGGGCGCGCAGATACACGCGTTTATTCGATCTTGCCGCGTTCTGTAGCTGGGCCGCCTGCTTGACGCCCGTATGGTAAAGTTTTTCGATCTTGTTGATAATTCGAAGTGTGTCGCGGGTTTTACCCGCAAGTTTTTCTGCGGTCAGGTCTTCCTCATCGAGGTGGACGATTTTCTTGATCGGCTGAGTACCGTCACGGAGCTGTCGCCCAACCGAAATAATCTCCTGGAGCACTAACGGGGCGCGTGAGATCGCCTGTAGGACACGCAGATGCCCACGCTCCATACGCTTGGCGATGGCCACCTCTCGTTCGCGCGTCAAAAGCGGCACGCCGCCCATTTCGCGTAAGTACGTCCGCACCGGATCCATGGCCTTGTCCAGCGGTCCTGCTGCCAGGTCGGGATCAGTTTCTCGCTCCACTCTCTGATCGAATCCCGTTTGTTCGGCGACCTCGGGCGGTGGGCGCATAACCGCTTCCGCACCGTCCTGGTGAATGTCGATGCCGTTGCATTCTACCGTGGAAAACAGGTCGTCAATCGCTTCCGCGGTGTGTTCCCCAGCCGGGAGAATCTCGTTCACCTCATCAAAAAGCAGAAAGCCGCGATCCTTGCCCAGATTGATTAGGCTCCGAACTTGGTCGTACTTTTCCTGCATGACGATTGACAAGAGTTTTCTCCCCGTCCAGCTAAACCACGGCCAAACCCGCTTCAGAAAAAAGCGCCTTTTACGTGGCTAGGAACGTTCAGCAACTTTTCGTGGATAGAGGGCTTTCGCAGCTCCCGAAGCATGCGAGTCCCGGTAGGCATCCAGCTCGGTCTCACTGATACGGTAGTGTGTTTTCAAGGGACCGTTAGAGGAATCGGCCAACTCGCGATGGAGTTTGAGCGAGCAAATGTCCGGTCCATTCTGCAGGCTCAAACGGTGGGAAGTAAATGCTTCGTTCAGAATCGTAAACGTGATCTCGTGAGAGTCGATCGATGATTCGCGCACCAGGAAACTGTATTCTCGGACCATTGCCTTCGAGGTGAAACCAACATACTGCACGTTAACGCTCATTTCGGCCCTCCGGATGAATCCTGCTTCGGCGAACGATTTTCCGCTGCAAAATGGAGGGGGTCTCTAAGGTTCTGCAATTCGCGGTAGTAATAGAGCGCGGTTGGACGGTTTCCGTTGAATCGCAGCTTTTTGAGAAAGTTGATTTCTTCCTTCACGGCGGTCCCGCTCAGTGAAGGGTTATTAAGGAATTCTTTTAGTCCGGGCTCTAACTCCGTCGGACTAGCTGCCTTTTCCACGAACTCAAATCGCGTCGGGTCCCCTGGGGCCAATCTTCGATTGAGCACCACTTCCATACTAAATGTAGCTAAGTCGACGTCCCAGGTTTCAATCAGTGGATCCAGGAAGGAAACACAGTTTTGCGGCGACAAGTTGAAGACATCCGTGTCCAGAAATTCAAGCAGGTTTACCCGCACCTGTTCATAGCTTCGGCCGGTGAGTCGAGCGATCAAGTGGAGACCGTTTTCGCTGTTCAATTCTTCTTTGGCGACTCTCTTGACTACGTCCAAAAGCTTTTGCGTGACGAGGCGTTCCAGTTCGCCGAAGGGCTGCTTCTCCAGAATTGCGCGGATCTGTTTCTCCCGATCGGGTACGCACTTCCGCAGGATTAACTCGCGAACTTCCTTGAACAACGGTGCCGGCGGGTCCGCCAAATTCCTCTTCAACTCTTCGGTCCGTTGGAGCGCGGCGACTTTGGCAAGCCTGTCGCTTGGAAGCTTCAAGAACTTCGCCATTTTCTCGTAGATATCTGTTCGATCAGGGGCAGGCGGCAACTTCTTCCGAGTCAGCACTTGGGAGACGTAGGACTCCGTGACCTCGGCGGCGCTCGCCAGATCTTTCTGTTCCAGACCCAGTTCCACTAACCTCTGCTTTATCAGCAGGCAAACATCCATCAAAGCGCTCCGCTCACTTAACTTTAGTAGTCTAACCACCAAAAAGAATCTCAGATTGTACTTGACAAGTCAAGTTAATTAACTCACTGTGGTAAACAGCCTGAGGGCGCCCGCAAAATGGGTGAACCACAGATAGTTATCCAAGTCGCCCTTAAGAAGCATCAAGAATCGAGGAGAGCCCATGTTCGCCCGCAGAGTGTATATGCATCTGAAGCCGAACAGCGTTGCGGAATTCACTCAGAGGCTGGAGAAGGACGTTCTTCCCCTGCTTCGCAAGCAGAAGGGGTTCCAGGACGAAATGACGTTCGTGGGTCAAAGCGGCAGAGAGGCATTCGGAATCAGCGTGTGGAACAGAGCGGAGGATGCCGAGGCCTACAACCGCGCAACGTATCCGGAAGTGGCCAAGATCCTCGCCTCTGTAATTGAGGGAGCGCCTCAGGTGGAAACCTTTGATGTTGCCAGCTCAACGTTCCACAAGATCGCATCTGCCGTGGCGGTCTGAACATGCGGTCTTTTTCGCACGGAGAGTTGAGCGAGAGTCCGCACGTAGGGAGAGCATCGGCGTAGCGGTCTATCCGCAGAGTGGCACGATGATTGAAGCGCTGTTGCGCACGGGCAGACGGTGACTTGTACGGGATGAAGAGCCAGCAAGAGACGCACGCGCCCCTTCAGTTCGCAGCGGCGGCGAGTTCCTGCAGGCGTGCTGGCTCACGCGGAGGCTTTACCCTGGGGCAGGACTGAGCGAATTGTTGGAAGGCTCAGCAAGAGGAGAATTTATGTACTTTGCATCATGGATCGTTGTCGGGTTGGTTGCCGGCTGGTTTGGCGGAAAAATTCTTAAGGGAAACACCTACGGGCCAATTATGGACATCGCACTGGGCATGTGCGGAGCGGTCGCGGGCGGACTGCTCATGCAGTCGGCAAGTCCTAGTGGCTATCGGGGAATCATCCTTACTACCTTCGTGGCCATGATCGGTGCGGTCCTGCTGACATTACTCGTGGGCTTCGTGAGCGGCAGAAGGATGTACGCACGACAGCTCTAGGCGACGGGTGCACCTGGGGTTTCAATGTCAGAAAGCAATAGAAATAGGACAGTCTTGATTAGGGAAGGCACGCCCTTGCCGACCATGCGTTTGATGGAAAGTGAACGGTTCTTGCCTGACTGGCGGATCGTCAAGAATCTAGATCGCCAAGAGCTGACACGTGAGATTGCAGGAGCGAACTGGAACTTTTTCTATCGGGCAGGCGAAATTCGGACAACCGTCTTCGGACGCGGGGGCTTAGGAACTCTGCGGCGGGCCGTGAAGCGTATTGTGGCTAAGCAAGAGGGGCAAAGCTTTAGGTTTAACTCGCTCGAGATCACGAGGATCGCTTCGAAATGGTTGCTGGGTATTCCTCTCACGAGTGTTACCGCTCACTCTCGGCATATTCAACTCGGTATTGCTCTGATCCCCGCAAAGGATCTCCCCGGACGACCTTTAACGGCAATACCATCCGCGCGAGTTAGCCATCATGGAGAAGTTGTCGCAAAACAATACGCGGCTGTTGTTTCAAGTTCTTAGAAATTCTTAGGAGGTATGCAATGAAAACGATGCGCAGCGCGGTTCTTTGCTTTGTTGTCCTGCTCCTTACGGCGCCAATGCTCCGCGCGCAGGATTTTCCCAAGTACCGGAATTTTTCACTCGGAACAAGTCTCGCTGTGGTTCTAAAGCACACGGACCAGAGGTTGCTCGATGTAAAGGCTACACACGATGGTTCTGTGCTGTTTCAGGAGTTGACCTGGCGTCCGGCGAACGGCATCGGGGTTTCCTCTCGCTCGGAGAGCGTTGATGAGCTGGTTTTCTCGTTCTACAAAGGCGAACTCTACAAGATGGTTGTCAGCTACGATCGCGCGGCTACCGAGGGGCTTACTGCGGATGATATGGTGAAGGCGATTTCTGCGAAATACGGCCCGGCAACCAGCGTTGCGCTGGAGATTGACGCCGCGAACGAGCCATATACAGTGCGAGGAAAGCCGGTCGCCTCCTGGGAAGACACACAGTATTCCTTCGATCTTGTGCGATCTTCGTTCTCCAATGCCTTTCAGTTAGTCATTTACTCCAAACGGGTCAATGCCGAAGCGGATGCGGCGCTTGCGCAAGTAGTGAAAGTGGACGAGCTAGAAGCCCCACAAAGAGCACTCGCGCGTCAGAAGAAGGAAGCGGATGCGATCGAAGTTACTCGCGAGAAAAACCAGAAGAGCTTTCGCCCATAGTCCTCGCCTTGAATGTGGAGAGCGATCCTGTGCACGTTAAAGAGAAAGATCAATCGGAGGCTAGAAAAATGACTGTAAATGTTACGCCGTTACATGACCGCGTACTTGTACGCAGGCTGGAAGGGAAAGAAACCGCGAAGGGCGGCATCATCATCCCGGACACGGCGAAAGAAAAGCCACAGGAGGGCGAAGTAGTGGCTGCCGGGGCCGGCAAGTGTGAAAAAGGCAAAAGAGTGCCTCTCGACGTGAAAGTTGGGGACCGGATCCTGTTCGGCAAATA
>Ga0307478_10002574_pt1 | contig 14075 bp, 10 predicted proteins | sample atmos_gasesECM4C_2_FD_203713 | JGI IMG/M metagenome (GOLD analysis project Ga0307478, IMG submission 203713) | Hardwood forest soil microbial communities from Morgan-Monroe State Forest, Indiana, United States - atmos_gasesECM4C_05 | ecosystem: Environmental > Terrestrial > Soil > Temperate...
GCCGCCCTTCGTCGTCGCGATGCCGAAGTCGGTCAGGGCCGGCTCGCCGTAGGAGTCGGTAAGGATGTTCTGCGGCTTGATGTCGCGGTGCAGGACGTCGCGACGGTGGCTCGTCTCGACGGCGCTGCCGATCTGGATGCCGACGCGCAGCACGTCCCCGACGGAGAAGTGCGAGCGGCGCGCCCTGATCGACAGGTTCGGCTGCGGGTAGTACGGCATCACGATGTACGGGCGGCCGTCCGCCGTCACGTTGGCGTCGAAGACCTGGACGATGTGCCGGTGGGCCAGGTCCGCCGTGACGTTCGCCTCCGCGGTGAACCGGCGGCGGGCGGCCTCGGAAAGCGCGGACTCGTTGAGCACCTTGACCGCCACCTTGCGATGGGGCAGGTCCTGTTCGTACAGGTAGACCTGGGCGTTGCCGCCCGACCCAATGTGCTTGATGAAGCGGTACCCGGGAAGGTCGGGCGGCGCGATGTCCTGCGCGGAGGTTCTGCTCACTCGGTGACCTCGTAGCGGAAGTCGATGCCGTCGGCGAGCGTGACGACGGTCCCCGGCTGAATCGGCACCGGCTCACCGGGCCTCAGCTGCTGCGGATCGCGCCCTGGCAGCGTGACCAGGGTTCCGTTGGTCGAGTTCAGGTCGGTGACGAGCACGTGCCAGCCATCCAGGGTGACGCGCAGGTGGGTACGGGAAATGTCGCCGTCCGCGCTTGGCAGCTTGACCACGTGCGGCCGTTCCTCGCCGTCGGTCCCCGCGAAGTCCGTCCGCGGGTTGCGTCCCATGAGGACGCCACGGTCAAGCATGATCACGTCGCCGAGCGACAGGCGGAGCACGCCGAGCACCGGCCGCGGCACGGGCACCGGGTCGTGCGGCAGCGGCGCGCCGCACCGGCGGCAGGTCGCGCCGCTCGGCGGGTTCACGTGCCCGCTCGGGCAGAGCAGGGCGGGAACCACGGGGCCGATGCGGTCAGGCGGTGCGGTCACGGCGACGAAGTCGGGTAGCTCCGCGCGCTTGACCGTGGACCCGGACTCGCCTGGCGTTGGCGCCTGGCCGGGCGGCACCTGGCCGGGCGGCGCGGACCCGCCTGGACCCGACAGCCACGGCGGTGCGTCGATCAGGCCGCCTGCCGGGCCAGGTGACATCCCGTTGGGAGGCATGCCGCCGGGCGGATTGGCCGCTCGCGCGGGCATCGGCGCGGGCATCGCCGCGGGCATCGGCGTTGGCGGCTGCACCGGTCCGGTCGTCGGCGCGCCCGGACGCGGACCGTCGGGCCATGCGCCGTCGGGCACCGGCTGCCATGGCTGCGCGGCGGGCGGCGGTGTTCCCTGGTACTGGGGGGGCGACTGGCCGCCAGTGCCCGGGTATCCCGCGGTCACGGGTGCGCCTCCCGGCGGGAAGGGACCAGGGGTAACCGGGTCGTCCTGCCCGGCGGGCATAATCGGGCCGTCGGCCACGGTCCTGGCGGGCTCGTCCCAGGGGAACTCGTACTCGCCGTCGTCACCAGGGCGCCCGTCCGCGTGACCGGATCCGGCGGCAGCGCCAGGAACGCCGACAGGAACGGGGCCGCCGAAGGGCCCGCCAGGCCCGCCGACCGTGGGCGGCGCGGGAGCGGCAAAGGCACCGGAGCCAGGGGCTCGTGGCAGGCCCTGGCCGCCCGCGGGCATCGAGGGGGCGGGGGTCCGGTCGGCGAGCCTGCCCGGATGCGTCATGGTGATCGTGTCAGGGAAGAAGACGATGGTCTTCTTCTTAGGCTTTTCCTCGTACGAGACGGTATCCCTGGCCGCGGCGTTGGTGAGATCGATGATCACGGAGCCGGCTAGCAGCACGCCGGACGTCGCGGGCAGGCGCAGGGCGGTGTCCGCCGGCGGCTCACCGAGGAAGATCCGGTCAGCGCCGTCGACGACCTGCTCACGCCAGGTCAGCAGGCCGGCCCCGTCGATCCGTTCGATCGCGGCCTGACCCTCGCCAGGCGAAGTACCGCCGTCGGCGGCTGCCTTGACGACCGTGGCGCCGACCGTGCCGCGGCAGAACAGCCGGTGCTGTCCCCCGGTGCCCGCGACCAGCAGGGTGAAGCCGGCCGTGCCGCCAAGGCCGTCCGCGATCAGGCCGCCGAGCAGCGCGTCCACGGCTGCTCCCTGGCCGAGCTGCTGCCAGATCCTGCTCACCGCCGGCGAGTCAGGCGAGACCTCGACGAGCGCCCAGCACTGGTCGCCCGCCACCGCGGTCAGCGGTCCTGGCACGTAGCTGACGTCAACCGTCGCCATCCGGCTACCGTCCCTCTCGGGACTGCGTTTCCCTGGACAGGAAATCGCGCGGGAGAGTTGTCTCGTCCGCCTCGTCATCGTCGGAGTCGACGTCGACCACGACGACGGTCACGTTGTCGCGGCCGCCCGCGTCGTTGGCCGCCGCCACGAGCGCCTCCGCGGCCCGCTGCGGGGTGCCGACCGCGAGCAGCGACCTGATGACTTCATCGGGCAACTCACTGAACAGGCCGTCCGAGCAGATCAGGTACCGGTCGCCGCCGACGGCGGGCAGCAGCCAGTGGTCGGGGAGCAGGCCCGCGTCGCTGCCGAGGGCCCTGGTGACGACGTTCCTGCGCGGGTGGGTCCGTGCCTGCTCTCTGGTGATGACGCCGGCCAGGACAAGTTCCTGCACCTCTGAATGGTCCACGGTCAGCTGCTCAAGGCGGTCATCGGAGAGGCGGTAAACGCGCGAGTCGCCGATGTTGAAGACCATCAGGTGGTCACCCCCCGCGGTCTCAAGTGCGGCGAGCCCCGTCGCCGTGGTGCCCATGCGGTTCGCTTCATCCCGTTCGATGATGTGCCGGTTGGCGTGCTCAAGCGCGGTGAGTACGGCTTCCGCGAACAGCGGGCGGAGGGGCACGCAGGCGCTCATCTCCTCGATCGCGATCCTGCTCGCCAGGTCACCTGAGCCGTGACCGCCCATCCCGTCGGCGACCACGAAGAGCGGCGGGACCGCGAGATAGCTGTCCTCATTCACGTGGCGGACGCGGCCCACGGAGGTGGCTGCGCCATGGCTAAAGCTGATCATGTCACCTGCCGAGGGAGCGCTAGCGCGAGCGGTTCGGGGGTCGCCACTCCACGCCCTCCCATCGTGGCCGGTATCGGCTGCAGTATGCCAGAGGATTTACGGATTTGGGGTGTAATGCTGTGTTGTTCGCGGGGCGCAGGTCGCGGGTGGGGTTGGCCGGCCGGCCACTCGAAGCACGAAGTCGTTCGGGATAAGTTTGTTGCTTGTCGAACTCGCCGAAGGGGAGCGCATGCCGCAGCCGGGTGTTGCCCTGGAGAAGCTCGGGTTTCTGACGATCGGGCTGTTCGACGGGCAGAATCCGGGGCCCGGGCACCAGGTGACGCTTGAGATGATCGAGCTCGGCGAGCGGCTCGGGTTCGACGCCGCCTGGGTGCGCGACCGGCACCTCCAGTACGGGATCTCCTCCCCCGTCGCGCTGCTCGCGGCCGCCTCGCAGCGGACGTCGCGGATCGAGCTAGGGACCGCGGTGATCCCGCTCGGCTGGGAGAACCCGCTGCGGCTCGCCGAGGACCTGGCGACGGTGGACATCCTGTCCGGCGGGCGGCTCAACCCGGGGTTCAGCGTCGGGCCCCCGCGTCACTGGGAGCAAGTGCGCGGTGCGCTTTACCCAGACACCTGGGAGAACGAAGACTTCTCCTACGAGCGCGTCTCCCGGCTGCTGCGGTTCGTAGCGGGGGAGACCGCGGCGGTGCTGCCAAGCCAGGAAGGGTTCGAGCAGTTCTCCTCGCGGGCGGAGCCGCACTCGCCCGGGCTGCGGTCGCGGATGTGGTACGGCGCCGCGTCGCTGGCGTCCGCCAAGTGGGCGGGCGAGAACGGGGTGAACTTCCTCGTCTCGTCCGTGGTGAAGGCGGAGGAATCGGACGACTTCGCGTCGGTGCAGCTCTCGCACATCCGGACTTTTCGTGACTCGCACCCGGCCGGGCCGGCGGCGCGCGTGTCGCAGGGGCTTGTGGTGATCCCGACCGATTCCGCGTCGGCCGCGCAGCGGGCGAAGTACGAGGCGTACGTGGCGGCGCGGACGCCGCGCACGGCGGCGCCGATCGGTCAGGACCGGATGCTGTTCGCGCGCGACATCATCGGGACATCGCAGGAGATCGCGGCGGCGCTGTACGCGGACGCGGCGTTCCGCGAGGTCACCGAAGTCGCGTTCGCGCTACCGTTCACCTTCGGGCACGAGGACTACGTGCAGATCCTCACCGACATGGCGACAAGGCTCGGCCCTGCCCTCGGCTGGGCGCCCAAGACTTACTAGCGGCCCGAGGCTTACTAACGGCCCAAGGCTTACTAGAGGGAGGTGCCGCATTGCCGCGACTGCTCGTCGTCCACCACACGCCGTCGCCCGCGCTTCAGGCGATGCTTGAGGCCGTCATGGCGGGCGCGCGCGACCCTGAGCTTGACGGGATCGAGGTCGCCGTGGTGCCCGCGCTCGGCGCGGTAGTCCCCGACGTGCTCGCGGCCGACGGCTTCGTCCTCGGCACGCCCGCGAACATCGGGTACATGTCCGGTGCGCTCAAGCACTTCTTCGACCAGGTCTACTACCCCACCCTCCTCGCCAAGCCAGGCGCGCCCTACGGGCTCTACGTGCACGGCGCCAGCGACACCACGGGCGCGGTCCGCGCGGTGCGGTCGATCGCGGGCGGGCTCGGCTGGCAGGAGGTCAGCCGGCCGGTCGAGCACACCGGCCAGGTCGGCAAGGACATCGAGCGAGCGTGTTACGAGCTCGGCGCCACGGTCGCGGCGAACCTACTCGGCTGAACGGTCCGGCCGCGCAGGCGTCTAGGAAGATAGTGGAAGTTTGGGCACACCCCGGTGTGCCCAAACTTCCACTATCCCAGGTTCATCACCTCGGCGGGGTCGTGGCCAAGGTCGTGGAGCAGGACCATGGCGGCATTGCGGCCCGGTGCGCCGGTGATGGAGCCGCCGGGGTGGGTGGTCGCCCCGGTCTGGTACAGGCCGGCGACCGGCATCCGGTGTGCCCCCCAGCCGGGGGCGGGCCTGAGCGCGCCCGACTGGGCGATCCCCCGGTCTCCGCCGTGGAACGCGCCGCGCACCATGTGCGGGTTGAGCCGTTCGTAGTCCTTCGGCGACTTCACCAGCTGGGCGAGGATCACGTCGTCGGTGAAGTTCGGTGCCGCCTTCCGCAGGTGGGCCAGCTGGCGCCGCGCGTGCTCTTCCTTGACGGAAGGCCAGTCGGGCCCGTCGTAGACGTTCTGGCTGAGCAGCTTGACCGTGTGATGCCCAGCCGGCGCTCGCGTCGGGTCGGCCAACGTGGGAGTGGCGACGAGCAGCCAAGGGACGTCTTCGACGAACCGGCCCGCGCGCAGGTCCTCGCCGAGCCTGATCACGTCACCCGGCCAGCCGACGGTGCCCGCGGAGACCGCGGTGTGCGCGCCGCCGTCCGGCGATTCGAACACGGGGGGCGCGCTGGTGGCCAGATACACGCCGAAGCCGGGGATGCCCACGTCGTAGGTGTCAACGCTGTAGTTGAACTCTTCCGGCCACGTCGTACGGGGGGCCATGTCCCGCAGGTGGGTGACGTGGATGGTCGAGAGCACGGCCTTCGCCGCCCGGTACTCCGCGCCGTCCGCGGTCGCGACGCCGACGCAGCGGTCACCGTCGAGGATCAGCCGGGTGACGGTCTTGCCGCACACTATCGTCGCCCCGTGCTCGGCCAGGTAGCGGGTGAGCGCGTCGATCAGGGTGCCTGAACCGCCAGGCAGGATCGACCAGGACCGCTGCTGCCGTCCGAAGACCAGGGAGTAGGCGAGCGCCCCAGAGCCAGGCATGTCGACGGCCTGGTTGGTCTGGAACGCCATCCACAGCATGAACGCCTGGACGTGCCTGTCGGTGAACTCGTGCCTGATGACGTCCCATGGCGACAGCTGGCGAATGCGCTGCCATACCTTGCCGCGCGGGTGGTCAGCCAGCCGCTGGTCGAGCGAAGGGCCGAAGCCCACCGGGGTGAACTGCGAACCGCTGAACGCAGACTTCACGTCGTCGTAGTCGGCCAGCAGGCGACGGTAGGCCCGCGCGTCGCCGGCGTCGAAGCGGGCGATCTCCCCGATCGTGCGTTCCTTGTCCAGCCACATGGTGAGCTGCTCGCCATCGGGGAACCCCACGTGAGCCACCGGGTCAGGGTCGATGTAGCGCAGCCCGTAGTCGCGGACGAGGCCGAGCTCGTCGCGGGTAAGCAGCGGGTTGACGCGGATCAGCGTGTGCCCGGTGGCGCAAGTGTCGACCTTGTAGCCGGGCAGCAGGAGTTCTTCCGTGGCCGACCCGCCGCCAGGGACGTCCCTCGCGTCGAGCACCAGGCACCGGTACCCGGCCTTGGCCAGGTAACAGGCGGCGATCAGGCTGTTGTGCCCCGCACCCGCGACGACAATGTCCGCGTCCACTGCGTTCATTTGCAAACGTTCGCATTAAAGCAAGACCCGGCGCAAGCCACAGCGGGCGCAAGCCCCGCCCGCCACAGCGGGCGCGGGCCCCGCCCGCCACAGCGGGCGCAAGCCGCGCCCGCGGCGGCTCAGGGAAGCGCCGCGATCAGCTGGGTCCACGCCATGGCCGTGGCCTCAGCCAGGCAGCCGTCGACCACGACGTCGGTGCCGTGGGCGCTGACCTTGACCTCGGGCAGGACCGGGGCGATTTCCTCCAGCGCCCGGGTGACCGCCTCGGCGAAGCCCGGCGCCTGGCCGATGCCGCCGCCGAGGACGATCAGCGACGGATCGACGACCGAGATCAGGCAGCAGATGGCCGCGGCGATCAGGCGCGCCTCGCCGGTCACCACGGCGGCCGCGCGCTTGTCGCCCGCCGCGGCGGCCTCGAACACGTCCTGCGCCGTGGTCAGGCCGGACAGTCCGACCCGGCGGGCGGCGCGGACGACACCGTCGGCGGCGGCCGCGGTCTCCAGGGTGCCCCGCCGCAGCACCTCCGCCGGGTCCATGATCACGCCTTCGGTGCCTGCGGTCACCCGGCCGTCGCCGTTGCCGGTTTCCGTGTCCGCCCACGGCCGGGGGTCACCGCCGACCGGCAGGAAGGCGATCTCTCCGGCCACCCCGTGCACGCCCCGGTGCAGCCGTCCGCCCAGCACGAGGCCCATGCCGATTCCGGAACCGACGTGCACGTAAGCGAAGTCGTCGGCTTCCTGGCCGACCCCAAGCGCGCGCTCGGCGAGCGCGGCCGCGTCCGCGTCGTTCTCGATCGCGAGCGCCGGACCGAACGCCGCCCGCAGCCTGGCCACGGCCTCCGGCTGATCCCAGCCGGGCAGGCAGCCGGTCAGGGCCATCAGGTCCCGCTGCGGGTCGTAAACGCCGGGGCTGCCGACGACCGTCTGGGTGATCTCGGCGCGCGTTATGCCGGCGCGCGCACACAACTCGTCCGCGAGCGCGACCAGTTCGGCGACGCGATCGGCGAGCGTGGTCGCGTGCACCGGCACGGACAGCCGGACGCGGACCTCGCCCGCCAGGTCGGCCACCGCCCCCCGCAGGTAGCGAAGGCCTATATCAAGGCCGAGCACGAACCCGGCCTCCGGCCTGACTTCGTAAAGCAGGGCGATGCGGCCGGGCATCCCGGTCCGCTGGCCCGCCAGCCGGACTAGGCCGGCCCGCTCGAGGTTCGCCAGGGCGAGCGAGACGGTCGGCTTGGACAGCCCGGACACGCGGGCGAGGTCGGCCCGCGAGTACGGGCCTGACGAGCGGATGTGGTCGAGCAGCAACTGCTCGTTAAGCGCCCTGATCAAGGCCGGGCGCGCGGCGGTGAGCCCGCCGGGCGGCATGGTATCGACTGGGACCTCGGCCACGGTGCCTCTCCCCCGGTTCGCGTGCATCACGGTTTAGCGACGAGGGCTAGTCAGCCCCTCGATAGTTAGGATACTGTCCTAACTATATCGCAAAGGTGACAAAACTCACACAGCGCCCAGGCGTCACGACAACACCAGGGAAATATCCGACGCGATACCCCAGTGGAGGCACCCCTATGAGGCGATTTCTCATCACAGGGGCGGCGGCGCTGCTCGCCGCCGCACTAGCTGCCTGTAGCTCCTCCTCCTCCCCCTCCGGGTCGTCCGGCGGCGGCGCCAACGCGGGCAGCGGCCCGAGCGGCACGCTGACGATCTCGAACGAGCAGGGCACGGAGTGGAACTGCAGCTTCAACCCGTTCAACCCTGGCAACCTCGGCGAGGGCATCACCATGGGCCAGGTGTACGAGCCGCTCGCCTTCGTCGACACCCTTGAGAACGCCAAGGTCACCCCCTGGCTAGCGACGAGCTGGGCCTGGAGCGACGGCAACAGGACGCTGACCTTCACGATCAGGAAGGGCGTCAAGTTCAACGACGGCGTGCCGATGACCGCGGCCGACGTCGCGTACACCTTCAACCTGATCAAGAAAGTGCCCGCGCTCGACGTCAACTCGGTCTGGTCGGTCCTGTCCAGCGTGACCCAGTCGGGCGACAACGTCGTGATGACGTTCAAGGCGCCGTCGGTGCCGTACTTCTACTACATCGCCGACCAGGTGCCGATCGTGCCCGAGCACGTCTGGTCCAAGATCTCCAACCCGGTGAGCTACGCCGACTCCAACCCGGTCGCCACCGGCGCCTACATCGTCAAGCCGTGCACGCCGCAGAACATCACCTACGTGGCCAATCCCGACTACTGGCAGCCGGGCGAGCCCAAGATCGCGAAGGTGCTGTACCCGGCGTTCACCTCCAACGACCCGGCCAACACCTACCTGGCCACCGGCCAGGCCCAGTGGGGCAGCCAGTTCATCCCGAACATCCAGGCCTTCTACACCTCGAAGTCGGCGAACAACCACTACTGGTTCCCGCCGATCGCCAACGTCTCGCTGATACCCAACCTGACCCTGCCCGGGCTGAGCAACCCGCTCGTGCGGCAGGCGATCGCCTACGCGATCGACCGGAACAAGGTCGCCAACATCGGCGAGTACGGCGAGGAGCCGGCCGCCAACCAGAACGACATCGACACCCCGACGTTCACCTCCTGGATGGACTCCACGGACGCCGCCAAGTACAACTACGCCTACAACCCCACCAAGGCGAAGCAGCTGCTCACCCAGGCGGGCTACACGCTCGGCAGCGACGGGATCTACGCCAAGGGCGGCCAGAAGCTGTCGTTCAGCGTCATCAACATCGGCGGCTACTCGGACTGGGTCGCCTCGATGTCGGTGATACAGCAGGAGCTGAAGGCCGTGGGCATCGGTCTCACCGCGCAGAACCTCGCGCAGAACGACTACCTTGCCCGGTTGTACGCGGGCAACTTCCAGTTCGCCTACTACGCGCAGACCGGCGGCCCGACCCCGTACTACGAGCTGCGGCAGTGGCTGTACTCGGCTAACTCCGCGCCGATCGGCAAGAACGCGTCGTCCAACTGGGAGCGTTACAACAACCCGGCGACGGACAAGCTGCTCGACGACTACGCGCTGACGACCGACGCGGCGACGCAGCACCAGATCGTGGACGAGCTACAGCAGGTCGTGCTCAGCGACGTGCCGTTCATCCCGATCACCGAGGAAGTCGGCTGGTTCCAGTACAACACCGCCTCGTTCACCGGCTGGCCGTCGCCGAGCGACCCGTACGCGCTGCCTGCCGCCTACGCCTACCCCGACATGGGCCAGGTGCTGCTGCACCTGTCGCCCAAGTAAAAGGGTGGACGGCACCTGATGAGATTCGTACTGCGCCGGGCAGGGTTCTTCCTGCTCACCCTCTGGGCGGCGGTCACGCTGAACTTCTTCCTGCCGCGGATGATGCCGGGCAACCCGGCCATCGCGATGATGGGGAAGTTCCGTGGCAAGGTCGGCGCCCAGGAGCTGCAGACGCTTGAACAGATCTTCGGCGCCGACAGCAAACAGTCCCTGCCCGCGCAGTACGTGCACTACCTGGGCGACATCTTCACCGGCAACTTCGGCACGTCGCTCTTCTACTACCCCTCTCCGGTCATCGACGTGGTGCGCGGCGCGATCCCCTGGACGCTCGGCCTCGTCGGCGTCACCGTGATCCTGGCGTTCGTGCTCGGCACCGGGATCGGCATCATCTCCGCCTGGCGGCGGGGCGGGCTGTTCGACAGCCTCGCGCCGCCGCTGCTGGTGATCGCCTCCGCGATCCCGTACTTCTGGGTCGGGATGATGTTCATCCTGATCTTCGGGCTCAAACTCCAGTGGCTTCCGTGGTCGGGCGGCATGAACCTCACCGACTCGCCCGCGTGGACGCCCTCGTTCATCGGCGACGTCGTCGAGCACGCGCTGCTGCCAGGCCTCGCGCTGCTGATCACCACGATCGGGACATGGACGCTGACCATGCGGAACAACATGGTCACCACGCTGGCCGACGACTACGTGCGGATGGCCAGGGCCAAGGGCCTGCGGCCGCACCGGATCATGCTGAACTACGCCGCGCGCAACGCGATCCTGCCGAACCTCACCGGGTTCGCGATGTCGCTCGGCTTCGTGGTCAGCGGCGCGATCCTGATCGAGTACGTCTTCAACTACCCCGGCGTCGGCTACATGCTGTTGCAGGCCGTCGAGAACGAGGACTATCCGCTGATGCAGGCACTCTTCCTGCTGATCACGGTGGCGGTGCTGGTGGCGATCCTGCTCGCCGACATCGCGACCGCGATCTTCGACCCGCGCACAAGGACCAGCCGGTGACGGGCAGATTCTGGCGCGCGCTCGCCCGCTCGCCCAAGGCCACGGCCGGCGCGATCCTGCTCGCCGCCTTCATCGTGCTCGCGCTCTTCCCCGGCTTGTTCGCCAGGGACAGCCCGACCGCGGAGGTGTACGCGCGCAACCTCGGGCCGAGCGCGGCGCACCTGTTCGGCACCACCGGGCTCGGCCAGGACATCTTCGCCCAGGCCGTCTACGGCACCCGGCAGGTGCTCGAGATCGCGTTCGGCGCCGGGCTCGCGTCCACCGTGATCGCCGCCCTCATCGGCGTCGCGGCCGCCTACCTCGGCGGCTTCTGGGACGGCGCGCTCAACCTGTTCACCGATGTGGTGCTGGTGATACCGCTGTTCCCGCTGCTGATCGTGATCGCCGCCTACGTGCACAACTCGGGCACCGGCGTGCTCATCGCGGTGCTCACGTTCACCGGCTGGTCCTATACCGCCCGCCAGCTCCGCTCCCAGGCGCTGTCGCTGCGTAGCCGGGACTTCCTCGCCGCCGCGCGGGCCCGTGGCGAACGCGGTGCCTACATCATCGTGATGGAGATCCTGCCCACGATGGCCTCGCTGCTGATCGCGGCGTTCCTGATCAACGCGCTTTACGACGTGCTGTTCGCCTCCAGCCTCCAGTTCATCGGCCTCGGCGACCCAAACTCGGTCGCCTGGGGCACGATGCTCTACTGGGCGCAGAACAACGAGGCGCTACAGACCGGGTACTACCTCCAGGCGATCGTGCCCGGCGCGGCCATCGCGCTCCTCGGCGCGGCGTTCGCGCTACTCAACTACGCGTTCGACGAGGTCAGCAACCCGGCCCTGCGTCCGGTCCGCGTCCGCAGAACCAGCCGCCTCCTTGACCGGATCGGGAGGCTCGCCCGTGCTTGACGTATCCAGCCTGACGGTCGAGTACGCGACCGGTAAAAACCCCGTGCGCGCGGTCGACGACGTGTCGTTCCACGTGGACGCAGGCCAATTCGTCGGCATCGTCGGCGAGTCTGGCTGCGGCAAGTCGACGCTGCTCTTCGCCGTCGCCCAACTGCTTTCCGCGCCCGCCGCGATCACCGCAGGCTCGGTCGAATTCCGCGGCCAGGACCTGGTCGCGCTGTCCGGGCGGCGGCTCAACGCGATCCGCTGGCAGAACCTGTCGGTCGTGATGCAGTCCGCGATGAACGCGCTGAACCCGGTCATGTCGGTCGGCGCGCAGTTCGCCGACGCGCTGCGCGCGCACGGCATGAGCTCGCGCAAGGCCGTCGCCGCGCGGTCCGCCGAGGTGCTGCGGCTGGTCGGGATCGACCCGGTGCACCTGAAGAGCTACCCGCACCAGCTGTCAGGCGGCATGCGGCAGCGGGCCATGATCGCGATGGCGCTGCTGTTCACACCGGACCTGGTGATCATGGACGAGCCCACCTCGGCACTCGACGTGGTGGCCCAGCGCTCGCTGATGACGCAGATCAAGGAGCTGCAGCGGGAGATCGGCTTCGCCGTCATCTTCGTCACCCACGACATGTCGCTGGTCAGCCACTATTCCGACCGGCTGCTGGTGATGTACGCCGGGCAGCTGGCGGAAGCCGGCCCGACCAGGCGGATATTCGACAACCCGCTGCACCCCTATTCGCGCGGGCTGCTCGAGGCATTTCCAAGCATCAAGGGGCCTAAGGTCCCCCTGCAGGGGATCCCGGGGGCGCCGCCCGACCTTTCGATCATTCCGAACGGATGCCGGTTTGCGCCCCGCTGCCCCGCGAAGATGCCGCAGTGCGAGACGACACCGCCCGCGCTGCTCGACCGCGAGGGCGTGCGCGTCCGGTGCCTGCTGTACGCCCCAGCCTCAGGAAACGCAGCCCCAGGGGAACAGGCAAAGGAGACGGCACAGTGACCGAGCCGCCCTCAGTGACCGAACTTCTGCGAGCCGACCGCCTGACCAGGCATTTCAAGATCGGCGGGGCGCTGAGCCAGGGCACACTGCACGCCGTGGACGACGTGTCGTTCAGCATCGGCGAGCGGGAGATCGTCGCGCTCGCCGGGGAGAGCGGCAGCGGCAAGTCGACCGTCGCGCGGCTGCTCGCCCGGGTGTACCGGCCGTCGAGCGGAACGGTCACCTACTTCGACGAGACGGGCAACGGCAGAACGCTTTCTTCCCTGCGCTCCCGGCGGGCAGGCCTGCGGTACAGCGGGCAGGTACCGATGGTGTTCCAGGACCCGTTCAGCTCGCTCAACCCGGTGTTCCGGGTCTCGCACGGCGTGCTGCGCGCGCTGAAGCTGCACCGGCCCGACCTGTCGGCGGGCGAGCGGCGGGCCGAGGCGGCGCGTGTGTTCGACGTGGTGGGACTCGGCGCGGCCATGCTCGACCGCTATCCGCACGAACTCAGCGGCGGCCAGCGCCAGCGGGTCGGCTTCGCCCAGGCCCTGGCGACCAAGCCGCGGCTGATCCTCGCCGACGAGCCGGTGTCCATGCTCGACACCTCGATCAGGATCGGCCTGCTCAACCTGATGGCCAAGCTGCGCGACGAGGAAGGCGTCTCGATCCTCTACATCACCCACGACATCGCCAGCGCCCGGTACGTCGCGGACCGGCTGATCGTGATGTACGCGGGCCAGGTCGCCGAGTCGGGGCCGATCGAGGACGTGCTCGCCGCGCCGCGCCACCCCTACACCCAGCTGCTGCTTTCCGCGGTGCCCGACCCGAAGGCGCCGCCGCCGAGCACGGAGGCCGTCGCCGCGGCGAGCGGCGAGCGGGGCGAGCCGCCGAAGGTGATCGACCCCAAGCCGGGCTGCCGGTTCATGCCGCGCTGCCCGGTGTCCGTTGAGCTGTGCGGGCAGGTGACACCCGAACTGAAGCCGCTTGGCGCCGGCGAGGTGGCCTGCCACGTGGCCCAGACCGGCGCGGAAGTAAAGGCGTTCACGTGAAGCTTGCGGTCATCGGTGGCGGTTCGACCTACACGCCCGAGCTCGCGGACGGGCTCGGGCGGCTCGCGCCGCAGGTCACCGAGCTGGTCCTGGTCGACCCGGACGAGACGCGGCTGGCCCTGGTCGGGCCGGTGTCGGCGCGGATCATGCGGGCGCACGGGCATCAGGCGGCCGTCCGGTGGACCACCGACGCGGCCGACGGCGTCGACGGGGCCGCCGCGGTGCTCATCCAGCTCCGGGTCGGCGGGCAGGCGGCACGGGACAGGGACGAGACCTGGCCGCTCGATTTCTGCTGCGTGGGGCAGGAGACGACGGGGGCAGGCGGGCTCGCCAAGGCGCTGCGCACGGTGCCGCTCGTCCTCCAGATCGCCGAGCTCGCCCGGCAGCGGGCCGCGCCGGGCGCGTGGCTCATCGACTTCACCAATCCGGTCGGCATGGTCACCAGGGCACTGCTCGACG
>Ga0307478_10002575_pt1 | contig 14073 bp, 16 predicted proteins | sample atmos_gasesECM4C_2_FD_203713 | JGI IMG/M metagenome (GOLD analysis project Ga0307478, IMG submission 203713) | Hardwood forest soil microbial communities from Morgan-Monroe State Forest, Indiana, United States - atmos_gasesECM4C_05 | ecosystem: Environmental > Terrestrial > Soil > Temperate...
GACGATCGAAGCGTTTTTTCCATGTCACCGCTAAGGGAGTGTCAGCGGTGAATCGGACGCATCGCGCAGTTCAAAACATGATCAGGGGCGTTGATTTGGCCGGGAGGTATTCATGATGTCCCAAGCATCCCTTGCTCAACCGCCATTCGTTGCCGTCTGGCTTCTCGAACTGTGCACTCCAGAGGAGCATGCGGAGTCGATCGTAGGGGACCTCTTGGAAGAATTCTCGGGCCTTGCAACAAAGTCGGGGGTTGCTTTTGCCCGGCGGTGGTACTGGAGGCAGAGTACAAAAACCGTTGTGCGCCTTATTGGTACCGGATTCCGTGTCGCGCCATGGTCGACCATCGGGGCAGTGCTTGGAGGTTATTTACTTGTGGGATTTGGCTTCTCGTTGCCGGAACAGTTGATCGAGGGAGTTATTCACTTGTATCGGCACCATGTTACCCCCTACTACACGCCTGCCCAGTGGGCCGCTCACGTGCTCTGGTTGAACACCAGCATCCTGATGGGGCGCCTTTTTATGTCGCTTGTTATTGGTTGTCTCGTTGCAGGAGCGGCTAAAGGACGAGAAATGATAGCCACGATTACGCTCGGACTCGTCTCTTTGGTACTGACTGTGGTGATGTCTTGGATGCTATTTGCCGGGCATCGGCCGGGAGCGGGTGATCCCGCGCTCCTGCCATGGATCATGACTCAGCAATTCTGCAATTCAGCCATCATTATCGTCGGCGGGATAATCGTCCGAGAGAGTAGATCGGCCATGTCTCGTCACTCTTCCGGTGTGTGAAGTCCGGCTAAGGAGGTCAACATAGATGTCACGTTTCCCTTTTGCAGGAATCGCTCTCATCGTTGCGTGCTTCGCGCTGCCCGCAAGGACACCTGCGGACTTGACTGCGGCTAGTTCCCGAAGGGCCGCCCCGGACTTCACTCTCAACAATGCGGAAGGCAACCCCGTCAAGCTATCCGCTTACAAAGGCAAGGTAGTTTTGTTGGATTTCTGGGGCACATTTTGCGAGGTATGCAAGGTGGAAGTTCCCTGGTACGTTGAGTTCCAGAGTAAGTACAAAGAAAGCGGCTTATCGGTGGTCGGCGTTTCATTGGATGAAGATGGCTGGAAATCAGTGAAGTCCTTCATTGAAGAACAAAAGGTCAACTACACTATTGTCATCGGCACTTGGGACTTGGCTAAGCTGTTTGGCTTTCGAAATGAGTTGCCGCTGACGTTGCTAATCGATCGTGAGGGTGAGGTCGCTGACATGCACGCGGGTGTGGTGGACAAAGCCAAGTTTGAGAGCGAAATCCAAATACTCCTCAAGGAGAGCAGCTCAAAGAAATCTGATAAATGAATGGGCTGTTTTGGGCCAAGTAGGAGTGGCAGTATGAAATACCGGATTGTTACGTGGGCGATTGTGGGTTTTCTCGTAGCGGGCTTCTGGGCAGTTTATGGCTTCCAAAGGACACCTCCAGCGTTTGCCTCTGCCGACCCGATGATGCCTCTCGTCCGATTAACTTGCCCAATTGCGCTTTTTAGTTCCTATCCGATTCGTCTTTATTGGGCTCTTCTTGCAAATGCAGCTACCTATGCCTTGGTCGGTTTGCTTGTGGAAACCCTGCGGGAACGACTGAATCAGGCCAAATAGTTCAAATCAGCCTGCCAGCAATTTCGGCCGCAACGGTCCGCAAAGCTTGGTTTCACGACAACGAGGCGAGAACAATCGCAGATTGTAAAAGCGATGGATGTAAAAGCGATGGATTGCGGTACGCTGAGGCGAACTTTACTATAGGGCTGCGGAAGCCAAGAATAAGCGAGTGCTGACCTGTGAACGAATTCGAAAATAAAGTTGCGATCGTTACCGGTACGACTGGAATTGGCCGCGCCATCGCAAAGAAGCTCGCAGGGGGCGGAGCGCGCATCATGGCCTGCGGTATCGATCCAACCGCCAATCGTGAGCTGCAACGGGAATCGGATGCGAACGGGTTCAAGCTCCGCGCGGAATTGTGCGACGTGAGCCAGCCGGAACAAGTGGAGAGAGTTGTCGGCAAAACGGTTGCGCAGTTCGGGGGAATTGACTTACTGGCAAATTGCGCAGCGATTCATCCCTTCGGTAATTCAGTCGAGACCGACCCGGAGACGTGGAACCGTTGCCTGGCAGTGAATCTGGGAAGTGTGTACCTGATGGCGCATTTCGGAATTCCGGAAATGAGGAAACGCGGCGGCGGTTCGATCGTGGTGGTGGCGTCGGTGCAGGGGCACGCGTGCCAGCTCGGCGTTGCGGCGTATACCGCTTCGAAGGGCGGCTTGCTGGCGTTGACCCGTTCGCTCGCCGTCGATCACGCGGCCGACCACATTCGTGTCAATTCGATCAGCCCGGGATCGATTCACACGCCGATGCTGGAAGTGGCCGCAGCTCATTTTTCGCCAGACCTTCCGGTAAACGAGGTTGTCGAGCGATTCGGAACAGCTCATCCACTCGGTCGCGTAGGAACGGCCGAAGAGGTCGCCGAGTTGGCGGCGTTTTTGCTGTCGGATCGGTCCGCATTCTGTACCGGGGGAGACTACCGCATCGATGGAGGTTTGCTGGCGGGGATCGGAGTGAAATGAAAATCGGGGAACCGATTTGCGTGGCGCCTACGGGAGACGTCTGCGGTGAAGGCGCGGTCTGGCATGACGCACACCAAGCGGTGTATTGGACGGACATCAACCGGTTCCTGATTCATCGGCTGAATCTCGCGGACTTCTCGGTCCGCACGTGGTTTTTCGAGGAACCGGTGACCGCGCTGGCGTTGAGCGATCGTGACGATACGCTGGTGGCAGTATTGGGCTCCCAGGTCATCCTGTGGGAGCCAGCCACGGATGCGCGTAGCGATGCTCTGTACCGGCTGGCGGAGTTTCCGAAGGTGCGATTCAACGATGCGCGGTGTGATCCGCGGGGATCGCTATGGATCGGCTCAATGCCCAACAACGTGAATGCGGACGGGTCATCGAGCGAAGCTCGCGGGCGAGACGGCTGCTTGGTTCGTGTGGAGACGGACAGGCGAGTGACCTGTTGGCGAAAAACCCTGGGGGTTTCCAATACGCTAACGTGGAGCCCCGACCGGCGGCATTTTTATTTTGGCGACAGCATGAAGAATGTGATCTGGGTGTATGACTACGACGCTGAATCGGGCGCCATCTCCAACGAAAGACCTTTTCTCGAAGGGTTCACGCGAGGTGTCCCGGATGGATCGACGATGGATGCGGAGGGTTATCTCTGGAACTGCCGATACTACGGAAACTGCGTGGTGCGGGTGGCGGCCGACGGAACGATTGACCACGTTGTGGAGATGCCGGTACAGAATATTACGACGTGCACGTTTGGCGGCGCGGGCCTGAGTACACTTTTTGTCACAACGGCTTCAGCGGACGCTCCGCGCGGCGATCGGCTGGCCGGAAGCCTGTTCTCCATTGCGACGGACGTGAAAGGCCAGCCCGAAAATCGATTTCGATACTTTGGTGGTGGCCGGTAGCGGGTAGCGGAATCGGCTATTTGCGCTGAACCACGATCAGTTCGACCGTACCATCGGTATCCAGCACGCCAAAAGCGCCGCGGAAATTCCACAAAGCCCATCCGGAGTTTAACTCGGCCAGCCCGTCGAGAGTGTCGTTGAACCAGGCCAAAACCGCCTCGCGCGGAGTGTGCTTGTAACAACCCATTTCGCCGAAGTGAATGGGCACACCCTGGGCTGCGAGACCGGCCCAGGAATGAAAGTCTTTTTCGAGTTTCTGACGATCGCCGACTATGTTTCCTTTTTCATCTTTCATGCGCCACGTGGGCGCTTTGTCGGTTGCGGTGCCGCCACCGCGGACCCATTCGCAGTCGTGGTGGGTGACGGGCATCGGGTTGTAGGTGTGACCGCTCAAGCAGCATCCCGCTGGCGAACAGTCCGGGAACGGGAGAGCCACCTCCGGGATAGCCGTCGGTCGCGACCAACCGCTGGGGGTCATGCGCGCGGATGGCGTTTCCGGCGGCGCTCGCCACGCGTACATAGTCCCTGGCATGGCGTTGCAACATTTCCGAGTTGAAGAAATCGGGTGTTTTGAGCGGACGCTGTTTTTCGATTTGCGCTGTCTCTGCCGCATCTGGGGGAACGAGTGGCTCGTTGACGAGGTTGAAGCTGAGCCTTTCGCTGGGAACCCCCTTGTAGCGGTCGGCGAAGAAGGCCCACTGATAGACGAATGCGTCGAGGGTGCGCAGGTTGTAATAGAGGCTGGTCTTTTCCTTAGTGATGTGGATGCCGGTGAACTGCTCATCCATGGTGTCGAGGATGCAGAAGCCCGGCGCGCGGTGAAGACAGATGTTGATGTGGACGTGGTATTTTTCGCCCAACCGCACGGCGCGGTCAATCGGCTCAATTTTTTTCTCGTCGATGGTGAAGAGATCGAGAGCGGTCCAGAAGCGATAATCCATCGGCAAACGGACCCAGTTGAAGCCCCAATCGCGAATCCGGCGAAAATCGTTTTCGGGGAACATCCCATCGTCGCGATATGGAAAGTATTTCATCCAATCGGGATCGGTGGAGAAGAACCCGAGAAGATTGAAGCCGTACCATCGCGGGTTGCTGGCAGGGATAGGTGATTCCGCGGCGGAACCGGACCAGTCGGCGGGAAACGCCGCCGCGGCGAATTCGAAATTCGCAAATCCCGCGGGCAGGATAGCAGCCGATGCGGCAGCCGCGGCGGATTTGATGAGGCTACGACGGGTGTATTGAGGCGCAACCAGGGTTTTTCTGGGCATCGTATGCTTCTCTCAGATTGTTCACAAGCAGGGGATGCCTTCGATAAGAAACCAAGCGATGAACGGTTGTGCGGGGCGCGGTAAAACGTTACTCTAGCCGGTCCTGCGGGCCAAGTGGACATGACAGCTCTCCAGTGAAAATCACGCGTCTCAAGACCGCTGTTGTCGAAGGAAATTTCGATTGGACGTTCGTGCGCATCGCAACCGACGAGGGCATCACCGGGCTGGGTGAATGCTTTTTTGCTCCTGGCCTGACGTCGATTTTGCGTGATCTTGAGCCACTTCTGGTTGACGAGGATCCGCGCGACGTTCACCGGTTGTTCCGCAAACTGCGACTGGCGGCTTCCGGAGCAGGTTCCACGGGTGGGATCATTTACAACGCGATCAGCGGCATCGAAGCTGCGCAGTGGGATGTGCTGGGGCAGTCGCTGGGCGTGCCGATTCACCGCCTGCTGGGCGGAAAGTTCCGTAACAAAGTTCGCATTTACGCCGACTGTCACGGGAGCGAGGCTCTGGAATGTCTGGACGACGTGTTGCGATCGCGACCCGCACAATGGTTGCCGCACGGCAACGCGCACTTGGCGAAAGATTACTTTGGCGAAGGCGGCGACGAGCCGATACCTTCGCCCGAGGAATACCGGCAGCACGCTCTGAAGAAAAAGGCTCAGGGATACACCGCGTTGAAGTTCGACCTTGACGTACCGGGAACCAAAGGAGCCGATCCGCACAACAGGTTGCTCAGCAATCGCGCGATCGACCACGCGGCGCGTGCGATCGGAACGGTTCGAGACGCAGTCGGTCCGGATACCGATATTGCCGTCGATTGTCATTGGCGCTATAACGTCGGCGACGTCATAAAGGTTGCGCGCGAACTGGAGCCATTTCGACTATTGTGGCTGGAAGATCCCGTACCGCCGGATAGCGTTGCGGCGCTGATGGAAGTGAGCTCGAAAGTACGGGTGCCCATCGCGACCGGTGAGAATCTTTTCCTTTTTGAAGGCTTCCAGGAAATCATCGCCAAGCACGCGCTGAGTATCGTTACACCAGATTTGCAAAAAGTTGGAGGCGTGGCCGTCGCGCAAACTATCGCGCACTTTGCCGATGTGCACACGATGCCGGTCGCGCCACACAACATCAGCAGTCCAGTGGGAACGCTGCTTTCGGCACATTTTTGCGCGTCGATACCGAATTTCCTCGCGCTGGAGTTTCATGGGACCGACGTGCCGTTCTGGAATGACCTTATCGATGGTTTGCCGAAGCCGCTGATCAAAGATGGATTCATTCACGTTCCGGACAAGCCGGGCTTGGGGATCACGTTGAACGAGGAAGTCGCGCGGCGATACTCGCGAAGGGACGAGCCGTTTTTTGAATGACGTTGCGGGCATTGAATTAGAGTAAGGGGCTAGGCGAAGCCGGCCGCTTGGACAACTCAGAAAAAGGCATGGATCCATGAGCACGACGAAGTTGTGGAAGACCGACGACGAACTTTTTGCACTAATTCAGCGGGAACTGTTTACCTGCGTCGTGGGCGACGTGATGGACAAGATCGACCTGCAACACCAGTTTTTGCCGCCACAAATTCAGCCGATTCGGCGGGACATGGTGGTGATAGGCCGCGCAATGCCGGTGCTCTCGGTGGACGTGTTCGCGGAACGAACCTCGGGCAGCGCCAATCCGTTGATGAACAAATCCTTCGGATTGATGCTGGAGGCGCTGGACGATCTTCGCAGAAACGAAGTCTATGTGAATACGGGCTCGTCGCCGCGAAATGCATTGTGGGGAGAATTAATGAGTACGCGGGCGCGCAAGCTGGGCAGCCGGGGCGCAGTTTTAAATGGCTACGTCCGAGACACAAAAACGATTCTGGAGATGGGCTTTCCGACATTCGGGTTTGGCTCATACGGACAGGACTCCGCGCCGCGTTACAAAGTAGTGGATTTTCGTGTGCCGGTTGAAATTGGTTCGGTGCGGATTCGCCCTGGAGACATTCTGTTTGGCGACAGTGATGGAGTGCTAGTGGTTCCCGCCGACACGGAAGCCGAGGTGTTCACACGCGCGCTCGAAAAGGCGCGAGGTGAAAAGCTGGTGCGCAAGGCCATTGAAGAAGGAAGTAGTGCGGTGGAGGCGTTCGCGAAGTACGGAATCATGTAAGCAAACAACTCCGAGAGGAAGGACAGGCGAGCCATGATCAGCATCGATCTTACCGGGAAGTCGATTCTGATTACCGGCGCGTTAGGCGCGCTTGCCGAGCACATCGTGCGGAGGCTGACGGAGAGCGGCGCAACGCTGGTGCTGACCGATATTAAACCAGAGCGGGAAGCGAAGGCGCTCCTCGATGGCTGGCAGATACCGCCAGCAACTTACACCTACATTGCCTCGGACATAACCGATTCGAAGCAAGTCGGTGCGGTAGTGAAAACAGCGTTCGAAATGTCTCCCAACATGGACACGGTCATCGGCCACGCCGGGGGCTGCGGGCTACACCCTTTTGCGACCACTTCGGAAAGTGAGTTCGAGCGCATTTTTCGCTTCAACTTCTTTGCGCAAACGTATCTGGCACGACCGGTGCTGGCGCCCTGGAGGGAGCGCAAAATTGCCGGGCACCTGATCTTCACGTCTTCTTATGTGGCGCGAATGCCGCATAGTCTGATCTCTTCGTACGCGTCAGCCAAAGCAGCGCTGGAAAATTTCGCCCGCAGCCTGGCGCTTGAATATGCAGAGAGCGGCATCCGCGTGAATGTCGTCTCGCCGGGAAACGTAGCGGCGGGCAGTTCGCTAAAAGTCTTTGAGGAAGACCCGGCTTACCGGGAGTTTGTCTTGCGGGTTTCGCTGGGTAGGATAAACAGTCCCGAATCGATCGCAGATGCCTTCGTATTTCTTTGTTCACCGCTGGCTCGCGAGATCAACGGACAAATTCTTAGCCCGGATTACGGCGGAGGGATCGGAAACCGGCTATGAAGATCGGCATCGGGCTCTACCGCCACATGTTGGCGAGGGACTACTACGACTTTGCGCGGCAGGCAGGATGTACACACGTGGTGGTGCACCTGGTGGACTACTTCAACCAGGGCCCGTCCAACCCTCGCGACAATCAGCCCACCGGTTCGAAATACGAACCATGGGGAGTTGCCGGCGATCCTGCCCGACTGTGGACGGTGGAGGAATTGAAGGAGCTCCGCGCAAGAATTGAAGACGCAGGTCTGGAGCTTGCGGCGATCGAGAACATTGATCCCGCGCATTGGCACGACATTCTGCTGGATGGCCCGGAACGCGCGCAACAAATTGAAAAAGTGAAAACCATCGTCCGGCGGCTTGGAGAAGCGGGCGTTCCGGTGCTTGGCTACAATTTTAGTTTGGCGGGGGTATGTGGACGAATCACCGCAGCGCTGGGCAGGGGCCATGCAGTAACGGTCGGCATGGACGGTCCGGCGGAGGACCTGCCTATTCCGAATGGGATGGTCTGGAACATGGTTTACGATCGCAACGCTGCGCCGGGCGACTTGGCTCCCATTTCGCATGAAGAATTATGGCGGCGATTGGAGCGATTTCTGGCGGAAGTCGTGCCCGTTGCGGAAGAGTCGGGCGTGAAGCTGGCCGCTCATCCTGACGATCCGCCAATGCCCACGATGCGCAGGCAGCCGCGACTGGTGCACCAGCCGCACATGTACCAGCGGTTGATCGATCTGGTTCCCAGCCGCAGCAACGCCCTGGAACTGTGTGTGGGAACACTTGCGGAAATGACCGAAGGAAACATTTACGAAGCGGTAGACGAGTACAGCAAACAAGGGAAGATCGCGTACCTGCATCTGCGAAACGTTGTGGGCAAGGTGCCGCACTATCGCGAAACATTCATCGATGAAGGCGATGTGGACATGATCCGCATCCTAAGCATTCTGCACCGCAACGAGTTCGACGGCGTTGTCATTCCGGATCACACGCCGCAGATGACCTGCGCGGCGCCGTGGCACGCGGGAATGGCGCACACGCTGGGATTCATGCTGGCCGCAAAAGCGGTGCTCGAATCTTCGGAACGATCAGGTAAGGCGCAGGAGCCCACCACTCGTGGAAACCGGTAAGCGGAATAGCCAGGCGACGGTGGAATCGAACCTCCCCCTGATTATTGCGGCAACGGTTTCAACGCTTGGCGGATTGTTATTCGGCTACGACAATATCGTGATCAGTGGAGCCATTGGTTTTTTGAGCCAATTGTTTCACCTGGATGCGAGCGGGATCGGGTGGGCCGCGGGCTGCGCACTGGTAGGATGCATTGCCGGTTGCATGGCAGCAGGGCCGGTGGCCGATTACCTTGGAAAGAAAAAGGGTCTGGGGTTGTGCGCACTGTGCTTCGCACTTTCTTCCGTGGGGATGTTGTTCGCCACGAATCTGCAGCAATTTGTTCTGTGGAGGTTGATTGGCGGCCTGGGAATCGGGGCAGCGTCGGTGATTGCGCCGAACTACATCGCCGAGATCGCTCCGACGCGCGTGCGGGGACGCTGCGTCACTCTCTATCAGCTTGGGATCGTAGTGGGAATTCTGGCGGCGGTGTTCGTCAACATGCGGATTCAACACATGGGAGACGACGCCTGGAATATCAGCACGGGCTGGCGGTGGATGTTTCTGGCCGGAATTGTGCCGGCGATTCTTTTTGGACTGATGATCCTGCCCGCCGTGGAAAGTCCGCGGTGGCTGATGAAAGTGCGCCGTCGCGTGCAAGCGATGGACGTGCTGACGAAGCTGAACGGCGCGGACACGGCGCGGAGCGAAGCAGCGGAAATCGAGAATGCGCTGAATACCGAAGACGGGCACATTTCGGCACTGTTCACCACATTCCGGCGTCCGTTGATGCTGGGAATCCTCTTGGCAGGATTGCAGCAAATCAGCGGAATCACGCCGATCTTTTCGTTTCTGCCGGAGATTTTCCGGTCGGCCGGAACCGCAACGAGCGACGCGTTTTTTCAGTCGGTGCTGGTGAGTGTGATCAATCTGTTGTTGACGCTATTTGCGTTGCGGCTTGTCGATCGGGCCGGGCGCAAGACACTGATCCTGGCAGGCACGGGAGTGCAATTTATTTCCCTGGCGCTGGTGGGCTGGTTTTATCACGTACATGGCAGCGGCGTGGCGATACTGATTTTTGTGATGAGCTTCGTGGCCGGGCACGCGTTTGGCAATGGTGTGGCCTGCTGGGTGATCATCTCGGAAATTTATCCAACGAAGGTGAGAGGCCGGGGCATGTCGATAGCAACGACGGCCCTGTGGCTGGTGGGTTACCTGGGGAACCAAATGTTTCCGGTGATGCAGAAGGAATTGGGGTCGGACGGCACGTTCTGGGTGTTTAGTGGCGGAGCCTTGCTGACGATCGTGCTTGTTGGATGGCTGATTCCGGAAACGAAAGGCAAGTCGCTGGAAGAGATTACGAGTTTTTGGATCGGGCAGAAAGCAACGCGCTGATGCCGGATCACATTGTAATTAGAGCCGTTTGCCGGGATTCTTGTTTGCCCGGTTACGAAAGCGGTTATCAAGCTGATCGAAGACCCGGCCAACCATCTCCTTGTCATAATGAAGGATGGAAAAATCTACAAAACCACCCTCAGCGGTGATAAGCCGAGATAGAAGCAGTCCGGGTTTGGATTCCGCATCGGCGTTGCAGATGAATCGTGTAGTGCAACACGATCTGATTAACGCATCCCGCGAAATCTTGCAGGCCCCCCCGAAGTCCGGTTGGGGGAAGTCCGGCGCTAGTAGTGACGGCTAAATTGCTGGTGAAAAGCCGAGTTGACTGAATGCCAGGCTGGCCAGGTACGGCGTAATCCGTTAGGAAATCGTTCATGCCGTTCCAAGCGCAGGAAGATGCACATGCTGGGATGGAGAGCTATACGCCGGGGGAGAGGCGGGCGGCTTGGGCGAGGAGGTAGTTGCGTTCGGGGAGGCTGGCAGTTTTGGCAGCGGCGGTCCGGAAATGCGCGACGGCGGCGAGGCGGTCGCCGGCGAGTTCGAGGAGATGAGCGCGAACGGCGTCGAGACGATGATGAACGGCGAGGCGCGGGTCGGTATTGAGGGCGTCGAGCAATTGCAAACCCTTGGCGGGACCGTGAACCATGGCGGAGGCGATGGCGTGATTTAAGGTGACCATGGGATTGAGGCTCATCACCTGACGCACTTCGCACGTCGTGTGTCTCCCTGACCCTCCCGGAACGGAGGCCTGCGCCGTAGGCGGCGCGTTTAGGCCGGAGTGGAGGGAATGGCGGCACGGCGAGCTATGGCATGATGACGACTCGAGAGCGTTGAGGGCGCTCCCAAGCATCCTCGATTTCAGCAAGGGGAACTTGTTCAGTCTCGATGCACAGTTTGCCGCTGGCCGCCAGTGCCATAACCCGTTGGAACGCTTCCTCAAGGATATTAGGCGGAGGAATGCCAGCAGTCCCGAGGATCGTCAGCGCTGTGCTGCGGAGCACGGCGGCGGGAAGTGAGATCGTCGGCCCCGCAGATTCGCCCACTTGAACAAGCCGAGTCTCCGTTTCCACAGCAGCAAATTCTGCACGCGTGATGGCGGCGAGAAGCGCCTCAATCGGGCGACCCCAGACGTAATCAATGATGACCTGGAAGCCGGTGGCGCCCGCTTCCCTCGCGAACGCTTCGGTAAGACCCTCCTGCTGGTTATCTAACCGAATGCTGGCATCGGCGCCGAGGTTGTGCAGCTCACTCAATACCTGTTCATTGCGTCCCGCGGCGATCACGCGTCCGGCACCAAGGAGTTTGGCTATTTGCACAGCAAGCTTTCCAGTGACTCCGGTCGCGCCGAGGATCAACACCGTTTCACCTGCGACGAGCTTTGCGCGATAGTTTAGTGAGAGCCAAGCGGACACGCCGGGATTAGGCAGGGCCGCTGCAACTTCGTCCGCCACACCCTCCGGCACTGGGAAGCACTGCGACCGGCGCACTACCGTGCGCTGTGCCATCGCACCATATGGTCGTCGAGGTCCGCCGAAGAACACCCGAGTTCCATCTTCAAGAATTCCAACTCCATCAATGCCGCAGACGACGGGCAGTTTGCGCGGGCTCGAATAGTGCGAGCCACTAGCTATCTGTTTATCGACAGGTTTTAGTGCTGCGGCGCGGACATGCACGATCACTTCGTTTTCGCCCGGATCGGGATCAGCGAACTGCTCGAATCGAGGAGGTTTCCCAAGCGTGTGCAGTACGGCGGCGTTCATCGGTGGCTGGTCTTGCCAGCGCATTATGCCATCGATCAACGATTCGCGCTGCGATAACGCCTGCTCCATTGCGACGCGACACTCATTGTCGCGGACCGCTCGCAACGACGATAATCACCCGATTTGTGTAAGGGCGCCTTGCGATGGCATCTGACGTTTGACCCGTCTTTTTGCACCCTGATTACCCACGTGATCGTGCTCCTCACATTGATCGTTGCTGAGTCGTCCCCCTGGCAAAATCCCTTTGCGGAACGGCTAGTGGGCTCTATCCGACGCGAGTGCCTCGATCATGTGACCGTGTGGAACGAGAGATCGTTGCGTCGAACGCTGCACAATTATTTTGCCTATTATCAGCGGTCGCGAACGCATTTAGCCTTGGGCAAAGACGCCCCGGAGTTCAGGGCAGTGGAACAGCCGGAACAGGGGGGCTGGTTTGATCTAGTCTAGCTTTCGACCCACTGCCCGAAAAAATGGCTCGCCAGTCGCGTTCTCGCAAGACGATCGGCAACAGAAGAAAGCCCCGGAACGATGTAGACCACGGCGACCCACGCGAAAAGGAAGTCGCCCGAACATTGAATATAAGAAGGCCTAACCCGGCACCGCGGTTTGGTCTCGCGAGTTTCGAAGGCAGGCGATGCCCAACCCCAAAAGCGCAACTCCGACAAAGCGCGCAAGCGGGATGGCTACCCCTCGGGCGTAGCCGCGAAGCTGCAGGGCGCAGGAATTATCCCGAAGCTGTGCCGACGACGATTTCGGGCCACGCCGCCATGACGACAAATCCCTTCATCAGTGTTTTTTCGCTGTGCCTGATATTTCCGGTTGGTCATGCTCGCGGCAGTCCGATTCACGCCGCTGCCGGCGGTCGTGAGCTTGTTCGGAATGGCCATTCGCATCCAGCCAGGTTAAAAGGCAACGAATGCTGCCGTGCGCCAACGCAATGCTCGAATCCGCGGCGCCATAGTAGAGATTGATAGTGTCCCCGTCCGCTGCCACCGTATAGCCACAAGGGAACACGACGTCTTGAACATCTCCGTGGCGTTCGTAGTCAGCTTCGGGGGCAAACATCCAGGAATCACCTCGAATCAGGCATTTTTCTGGTTGTTCAAGATCAAATAGGGCCAGGCCGAGCCGATATATGGAGCTTGAAGGTGTCCTTCGGACACCGTGGTAGATCATCAGCCAGCCTCTCGGCGTTTCGATCGGCGGGGGCGACATGCCAATCTTGTTGGCGTCCCACCACGCGCCGCGGCGGGCTTCTAGCATGAGCTTGTGATTGCCCCAATGCCGCAAGTCCGGAGAGTAAGAAATCCAGATGTGGGCGCCGAGGGGCGTCATGGGCCGATGGATCAACGCCCAGAATCCATTGATCCTTTGGGGCAGGAGCGCCGCATCCTTATCGTCTGGCGACATAATGACGCCAAGTCGCTCATAGGCGCGGAAGTCTTTTGTGAGGGCAAGTGATACTCCAGGGCCGCCGCGCGAATAGGACGTGTAGGCTACGGCATATTGCTTGAGTTCCGGCACGTAGGTAATGCGCGGATCTTCGATGCCCCACAGTTCCTCAGGGTACCGGCCAGGGTCTGGCGCGAGTGTCGGTTCGCGATCAATCTGCCATCCATCGACACCGTTCATCGAGCGTGCCGCGCACAAGTGAGAAAGGCCGCGGCGATCTTCGACGCGGCAAAGGAGAAGAGTGGACCCATCGGGTAGCAGCGTGGCGCCCGCGTTAAACACGCTGTTGATGGAGTAGGGCCAGTCTTTTGCGGTTAAGATCGGATTCGCATGGTGCCGGCTAAACAAGGTGTCGTGTTGGATCATCATCTCTCTCAAGAACGAGTTGGACAGCAAGAACCGAGCGGGGTCAGGACTTGCTATCGGTAATGTCCGACTCCTCCAACTTACGCATTTCGAGAAGTGCCATGAGGAACGACAGCGTCGATTCCGCCCCCTGATTTTCATTAGCGCGGTCGGGATGAAGGCCGTCTCGGCACCCGCCCGTAGTGGGATCGTACAACGCGATCTGTAAGTCGTTGTCTCCAAGGAACCAATTGAACGCGGTCCACGCTTCTTTCCGCCAGCGTCCCTTT
>Ga0307478_10002576_pt1 | contig 14072 bp, 12 predicted proteins | sample atmos_gasesECM4C_2_FD_203713 | JGI IMG/M metagenome (GOLD analysis project Ga0307478, IMG submission 203713) | Hardwood forest soil microbial communities from Morgan-Monroe State Forest, Indiana, United States - atmos_gasesECM4C_05 | ecosystem: Environmental > Terrestrial > Soil > Temperate...
CGGGTCCACCATCCTTCGCTCGTCGAGCTTCGGATGGCACGGCCAGCCTTCGCCAAGGCTTCGGCTTGGCAGGCCAGCCTTGGCGAAGGCTGCCACGACGAAGTGAAACGAAGGCGGGCTTTTAAATGCGATTCAATTGCCGGCGGCCGAGGCTACTGCCTGCCAGGCCAGCCTGTTGAATACGACGGGTATGGAAGCCAGTGCGATTGTTGAGGCGGAGGCCCGTTCGACAGGCTCAGGGTACCGAGGCAGGTCGAGGGACTGCCACGGCGTGGCTCCCGAGAGCGAAGCCTTGCTTTTGATCCGAACTGGCGTATTCGCAAAAAGATGGTGAATTCTTCGGCAATCTTGGCTTTACAAAAGTCACCGGGCAATAATACCATACATCGTTCTCCAAAGACGCGCCGGTCGTTATTACGTTTTTATAACGAATGACGCACAGGCAAGTGCAGATGAAAACCCGCCTCATTTTCGCCAGCATCATACTCCAGGTCTTAACGGTGCCACTTTGGGCAGACTGGGCGGCATGCACCATTGGCGCCAACCGAGACATCGGGGTTCAGATTCAAGCCAAAATTGCTCGTGCCTCGGCGCAAAGCTTGACGACACCGGGATGGGCTTCGAGCGCACCGCCGCCAACCGAAAAGCCGGATAGCATCCCTGATTTTACACTCAGCGCGCAAGGTGCTCCGCTGGGCGACAAAACGGATTCCCTTGGATTCGCTTCCGGCCCGGTTAAGATGAAAGGCGATTGCGAGATCGTGGTCCAAGTGGCGAATATTTCTCCGGGCGGACAAGATTGGGCTGCAGGTGGAGTCATGCTCCGCGAAAATTTTAGCGCGGGTTCCAAGTTTTTCGCCGCCGCCTGCACCCGCGGGCATGGCATCCAGAATTTTGTGCGCATCGAAGATTCTGCCGCAGTCGCGGCGCAACAAAACTGTTCCGATTGCAAGCCGCCCTCATGGTTGAAAATCGTCCGCCACGGCAATCATTTCACCAGCTTTAAATCGATGGACGGAAGAATCTGGCTCGAAATCAGCGAAGCCGAAGTGTCGATGAAAAAGAACGCGTGGGCCGGCGTATTTACGACCGGTGGCGGCGGCAAGCCCGGCGCAGATGTCAGCTTTGCCCATGTAGCCGCTCGTGAAACAGCGGCCAGTGATTAAGTGACGGGCATCAAGTGACAAGTAACAAGAGACCGCTGCACACGTCTCCCGATACTTGATGCTTTTCCGACCGCTACGGATGCAGCAGGGGCGGCTCGTGGTAGAGGCGGCGCAGCGTTTCCGCCCAATGGGCTTTGGCCGCATCGCTTCGCTTCACGTGGCGATACTCGGCATCGCCGATGACAAGAATAACCGTAAATAAACTGGCGACCAAATATGACTCGAAATAAAGCGCCGCGATGACCGCCAATGCGGCGAGAACCTTGCCGATGCTCATGGCCCAAAAGGTCGCATTCACATACGAAAAACGCGTGGCCAGTAATGCGCGCAAGATGCGGCCGCCGTCCATCGGGAAAATTGGCAGCAGGTTGAAACAGCCCATCACGAGGTTCGCGACGAGCAGATAACAGCCAAACTCGCCAAGGCCAAGGGGGAGATCCATGTGAGCGAGCCACGGCAAAATTCCACCGGGAAAGCGCACAAAAATAGCCAGCAGCGCGGCGATGGCAAAATTCACAGCCGGTCCCGCCAGGGTAATGAGTAATTCGCTGCGCGGGCTGCGCGGAATCGAGTCAAATTCCGCCATGCCGCCAATGGGCGTAAGCAGGATGCGCCGCACCTTGACCCCAAAACACTGCGCGGTAAACGAGTGGCCGAGTTCGTGCAGAACAACGCAGCCGAAAAAAGCCAGCACCATGGCCACGCTCCACGCCGCACCGGTCGCACCAGCGGCAGCCCATCCCACCCAGGCGTAGTAGGCCAGCGCGGCAGGGAAAAGCCAGTGCACCGCGAGCTGAATGCCGCGGATGCGGAACAAGTTCATTGACCAACGGAGCATTTGAAACAAGGAATGCCTATTTGGCACGATTGGCCAGCCAATTGGCGACTTAGATCTCAATTCAGAACTCAAAATGTGCATCGTTTGCAGGAAAGCCGTCGCCGAGGGGGCAAGCCTCTTTGAGGATTGCGCCTTCGGCTACGCCTTGCTCCTCTCCAAAACTCTGCCACGCTGCGCGTTTTGAGTTTTGGAATGAGTTCCTCGCCGCGTGCCGCATATTGCAATGTCTGATCCATCAAAACCACCCATCATCCTTGTGATCGATGATGATACCGAAATTCGCTATTCCCTGTCGCGAGTGCTTTCGTCGCACCAATACCAGGTAACGGAAGCGGCGAGCGGCGAACAGGGCATCGCGCTCGTCAAAAAGAGCGCGCCCGACCTCGTGTTTCTCGATATCCGCATGGGCGGGATGAACGGGCTGGAGACACTGCAGCATATCCGCTCGATCAATCCCAGGCAGATGGTGGTGCTCATGACGGCCTTTGGCACCGCGCAAACCGCCATCGAGGCGATGAAATACGGTGCGTTCGATTACATCATGAAGCCCTTCGATCCACAGAAGGTGCTCGCGGTCGCCGAGACCGCCCTCAAGGCCCACGCGGACATGCGCGCGGTCGGCGATTACAAGCCGGCCATCAATACCGAGGACTACAAGGAAGGCATTGTCGGCAGCTCCCCCGTGATGCAGGAGGTCTTTAAAATCATCGGCCAGGTCACCGCCAGCGACGTCACCGTCATGATCACCGGCGAGAGCGGCACGGGCAAGGAGCTCGTCGCCCGCTCCATCTGGAAACACAGTCATCGCGCCAACAAACCCTTCATCGCGGTCAACTGCGCGGCCATCCCCGACAATCTCATCGAGAGCGAGCTCTTCGGCCACGAAAAAGGTTCCTTCACCGGCGCGACCATCCAGCGCATCGGCAAATTCGAGCAGTGCGACGGCGGCACGATTTTCCTGGATGAAATCGGCGACATGGCGCTGGCCACGCAGACCAAGATCCTCCGCGTGCTCCAACAGGGAGAAATCCAGCGCGTCGGCGGGACGGAGGTCATCCGGGTGGATGTGCGCGTCCTTGCTGCGACCAACAAAAACATTGAGGACATGGTGCGCGCAAAAACCTTTCGCGAGGATCTTTACTACCGGCTCAACGTGGTGCGCATCCGCATGCCGGCGCTGCGCGAACGCGCCGGCGACATCCCTCCGATCATCGACTATGTCCTGCAGACGCTTGAAAAAGGCAAAAAAGCCCGCCTGAAAAAAGTTTCACCCGAGGCGCTGGCGCTGCTCACGCGCCACCGCTGGCCGGGCAACGTCCGTGAGCTCGAAAACGTCATCTATCGCACGGCGGTCATCGCGCAGGGCGACACGATTCTCTTGAAGGATCTTCCGCAGGAAATCCGAGATGCCGCCGATGAACCGTCGGGCGTGGCCGCCGAACCAGTTGCTGCGCCGGCGGCCGGCGGCCCGAGCCTTGCCTCTGCGCTCGACGCGCTTTACGCCCAACTCAAGGCGGAGCACAAGGAACCTATCCTGGACTTCGTCGAAGATGAATTGATCAGGCGCACCTTGAAGGACGAAGCGGGCGATCTCGTCAAAGCCGCCGCGCGCCTTGGCCTGACCAAAGCCGCCCTCCAGAAACGCCTGAAGCAGCTAGGCTGATAATTTCAAATCCGAGACTTCTCCCTAGCGAACTGCTTTCGAGAGGTGGCGTTGAGATGTCGATGGCCGGCGATGTCGGAGATTTGCAGCGAGCCAGCCCAGGCTCGGAGCTGGCGAGAGCAGGATTTGGAGCAAGATTTTAGATCTGAAATTTTAGATTTGAGATCTTCATTGAGCCATGGGCGGCGGGAGAGAAACGTGAGCATGGAGCGGACTTCTCCGGCCGAGCCCCGTCCGATGTAAAGGAAGGCGAGGAGCTCCTTGGTGGTGACACGCTCAAAGCCTTCCGCAATATTGTTGGAAACAGAAAGAACGGCGCGTTCGAGTTGATCGCGGAAGAAACGCGAGAGGCGAGGCGGAGCAGCGGCGAGGAAATCATCGATGCGGTCTTAGAGCTCTGCGGCCATCTGCCACACGGGCAAGTCTTCAAAGCGTTCGTAGGTGGGCATGGTTTGCGGCGGGCGCCTGCCCAATGTAGCAGGGTTTTGCGCCCAAATGGCCTCGCCGCAAAGATTTCAAATCCAAGATTTGAAATCTAAGGTGTCAGGTCTGAAATCTAAATTTGAGATCTGAAATCAGCATCCACGGTCACCATATCCCCGTGGATGCGCCTCGTGCCATTTCCAGGCCGTGGCCACGATGGATTCGATGTCGGGGAATTTGATTTTCCAGCCGAGTTCGCGCTGCGCTCTGGTCGAGTCGGCATAGAGCGCGGGCGGGTCGCCAGCGCGGCGTGGCGCCTCGATGACCGGCACTTTTTTGCCGGTGATTTTTTCCACCGCGCGAATGACCTCGCGGTTCGATGAAGGCCGGCCGGTGCCAAGGTTGTAGAAAAGCTGTGCGCCGGGTTTTTCGAGTTTTGGAAACACGGCGATGTGCGCCCGGCTGAGGTCGTCCACATGCACGTAGTCGCGCAAGCAGGTGCCGTCGGGAGTGGGGTAGTCCGTGCCGAATAGCTGGAGCGAGGGACGCCGGCCGGTGGCGGCGTCGATGGCCAGCGGAATGAGATGTGTCTCGGGGTCGTGGTCCTCGCCGATGCGGCCGTCCTCAGACGCGCCGGCGGCGTTGAAATAACGCAAGGCGGCAAAGCTCAGGCCGTGGGCGAGCGCGAGGGCCTTGAGGGCGTTTTCGACGTCGAGCTTGGTCTGTCCGTAGGGATTGATCGGCGCCTGCGGCAAGTCCTCGGTGATGGGCAGTTTCGCCGGCACGCCGTAGGTCGCGCAGGTGGATGAGAAAACAAATTTTTTGACCCCGCCCGCCAGCATCGCCTGCAGCAAATGCAGCGCGGCCACGGAATTGTTGAAATAATACTTGAGCGGATCGGTCACCGACTCGCCGACGTAGCAGAACGCGCCGAAGTGCATCACGACATCTATCTTTTCCGCGGCGAGCACGCGGCCCACGGCGGCTTCATCGCCCAGGTCGGCCTCGTGAAACGCCACGCCGGACGCCAGGGCGGCGCGGTGGCCGTAAACGAGATTATCCAGCACGACCGGGCGATGACCGGCGGCAATGAGCTGGCGGACGCAATGGCTGCCGATGTAACCCGCTCCCCCGACGACGAGAATGTTCATGATTCGTTAACAGGCTTGTATTGCGTAGGACAGACACTTGGCTAGGCAATTTGTGCTAGAACTCATTTCAAAATTCAAAATGAGCATCGTTTGGCAGGGAAGCCGTCGCCGCCAGGCGGGTCGCGAGCGGGGTATGCCCGGCCTCCTTCGCCCCATTCGACAAGCTCAGGGCTACGGAGGCCTGGATTCTCGACCCTGTCCGCCTTGCTCCCGCGCCAAAACTTTGCCACGCTGCTCGTTTTGAGTTTTGAAATGAGTTCTTAATGCTTTCACGAATCGTCATCACCGGGGTCGGCCTCGCCTCGCCCAACGGCAATAACCTCACCGAGTTTCGCGCCAACCTGCTGGCCGGGATGGCCGGCATCGAGCGTGTCGATATGCGTTACATGGGCCCGGTGCTGGCCGGGATGTGCCACTACGATCCGCTGCGCTACCAGAAGAAAAAGGAACTGCGCGTCGGCACGCGCGCCGGCAGCATCAGCATATACTGCGCGCGCGAGGCGCTGGCCGACAGCGGCGTCAACTTCGACGCCATGTCCAAGGATCGCGTCGGCATTTACATCGGCTCGACCGAGCATGGGACGGTGGAAACCGAAAACGAAATTTTCGCGATCTCGAAGTTCAACTACGACGTGAAGTTCTGGTCGCACTACCACAACCCGCGGACGGTCGCCAACAACCCGGCCGGCGAGGCTTCGCTGCATCTCGGCTCGACCGGCCCGGCCTATTGCATCGGCGCGGCCTGCGCGGCGGGCAACATGGGCCTCATCCACGCCGCACAGATGCTGCGGCTTGGAGAAGTGGATTTTGCGATTTGCGGCGGGGTGAGCGAGAGCACGCAGTCGTTCGGTATTTTTGCCGGCTTCAAGTCGCAGGGCGCGCTCGCCACGCACGACGACCCTAAAAAGGCCTCGCGGCCCTTCGACCGCGCGCGGAATGGCATCGTTGTGAGCGAAGGCGGCTGCCTTTACACCCTCGAGCGGCTCGACGACGCGCTCGCCCGCGGCGCCAAGATCCACGCGGAGATCGCCGGCTATTGCGTGAACAGCGACGCCACCGATTACGTCCTGCCCAATCCCGTGCGCCAGGCCGAGTGCGTCCGCCGGGCCATAGCGCATGCCGGTTTCACGCCGCGCGACATGCACATCGTCAATACCCACGCGACCGCCACGCCGCTCGGCGACATCCAGGAATGCGAGGCCCTGCGCGCCGTCTTTGGCGAGGGTTGCCCCGATACCCATATCAACAACACCAAGAGCTACATTGGCCACGCCATGGGCGCGGCCGGCGCGCTCGAACTCGCCGGCAACCTGCCGTCCTTCACCGACCTCGTCGTGCACCCGACCATCAACGTGGACGACCTCGATCCGGCCTGTGCGCTGCCCGGACTCGTGCTCAACCATCCGAAAAAAGTCGCGCGAGTTGACGTCATCCTCAATAACTCGTTCGGTATGCTCGGCATAAATTCCGCGTTGATTGTAAAACGATTTGTGCCTTAATTGACCCTTTGCCAACGACCCATGACCAAAGACGAATGCAAGAAGGTGGTGCTCGCGATCATTTCGGACATCGCGCCCGACGAAGACCTCAGTAATGTGAAACCGGATGTGCGGCTGCGCGACCAGCTGCAACTCGACTCGATGGATTTCCTGGACATCGTCATGGAGCTCCGCAAGCGACACAGCATCGAGGTGCCCGAGGCCGACTATATGCAGCTCGCCTCGCTCGACAGTTGCGCGGAGTACCTTACGCCCAAGTTCAACGCCCTTGCGGGCAAGTCTTAACGGCGCGACTTGCCGCGGGTGGTTCGTATTTGGTAGTTTGTAGTTGGTAGTTGGTGGACCCTGGTTTCGGCGCTGCGCTAACGTCTTTCCGTCACCAATTACCAACGACCAAATACGAACTACAACAGCCAGGCTGTTCATGCATGAATTCCCGCTCGCATTACGACGTCGCCATCATCGGCGCGGGCATGTCCGGCCTCGCCGCCGGCATCCGTCTCGCATATTTCGGGAAGCGCGTTTGCATCTTTGAGCGCCACAACGCTCCCGGCGGGCTCAACAGTTTCTACAGCCTGGCCGGCCGAAAATACGACGTCGGCCTGCACGCGCTGACCAACTACGTGGGCCCCGGCGTCAAGGGCACGCCGCTCGGGAAAATTCTCCGTCAACTGCGCATCGACCGCGATGAATTCGAGCTGGCCGAGCAGCGCGGTTCGCGCATCGCGTTCGGCGAGCACGGCGGGCGTGAATTGCGGTTCACCAACGACCCGGACCTGCTGACGGCGGACATCGGGAAAAAATTTCCCGGCGAGATCGACGGCTGGTGCGCGCTGCTGGCCGCACTGCCCGGCTACGACGAGCTGGGCGCGGCGGCGGATGCCACCTCGGCGCGGGAGTTTGTGGCGCGCTTCGTGCGCGACCCTCTGCTCATCGAGATGATTTTTTGCCCGCTGATGTTCTATGGCAGCGCCCGGGAGTACGACATGGATCTCACGCAGTTCGCGATCATGGTCCGCGCGCTTTATCTCGAGGGTTTTGCCCGGCCACCCGACGGCGTGCGCGTCATCCTGCGCGTGCTGCTCGAAAAATACCGTGCCGCCGGCGGCGAACGCCGGATGAAATGCGGGGTGTCGCAGATCGTTTCGAACGGCGACCAGGCGACCGCGCTGATGCTGGAAAACGGCGAGGAAGTCACCGCCGATCACGTGCTTTCTTCGATCGGTGCGGTGGAGACGTTCTCTTTGCTTTCAGACGCGCAACTTTCGGCACTCAACTATCAAATGCCGTCACCCGGCCGGCTCTCCTTCGTCGAAACCATGACGGTTTTCAACTGCCAGCCGGGGGCGCTCGGGTGGGGGAGCGACACCATCGTGTTTTTCAACGACTCCGCGCGCTTCGATTACGCGCGGCCGTCGGGGCAGGTTGACCCGCGCAGCGGGGTGATCTGTTTTCCAAATAACTTCAATTACGGTGGCGGGCAGGCGCCGGCCGAAGGCATGGTTCGCGTCACCTGCCTCGCCAATTACGACCGTTGGGCGCAATTGCCCGAGGAAACTTACCAGGCCGACAAGCGGCGCTGGTTCGCCGAAATCCAGCGCAGCGCGCGGCGGTTTCTGCCGCCGGTGCCGGAAGACACTCTGGCCCGCGCGACGGTCGCGACCGATATCTTTACGCCGCGGACGATCACCAAGTTTACCGGCCATCTGGATGGCGCGGTTTATGGTTCGCCGGACAAAGTTCCAGACGGCCGCACGCCATTGAAGAACGTGTATCTTTGCGGCACCGACCAGGGCTTCGTCGGTGTCATTGGCGCGCTGCTCAGTGGCATCTCCATGGCCAACCTGCACGTGCTGAAGGCCGCGCGCTGAGAGGGTTTGAAGGCAGGGCGCGACCGGGGTCCCGCCCTGCCAGCGGATGGTCAATGCCCTCTCGAGACGCGAAACGGAGTTGCCCTTCGCCGGCCCGCTGCTTACCTCTCGCCTTTCCCATGGCTTACGACTGGCTCAAAGGAGTTTCCGACGAGTATGACGTCATTGTCATCGGCAGCGGCTTGGGCGGTTTGACCGGCGCCAACGTGCTCGCCAAGGCCGGCCACCGCGTGCTCCTGCTCGAGCACCATTATCAGTTCGGCGGGCTGGCCACATGGTTCACCCGCAAGGGCGGGCACATTTTCGACATCTCGCTGCATGGTTTTCCCGTCGGCATGATCAAATCGTGCCGCAAATATTGGACCAAAGAGATCGCCGACTCGATCGTGCAATTGAAGGACATCCGCTTCGTCAATCCGCAGATGGACGTGTGGACCACGTTCACGCGCGAGGACTATACGCGCGTGCTGGTCGAGAAATTCGGCCTCGCCCGGGCGCACGTCGAAAAATTCTACGACTATCTCCGGGCGATGAATTTCTACGACAACAACCCGGAGACGACGGGCGAGATGCTCGAGCGGTTTTTCCCCGGGCGCGACGACGTGAAACGCCTGCTGATGGAGCCGATCGCCTACGCCAACGGCTCCACGCTCGACGATCCGGCCATCACCTACGGCATCGTGTTCTCGAATTTCATGGGCTCGGGCGTTTACACCTTCCGCGGGGGTTCCGATCTGCTCATCGGAAAAATGATCGAGGAGCTGAGGAAAAACTGCGTCGAACTGCGCAAACACGTGCTGGTGGAAAAAATCCTCGTCGAGGAACACGACGGACAGAAGGTCGCCTGCGGCATCGTGGCAAAAGGCGGACGCGTGATCCGGGCCAGGGCCGTTTTGTCCAACGCCAGCATCAAGAACACGATCCTGCGGTTGGCCGGCGCGGAGAATTTTCCGGCGGAATATCTCTCGGCCGCCGAAGCGGTGCGCATCAACTCCAGCTCGTGCCAGGTTTACTTCGGCATCAAGAAGGGCGAAAGCATCCCGCACATCGGCGATCTCGTCTTCACCTCGCAAAACCCAAAGTTCAGCAGTGAAGAGCTCAACGACTTTCACACCACGAGCCGCACGTTTTCCGTCTATTATCCCGACACCCGGCCCGGCTCCGACCCCGATACGGTCGTCGCGTCCAACAACGGCCTTTACGCCGACTGGCAAAAACTTTCCGAAGCCGGGTATGCCGTCGAAAAGGCGCGGCTGATCGAGGAATCCCTCGCCGCGCTGGAAAAATACATTCCCGGCGTGCGGGCCAAGATCGACTGGATGGAGGCGGCCACGCCGCGTACCATCGAGCGGTACACGACGCACATGCTCGGCACGTCGTTCGGCACCAAATTCGAAGGCCTGAAAGTTTCCATGGAGTTGTCTGAAAAGCTCCCCGGCCTCTATCACGCCGGTTCGGTCGGCATCATCATGTCGGGCTGGCTTGGCACCATCAATTACGGCGTCATCGTCGCCAACAAGATCGACAAATATTTGTTCTCGATGAAACCTGTCGAAACCGCGAATGAACGCAAATGAACGCGAATACAGCAGTTTTGTCATTCCGAGCCGTGCGAGGAATCTCGATTTGCCAAACTTTTTAGTCACGTAACGAATCGAGATTCCTCGCACGGCTCGGAATGACAGCAATATTATCTGCACTTAATTCAGAAAACAGCCTTCGACCTTGTTTGCGTCCATTCGCGCCTGCCCTCCGTAGCCTCCGGCGAAGGAGGGTTCATTCGCGGTTAAGACTACACTATGATCCCCGTCACCGACCTCATCCCGCACCGGCCGCCGTTCCTGTTCGTCGATGCAATTGTCAGCGAATCCGAAACCGGCCTTGTTTCACGGCGCACGTTCCGCGCCGACGAGGATTTTTACCGCGGGCACTATCCCGGCGCGCCCATCACGCCGGGCGTGCTCTTGTGCGAGGCGGTTTTCCAGACCGGCGCGCTTTACCTGGCGCGCCGGATGGCCGGCGCCGGCCGGCCGAACGGCGTGCCGCTGCTCGCAAAAATCAACGATGTGCGCTTTCGCAATTCCGTGTTTCCCGGCGAGACGGTCACGATCGAGGTGAAACTGAAGGACCTGGTCGCCGGGTTTTATATGATGCACGGCGGCATTCACAGCGGCGAAAAGCGCGTGCTCACGGTGGATTTTGCCGCCATTTGGAAAACGCCCGAAGGCGCCCCCGCCGCGCAGCAACAGCAGCAACAACAATAATTGAATTAGGAACCTTGGAATCCATGAATCAAGTTATCCTTTCCCTGGCTTCATGGCTTCCTAATTAACTCTCTTCATGCCCGACTTTCTCAACCTCTCCGGGAAAACCTTTCTCATCTTTGGCGTGGCCAACCGCAAGAGCGTGGCTTGGCACATTGCGCACTCGCTGGAAGAGCAGGGCGCCCGCGTGGTTTACAGCGTGCGTTCGGATGAACGAAAGAAATCTCTGGAGACGCTGCTGGCCGGGCGGCCGGTGTTCGTTTGCGACGTTGAGCGCGAGGGCGCGGCGGAAAAGCTCGCCGCCGAGGTGGCCGCGGCGGGCCACGCGCCGCTGCAGGGCCTCGTGCATTCGATCGCCTTTGCCAACTACAGCGGGGGATTCAGGGCGTTCCACGAGACCAAGCGCGGTGATTTTTTGCAGGCCACGGCCATCTCGGCGTTTTCGCTCGTGGAAATCGCCCGCGCGTTCGAGCCGCACTTTGCGCCCAACGCCTCGGTCGTCACCATCGGCATCTCATCGCTTTTTGTCACGCCAGACAACTACGGCTACATGGGGCCGATCAAGGCCGCACTCGAGTCGAGCGCGCGGTTCCTGGCCAAATCGTTCAGCGCTGGCAGCGAGGTGCGCTTCAACGTCCTCGGATCCGGCCCGCTCAAGACGAGCGCCTCGGCCGGCATCCCGGGCTATTTGGAAAGCTATCTCTACGCGGAGAAAATGACCTTCCGTAAACGCGCGCTCACCACGCAGGAAGTGGCCGACACCGCCTTGTTCCTGCTGAGTGAACGCAGCAGCGGACTGAACGGCGCGACGCTCGTCGTCGACGCCGGCCTCGGGAGCAATTATTTTGACCGGGAAATCATCCATCTGGCGATGAGGCCCCCGACGCTGTCGGGGGAAAGCTCAAAAACCAAAGCGCCAAAAGCCAAGTGAACGGCGTAGCCGCAATTAACAAATCCCAAAGCATCAAAAACCAAATAATGATTTCGGTATTAAAATTTCTTTGGAGTTTGTACCTTTGTTATTTGGAATTTTTTTGGCGTTTGGATCTTTGGCGTTTGGGATTTCTCAAATGAAATTCGAGAACGTCTTTATTGAGTCGCTGGCTATTGCATTGCCCGACGAGGTCTGGACCTCGGCGCAAATCGAGGAGCGGCTGCGCCCGCTTTACGAGCGGTTGAAACTGCCGTTCGGACGACTCGAATTGATGTCCGGCATTCGCGAACGGCGGGTCTGGCCTTCTGGCACGCGGGCGTCGGATGCGAGCGCGGCGGCGGGACGCGCGGTGCTGGCGCGCTCGGCGTTGCGGGCGGAACAAGTCGACGTGTTCATTCACGCCGCGGTGAGCCGCGACATGCTCGAGCCGGCGACGGCCTCGTTTGCCCATCAAAAAATCGGCCTGCCGGCGCCGGCGCAGATTTTCGACGTGTCCAACGCGTGCCTGGGTTTTCTCAACTCGCTCACGGTGGTCGGGGCCATGATCGAGGCGGGCCAGGCGCAATGCGGGCTCGTCGTCGCCGGTGAGCACGGCCGTCCGCTGGTGGAGGAAACCATCAGGCAACTGCTGGCCACGCCGCTCACCCGCAACGAAATCAAGCCGTTTTTTGCCAATCTCACCATCGGCTCCGGTGCGGTGGGCGCGGTGGTTTGCCATCGCTCGCTGGTGAAGGGCCGTGGACACCGGCTGCTCGGCGGCGTGGCGCGGGCGGCCACGGAACACAGCAAGCTTTGCCAGGGCGATTCCGTATCGGCCGGCGGCCTGAACATGCAGACCGATTCGGAGCAGCTGCTCCTCGCCGGCGTCGATCTGGCGCAGGAAACCTGGCGCGAGTTCAAAAAAGTTTCGACGTGGAACGAATCGACCGCGGAGCGTTTTATCTGCCACCAGGTGGGCAGCGCCCACCGGCGAAAACTTTACGAGACGCTCGGGCTGGACCTGGCGAGGGATTTTTCGACGTTCGAGACCCTCGGCAACATGGGCTCGGTGTCGCTGCCGGCCACGCTGGCGCTGGCGGCCGAGGCCGGCGCGGTGCGCGCGGGCGACAAGGTGGCGCTGCTCGGCATCGGCAGCGGGCTCAATTGCATGATGCTCGCACTGGAATGGTGACATGCTTCGCCATTTCAGAATTCAAATTTCAGATGAGCTTTGCGTTCATTGCGTTCTTTTGTGGCTACGAAATCCGATCTGAAATCTTAGATCTTGAATTTTAAATATCCTGTATGACCCCGCCGATCACCATCCCAGACTGGCTCAAACGAATGTATCCGTTCGAGCTGAAAAGTTTTTCCACGACGCAGGGCGCGCGGATGAATTACGTGGACGAGGGCCCGCGCAGCGAGGAAGCGGTGCTCATGTTGCATGGCAATCCGACATGGTCGTTTTATTTTCGCGGCCTCATTCGGGCGCTTTCCCCGGACCTGCGCTGCGTTGCGCCCGACCACGTGGGCATGGGTTTGTCGGACAAGCCTCCGGACTATGACTACCGGCTGGCCACGCGCATCGCCGATAGCGAGGCCTTGGTGGCGCATCTCGGGCTGCGGCGCATCCACCTGGTCGTGCACGACTGGGGCGGGGCGATCGGATTTGGCCTCGCAGCGCGGCGGCCGGAATCGATCGGTAAACTCGTGATTTTGAACACGGCGGCGTTTGCCTCGCCGTGGATTCCGCGCCGGATCGCGCTGTGCCGGACCCAATTTCCCGGGACACTGCTGGTGCGCGGGGCCAATGCGTTTGCCGGGCCGGCAACCCGGATGGCGATGCACCGGCGGAAATTGACCGCAGATGAAAGGCGCGCCTACCTCTGGCCTTACGACTCATGGGCGAACCGCGTCGCGTTGGACGCCTTTGTGAAGGACATCCCGCTCGAGCCGACTCATCCGAGCAGGCCGACGCTGCGCGAAATCGAGGCGGCTTTGCCGAAGCTTGCCGACCGGCCCGCGCTGATTGCCTGGGGCGGCAAGGATTTCTGTTTCGACGATCGTTTTCTTGACCGCTGGCGCGCGATTTTTCCCCAGGCGCAGGTCGAGGCCTATGCCGACGCAGGGCATTATGTGCTCGAAGACGCCGGGCTGGATATTCGGCGTCGCATCAGCGGGTTTTTAACCGCGAATGAACGCGAATAGACGCGAATCAATGCCCTTGCCGCCGATTATGCGGATGATCGCGGATTTAGATCAGATAGGCTGCTGAAAAACTCTG
>Ga0307478_10002577_pt1 | contig 14070 bp, 12 predicted proteins | sample atmos_gasesECM4C_2_FD_203713 | JGI IMG/M metagenome (GOLD analysis project Ga0307478, IMG submission 203713) | Hardwood forest soil microbial communities from Morgan-Monroe State Forest, Indiana, United States - atmos_gasesECM4C_05 | ecosystem: Environmental > Terrestrial > Soil > Temperate...
ACTGCGCGAGTGGGCTCCCTTCGACGCTGACGGGAACCTGGGTACGGTTGGGACCACAGTGAAGCTCACCACGGTGGGAGTGCCCACGCCGCGTGTTACCGAAACAACCGTGACGCGAGCCGACGCTGCCGAGGCTCTTGAGTACAAATGGGGTGGCTTCGACATGCGGTGGGAACTCAAAACCTTTGGCGGCGGCACGCGCCTGACGTTGTGGATCAACATCGGTCACCGCTTCATCGCAATGGGTGCTGCGGGATGGCACATATGTTTCGATGTTCTGGATTACCTGCTCAGCGGAACTCCGATCGGCCGCATCGTCGGCCCCGACGCCATGAAGTTCGGCGGCTGGCAGCGATTGAACGCGGAGTACGCCAAGCAGTTCGGTGTTGAAACGCCCAACTGGCCGCCTCCGGCGGCTCAAAAGTCGTGAGTCGAGGGGATCGCAAGACAATATCAATCCAAGGAGTGACGTCGTGGCACAATCAGCTTATGCAACAAACATCGTGAACCGAGGCATCACGCGGTCGATTTTTCGCTGGATTCACATCATCTGTGGCATTCCGATACTCGGTTACATTTATGATTCGCCTTCGGATACTCACTACTACGCCCCCAGTGTCAGGTATTTCTTTCTTCCCGTACTGCTCCTTTCGGGGCTTTGGATGTGGAAAGGCCATGTCGTTCGACGATTTATTTCGAAGAGATCGGCCTAGCAAGACGCTGCTGGCTGTGCCGGCGAACGCCTGAGCGTAACGTTCTGGGCTGTAAGTTTATCTTTTAGTTATCCTGCACCCCTCCCCTTGATTCTGCGAAATATCTAGAATCAAGTCGAGATTACCAGCAAGGCAGGGCGAAAGGCTTACCGATGGGCCTGCCAAAAATGAGATGCCTCCTCGTTTTCATTTCCGGAGACCGAAAATCGACAGCAACTCCTTTTCTTATTTCAAGCGCTTGGAATGTTGTCAAACCGGGGACGGCAGAAGGCAGTCTCGAGAATGGGCCGGTTTTGCAGAGCTTCGGGGAGAACCTGAGATGACCCAACCGATCCTTTTCTGCGGGGGCCAGTACTGCCGCCGTCGCAGAGTTCTCTGTCACTGTTTCAAGTAACGAAGCGCGACACTTCCTGACTTAAAAAACTTTGACTCAATAAGCTTTAATTGCAAGCTCTTCCGCAAGCTGACACCTTCCAACAACCGCCTTCCTTCCCCCGCAATGATTGGCCCAACGACAAAACAGTATTCATCAACCAAGCCAAGTTCGATAAGTTGTGAAGGAACATCGACGCCACCGACTAAAATATTTTTGCCCCGTTCTTTCTTCAATTTGAATATTTCGTCGTCAAGGTTCGTACGAACGATTCTCGTTTTTTTATCCTCAGCGCTATCTAGTGATCGTGAAACAACGAGTCTGTCGATGGAGTCAAATGCTCGAGCAAATTCGTTCTCTGCTTTTGTCATGGACTGGTTTTTTGCGACTTCAGGCCAGAAAGGAACCATGAGTTGATAGGTCTTGCGCCCAAAGACGAGCAGGTCGACATCTTGCATGAGGTGGGTAAAGTATTCATGTGTTTCTTCATCAGCCAGTTGTTTGGTATGGTCGCAGCAGCCATCCAGGGTAGTGTTGATTGCGAAGATTACTTTTCTCATCTGATTGTCCTGACCCCTTACCAGCGCTCACGAGGGTTTGAAGCCTTGGCGCGGCTGCACGATTTATCTTTGATCTGCAGCAATCTTGCCGGACGGAGTCTCGCTTGGATAGTTGAAGAAGAGCTGGTTGCCGTCGGGATCATCGACCACCAGGAGCCGGTAGCCCCATGAACCCTCCTTGACGGGAACGCCCTTGGCCTCGAGTTCGGCGCGCAGCGCGTCCACCGCGGCGACCGCTGCCTCGCGCGACTGCGGCTCGACGTTCAGGGAAACGAACATCAGCCCCTTGCCAATCTTCTCCGGCCACGTGTCGGCCAGGATAAGCGCGCAGCCCTGCCGGTCGACCTGTGCGACATAAACTCTGCCGTCGTCGTCGTAGCGCCAGGGGCTAGTGAAGCCGAGCCGGTTAACGTAAAAGAGGAGTGAGGCCTCAACATCCTTTACGTGTAGGACAGGTCGTGCGAACCAGTCTGTCATAGGCTGCATATCCTAAAATTAAAGATAACTTTTTTCTAGATCAAGTTTCAAAACAAGGTGTCCTGCCAAACCCAGCCCGGGCTAGTATTCTGAAATGTGACTGAAAAGCCAGAGACGCCAACCAAGACCCCGCTTCGCAGGGATGTTCTCCGATCCTTCATTCGCTGGCTTGTCATCGGTGCGGTACTCGTTTGGTTGCTTGCCGCGCTGATCCTTGTGGCTGCCCGGTGGATCGACCCACCGACAACCGCGGTGCACATCCAGCGCCGCTTGCAGGCCTGGGTTCGCGACACGCCGTATCGCGAACGCTACAAATTCATTCCGCTCGGCCAAATCTCGCCCGATCTCCAGCACGCTGTAATCGCCGCGGAGGACGCGCGCTTCTACCAGCACCATGGGTTCGATTGGGACCAGATCCAGATCGCTGCCGAAGACGATTTTGAAGGCGGTCGCACTCGCGGAGCCTCAACCATTACGCAGCAACTCGTAAAAAACCTGTTCTTCGGAACGGGTCGCTCTATGCTCCGTAAGGGCGCAGAGGTCACACTGGTACCGGTGGCCGAATTCGTCCTCGGCAAGCGGCGCATTCTGGAGATCTACCTCAACGTGGTCGAATGGGGCCCAGGTATTTATGGTGCAGAGTCGGCGTGTCGTTACTACGACGGAACCGCGGCCCGCAGTATCGACCGGGACCAGGCGGCGCGGCTCGCTGCGATTCTGCCGGCTCCCCTCAAGCGGCATCCCGAGCGCATGAATAGATACAGCGCGCTCATCCTTGAGCGGATGCGCCAAGTGGGTTGGTAATTTATTTGAAAGGAGCTCCGATTTCTGGTTGAATACCCCGACGGGGGAGTCCTGATGAAAATATACAATCTCGTGGGCTATCTGATTATTTCTTCCTACATGCTGGCCTGCATGTACGCCGCCCCGGCTCACTTGGGACCATGGAAAGGATTGTTGGTAGGCGCGGCTTATTTCATTTTTTGCTGGTTTCTCGGCGGCTTGTATTTGGCCGACGTTCTTCATCTCGGAATCGCTCATCGTTCCCTTGACTATAAGGAATGGTTCATCAAAGCCGTCACGATCGTGAATAACACCTTTGCGATCTATGTAAATCCGATCACCTGGGTGAATCGCCATCGCTTGCATCACAAAAATTCGGACCATGATGGGGACCCCAATAAAGTTGGACGAGATGGTCTTTGGCGGACCTTATATCTCTGTCTACTTCCGTATCAGTGTCAGGAGAATCTCGCGACCGACGACGTCTTGAAGTCGCGAACCTTCCGCGTGACGGGAAGCCCGTTGTTTGCAGTGGTTGCGCAAACCGCCAATATTTGGCTCCTATGGAAGCTGGTTGGAAGCCTGAAGTTCGCAATCGTGATGTGGATTGGCGTTCGAATTTTTGGCTGGTGGATCAATATGATTCAAAACTACTGGACCCACACTCGAGAATTTGGATACCGGCGCTATGACGATGAGCGCGACAACGCGATGAATATTGGCGAATGGCTGCCGGTAACGGCGACCTTCAGCGCCTGCCTGCAGAATAATCATCACCACTATCAAACTCTATTGCGGCTCAGCCACGACGAATCTGAATACGACTTTGGATTCTTGACCGTCAAATTCATGAAGCGTCTTGGGCTGGTAAAGGCAACAGCGAGGGGCGAACAGATGCCCGCGGACGTTCCACTAGCTGCACTGGAGTTTTAAGGCGTTTTTTTTCTTCTTGTAAATGGTTCAATCGTTTGCCCCAAAAAGCCACGGGCAATTTCTTCGCCGTCCAGGCCATAGCGTTCGGGCCACTCATCAGGATAGTAGTAAGTTCCAAAAAGTTTATCAATCCAGGGAAAATGAATCGCAAAATTCTTATCGATGCCCTCTTTTTGAGAGGTATGGTGCCAATGATGGTATCTCGGCATAACCAAGAACTTTTCGAGCCATTTTGCATTAGGACCGAAATTGCAATGAGTCCAGGTAGCGTGAAGGGTGACGAAAATCAAATAGGCCAGGATGATCGATTGCGAAAATCCAAACATGAGCGGAACAAGGATAAATCCCCGCACAAGCGTGTCGTCTACAAAGTGGGAGCGTGAGCCCGCGATCCAATCCAGCGCCTTCGAAGAATGGTGGATGGCATGAAAACGCCATAGAAAAGGCACTTTATGCAAAGCCAGATGAATAAAATATTCAGCAACGTCCGCAACCACTATGGCCAAAAAGAATTGCAAAACCCAGGGCATTCGAGCGATAAAGTGTTGGAGAACCGGAACACCCAAGTATTTGGTGGCCTGGGTAGCAGGCAGTAAAACCAGAAAAGATAAGATTTGGATAGGGAAGTGAGTGGACATGAAATAAACCACATCCAAGGTCCACTCGTTCCTGAATGTTCCTTGTTGTGGATACTGGGGCCAGATTCTTTCGAGTGGCACGTAGATAAGCGCCATCAAGAACAAATCGAGCAAAAACCAGTCGAGGCCGATTGCGGGCCCACTGTGGAAAGTACCGTTAATCTGCACGCTGGATCCGCCCAAAGCCGTTGCCGCGATGGCCAGCAACATTCCAGTTAATGCCAAAGTCTTTTTCTTACGCTTAATCGAAGAAATGATTCCGAATAAAATTGCCCCCACGATGAGGCATTGGATTAAAACGCGCAGGGTGTGCATTGGATAATGTGGACGCAGTTCAGGTGAGCTTAGTAACTGAGGAAAGTGCAGGCACAGAACTCCTCCGAATGAAAGAAATCCAAAAAAGGCTGACAATATCCCGCTCCACCAACCTGTTCCAAAGCCAGTAGATTCGGCGTCACCAAAGAATTCATTGATTTGTTGCTCGATCACGATGGCTCCTAGTTTACGTTCCTTGACTCATGCACGCTAGTAGTAAAGATAGCGACATGACGCTTTGGGTGAAAAGATAACTAAGGTTCGGCGGCTCGACGCTGGCCTTGAATTTGGCAGAAGTGGCTTCCACTTGCGGAGGTTGCAAGTTACGCTCGGCGCAGCTAAATTGGGTGCAACAGTTGGAGGCGTACATGAAAAGACCTGTCCCACTGGAATCTGCCTCTGCATTAATTGACGAGCTGATCGCGGAACTCACAGACTGGCGTGGCAAGACGTTAGCCAGCATCCGCAAGAGGATCCTTGAGGCCGATCCGGAGATAATCGAGGAATGGAAGTGGATGGGAAGCCCCGTGTGGTCGCGCGACGGAATGATCGCGGTCGGCAACGCCCACAAAGATAAGGTGAAGCTTACCTTTTCCCACGGGGCGAGCCTTCCGGATCCTGACAAGCTCTTCAACGCGGGCCTCAAAGGCAACGCATGGCGAGCGATCGATTTGTTCGAGGGCGATAAAGTTAATGAGCGTGCTCTAAAAAATCTTGTCCGCGCCGCCATTGTTTACAATCAGACCAAATTGAAGAGGAAAGCGCCTGCGGGTACTCGAGCGAAAGTACATAGAAGCAACAAGTGATGAAACTACAACGTTTCGCACCAAGTTCTCTTCAATTCTTCTAGCGGCGGGACTGCCTGACCATGGTGCTTGACGCTGCTGATTGTCTTCCTCCTGCTTCTTATTCCTAAAGTCCTGTCCGTCGCGTGTCGATCTATCTAGAAGCCCGCTAACCGGAAGATGCAGTTCGGCGTTTGCCCCAATTTTAGAACGACCAAAAGCCTTATGCCCATACGCGCTCTCATCATCGACGACTCCTCGGTGATGCGAAAGATTGTAGAACGCTCGCTGGCCCAGGCAGGCATCGCGATGAGCGAGGTATTTCAGGCCGGAAACGGGGCTGAGGCTCTGGTTGTGCTCAAGGAAAACCGGGTCGATCTCATTCTCTGCGACATCAACATGCCGGTGATGGACGGACTGGAATTCATCAAACAGCTGCCGGGAGTCGAGAACGCGAAAAATGTGCCGGTGGTCATGATCACGACGGAGGGCAGCGAGGCGCAGGTGGTGCAGGCCCTGTCATCGGGGGCCTCGGGCTACATCCGCAAGCCGTTTACTCCGGAGCAGGTGAAGGAACAAGTGATTCCGGTGCTGGCGGGTAAGGTATGAATGCGGGGACTGCGATGCAGGCTCCCCGAGGCAGCCAGGAAAACTGGGCTGCACTGCTCGAAGTTGCGACACGGGAAGTCTTCGCACTCATGCTGGGTTGCCAATTGACGGCATTCGCAACCGCGGACGAGTCGATCTCGGATGTTACCGCGATGGTGGGATTGGCGGGGCAATTGTGTGGAGTGCTGAGCGTTCGTTGTAGTGGAAAAGCCGCCGCACTCATGACGTCCAAGATGCTGGGCGTGGCCCTGGATAAGGTCGGATCCGAGATAGCGGACGCGCTTGGGGAAGTCTGCAATATGGTGGCGGGAAATTTCAAGAACAAGATTGCAGGCTTGGCGGAGGGTTGTATGCTCTCCCCGCCCACCGTAATCACCGGCAATGACTATACTCTGCGCTCTCAGGGCGACACGCCTGCGCTGGAAGTCCGACTGCTGTTGGAAGACCTGCTCATCATCATTTCCCTCCAAGTTCACAGCTAAAAACACACACGAATAAGAGCGGGTTCGATCGGCAAGAGGGTCATCACCCCGGCGCGCGCCAGAGCTGGGAGAGGATCTGTCAGCGCAACGCACTGGCTAATCTTCGGCGGGAATGTGCCGATACAGAAGAAGTGACTACTCCTTCTCTTGCTCGTGGCTCCGATGAAGGCAAACTGGCGCCTCAACCTGGAACTCATTTTGTCGCGCGCCAGCCGATTCTTACCACGGATGAGAAGGTCTTCGGTTACGAACTGTTATTTCGCGACGGTATCGAAGATTTCTTTCGGAGTCCGGATTCTGATGCCGCTTCCCGCAGCACGTTGAACACTTCCATGCTGCTTGGCCTCGATGTACTTTGTGACGGGCGCCGGGCATTTGTGAACTGCACCCGAGACATCCTGCTGAAGGATTACGTCACATTGCTGCCCGCGGGCCAGACGGTGGTCGAGATTCTGGAGACCGTCCCCGCCGATGAGCTGGTAGTAGCGGCATGCCGCCGGCTGAAAGAAGCCGGATACATGATTGCGCTGGACGATTTTGCGCTCGACGATCCGCGCGAAGCCTTGACCGATCTTGCCGACATCATCAAGGTGGATCTCAGGGCCACCTCGACCGCGGATGCCGCTGCCATGGTGAAACGGTACGGGCCCTGGCGCTGCCGGCTACTGGCGGAAAAAGTGGAAACGCGCGAAGAGTTCATGGTCAGCAAGAAAGCCGGATTTCTTTACTTCCAGGGATACTTCTTTCGCCGCCCTGAAATACTCAGCGCGCGTGAAATTCCTGCCAACCGGATCAATTATCTGCGTATGCTCACGGCGGTTTCACAGCCCGAACTGGACGTACGTGCGATCGAGAATCTGGTCAAGGGCGAGGCCTCGCTGTGCTACCGCCTGCTGCGTTATCTGAACTCCGCCGCTTTCGGATTCGGGTCTGAGATTCATTCCGTGCGGCATGCGCTTTCCATCCTGGGAGAAAGGGAGGTTCGCCGCTGGATCCGCCTGGTAGCCAGTCTGGGCGCTGGACAGGATAAAGCGAGCGATTTGGTGCTTGCGGCCCTGGTGCGCGCCCGTTTCTGTGAACTGCTTTCACCCAAAGTTCAGCATAAAGTTCAGCAAGGGGATTCCGACCTGTTCCTGATGGGGATGCTTTCGCTGATGGACACCATTCTTGAAATTCCCATGCGCCAGGTTCTCGACAACGTTCCGATCGATCAGGAATGCAAGGCCGCGCTGCTGGGCGTGACTGGTCGTCTGCGGCCCTTTTATCAACTGATGCTGGCGCAAGAATCCGGGGACTGGACGGCTGTCAAAGAACTCACCACCCAGCTTCAGATCAGCGAAAGCGACGTTGCCGCGGCCTATTGGCAGGCTATGCAATGGGCGCGCCAGGTCAGTGCGGGAACGTAGTCGATGTTTCTTGTCGAATCTTTCTTGTCGAATCACTGGTCTGCCCCTGGTAGAACGATCCGCTCGCGGGGTCGGATTCGCGGCGACATAAGTTGAGAAAGGCCTTCGCCCGCTTCAAGCCTCTGCAAACGCTCGCGTATGTCATTGCGGAGTAGCGCGACGGAAATGCCGCCAAAGGATTCTGGATAGCGGTCGAGCCGTCGCAGCGCGGCTTGCAGCAACAGCGTGGTCCCCTGCGGATTGTCGCGCTGCAAATGATGAAACGCTGCTGTCACCTGAATCAGCCCTTGCAGAAACGTCTTTTCCGGCTCGGGCAAACCCAGCCACACGCTTTCCCATGCTTCATGTGCCGTAAAAAATTCGCCCGCTTCATAGAGCCGCAGGCCTTCTGCCAATGCTCCCTCGGTCCAATCGAATTTCATCGTTTGCGACCCGATGCTACGCGTCCCTGAGCCGAATCTGAAAAAATATTAACGTTCTTTTTAATCAACACGTCACAAAAGCTTCCTAAAATTCCCACTCATCCTGGCGTAGAGACGTTTTCTTCATCGTAGTGCCATGCGCGATGAATCGCACCTTTGCCTCAATCAGTGCGCAGCTAGAGTCTTGCCAATTTCTTTGTTGAGGAGCGTTAGTATGAAGCCAAGTGATTCCGCATCGATCCTCCCCTGCGGTTTGAAGTTCACAGCCACCCTGATCCTCGCGCTGTTCTTGGCGACAACGGCGTTTGCCCAAGTGGATCGGGCAGTGCTCGAAGGCACGGTGAAGGACCAAAGCCAGGCGTCTGTGGTTGGGGCCGGTGTCAAAATCCAGGCCGCGGATACCGGCATAACCCAGGAACAGAGGACCAACTCGAACGGCTACTACCGCTTTCTTGGCCTGGCGGTCGGAAAGTATACAGTGACGACCTCCGCCACTGGGTTCAAGACGAAGGTCGTACAGGATGTCGTGCTCCTGGTGGGCCAGACGTACACCTTGGACGTTCAGCTTGCCGTCGGTGCGACTAACGAGCGGGTCGAAGTGCAAGCGACCGGACTGGAGGACCGCACATCGGCCGAAGCTGGTACCGTAATCCGGCCCGAGCAGATGGCTGATCTGGCGGACAATGGGCGCGATTGGACCACCCTTTCGTTGCTGGCTCCTTTCGCCCAAGATGACGGCGGCGGCGACCAGAGAACGATTCGTTTTGCTGGACGGGCGCGCGACGACAACAATTTTTCGATCGACGGCGTCGACGCCGGCGGCATCCAGGAGCAGGCCCAGAAATCGCAGACGCGCTTGCAGATCTCTGAGGATGCGATCGAAGAATACCGTGTCGACAGCGCCCTCTACGACGTCGAGTACGGCACGCAGTCCGGAGGCCAGATCGATGCCGAAACCAAGCATGGAACCAACACCTTCCACGGAACCTTATACGGCTATCTCAGAAACTCATATTTCGATGCGCGGAACTTCCTCGACTTCGGTGTAAACGGAGAGGCAGCGATTAACCCATTTCGGATGGGACAGTATGGGATGTCGTTCGGCGGGCCCATTGTCAAGAACAAGACTTTCTTTTTCCTTAACTACGAAGGAATCCGTCAGTTACAAGTCAACGGGGAGCAAATGACGGTGCCCTCGGGAGTCTGCTGCGCCGCTTTCAACACCACAACCACCCCGGCGGCGGAGCCCGGACTGCAGAGCGTAAGCTATCAGCAGTACGTTCTGACACAGTCACCCGCCGGTTTCGAGCCACAACTTTGCGCGATCCTGCAGTCTTTCCCATGGCGTGCATCAGTAGGAACGATTAACGGGTGCGCACCGCGTTTCGTGCTGCCCGATGCCCTCTTCCAGTATCAAGGAAGCGCGACTCCCGCCGCCGACGGCGATCCTAACAACGAAGACCTGCTTACGGTTGGGAGGCAGACGATAATCCACGAAGATACCTGGCTGCTGCGGATGGACCACCAGATCAACGAGAAAACCCTGCTTTACGGCCGGGCACAGCGTGATATCGCCTTGTGGAACGCGCCCGCCAGTTTTTCATCGAGCGTTCCCGGGGACAATCAGGCGATCATCAATCATCCGGCCAATTACATGATTGCGCTGCAGCACACGTTTACCCCCACAGTGTTCAACGAAGTCAAGTTCTACGTCAATCGCTCGCCCTTCCACAATCCGGGAGGAAGCATACTCCCCTACGCTGTCTCGACTAACGATTTTGTTGGCTTGAACAACACGAGCGCCGATATCGAGGTCGGTTCAACCTTCGGGCTCGTTGACAATCTTACGTGGGTTCGCGGGCGGCACGCGTTCAAGGCAGGGATGGAATATCGGCGTGTTCGACTTAATCAGGGACAAACCTCCAACAATGCTCTTACGTTCGGCGATGACTTTTCCCTATCGCAGGCTTCGCTGACCAGCATCGACTACATCGCGCCCTGGTGCTGCCACGGGCTGCGCCGCAATTTCCTTATGCCGTACTTCCAGGATGAATGGAAGGTTACCCCCACTTTTACTCTGACGGCTGGTTTGCGCTATGACTATTACGGCTTGGCCCACGAGGCGACCAATCGCACCACGGTATTCGACCTTAACGTGTTCCATGGCGTATGCCTGGGTACCGGTTCATTTAACGTAGCGCCAAGCCCGGGCCCGATTAACACCGCGCCATGTCCGGCTAACCCAGCTTTGTACAACCAAAGCTATGTGAACTTCGATCCGCGGCTAGCGCTGGCTTGGGCACCCAGCGCATTGCATGGGAAGACAGTGTTCCGCGGCGGGTTTGGCATCTACCATGGTGCTGCACAGAATGACGACTTGAACGCGGGACTCGAAAGCGACACGTTTAGGGTTAAAGTCAGCAGTTTCGGGACCTGCACTGCCCTCACCGGTGTTTGCCCGAATTTAGAGTCTCAATTTGAACAGCAGGACCCTACCTTTTCAGGATTGACCAGCGCCAGCAAGCAGGCCAATCACCCGCGGGCGTTGCAGCGCCAGGGACGGCGGGACTTATACGTTGTGACGTGGGGAGCAACGGTGGAGCACCAATTGCCTGCTAATTTTCTTGCCTCGGCGCAGTATATTGGCAGCCGCGGTGATCGACTCTTCTCACGAGGCGGAGTGAACCTGTGCACCGAACCAGTTACATTCAATCCTATTGACCAGGATTGCTTCCGGACCTTGGACCCGTTCTATCCGCAGGGAAACCCGTTCGGTTCCGTCGACAGCAAGAGTGATATTGGGTCGAGTACTTACAATGGCCTGGGATTATCACTCGAGCGCCGACTTAAAGACGGGCTCTCTTTCCAAGCCCGGTACACCTGGTCGCACTCGATCAACGATGGGTCAGTCGGCGGAGGCGAGTCGACCGGGCCCGAGAATGTGAATTGCCTGGAGTGCGATAAGGGTCCCAGCATTTACGATATTCGACACAATGTTGCAGTGAATGCTGTGTATGAACTCCCCTTCGGCCCGGGGAAAACCTTTCTGAATAGTTCCGGCGTCTTGGGCAAAATCGTGGGAGGCTGGGAACTGAGCAGCATCGGCCTTTGGCATACCGGACATCCCTTGACCGTCCAGATGGACCTGGCGGACCCTACGATTAACAATCCATCTTCCCCATTCAACGGATTTCCCGTTTCCTACTTACTTCCCGACGGCAACGACCAGACCAACCAGCGGCCGGATATCGTTCCGGGTGTACCGCTGACTTTGCCCCACCAGCAGCCCGCCACACCGAATACTCCGGGCGTGCCTTACATCAACGTCGCGGCCTTCCAAGCGCCACCGGTTGATGCTAACGGTAACTTCACTCGCTTCGGCAATGAGCCCAATGGGGTTATTCGTGCCTTGGATAGCTGGCAGATCGATCTGGCACTGACTAAGGAAACAAAGCTCACCGAGCGCCTCTCCCTGGAATTTGCCGCGCAAGCGTTCAACATTTTCAATCACGTTCAGTTCGGCGATCCCGGATCGCTAACGCTCAACTATGCTCCGGGAGCGAACGCAACAAATCTAACGCCGCAAGGGGGGTTCGGTCTCATCAGCAGCACCGTGAATTTCAACAACAACAACGACAACGCTGCCTCGCCCAATACTGGCACGGGTCTGCCGCGACAGCTGCAGCTCATGGTGCGGTTCAAGTTCTAGTAGCAGAGGACGAAATGAGCTGACTTCACCGTTGCCGCTCACCCCTCGCAGGGTGGCCGGGACGGGTGTACACTGTTCGGCAGCATTCGAGGTCCAAAGGGAATCTCGACTAATGGGGTTCGTCTACTGCGAGGGACGCCCTGCCTTCCCCCGGCGATTGCTGGAGTGTTTATGAGGAGTTCTCCGGAAGCCAGGCGGATAATCACCAGCCGCGCTATAGGAAGCCTCTTCTTCGTCCGGAGCTTGTTCCTTTGTCTCGTGAGCGCTATCTGGTTTTTCGTTTGCGCGACGATTGTCCTGGCCCAGGGTGGCTCTCAGTCGACTCCCGCCGCCAGCCCCGTTCCCCAATCTGAGAGCCAGTCCGAGAGTAAGCAGAATGCAGAGGAACTTGCTACCCACGACGAACCCACCACGTTCAAAGTGAATGTAAAGCTGGTAGTGGTGCGCGCAGTGGTTCGCGACTCCCAGGGACGCGCCATCGGGAATCTTCGCCAGGAGGATTTTCAGGTCTTCGACAAAGGCAAGCCGCAAGTGATCACACAGTTCGAAGTCGAACAGCCGGGAGCTCTAGCGGCGAAGGCGCACGGTCAATCGGTTGAGAACTCCGGCGATACTCTCGCCGCCGAGAATCCTCCGGATACCGCGAACGCTCCGCCTGCGCCTGAGCGTTTCGTGGCTTACCTGTTCGACGATGTGCACTTGGAATTCGGCGATCTCGCGCGAGTGCGGCAAGCCGCGGAACGCCACTTTGCCACATTGCGGCCCACGGATCGTGCCGCCATCTTCACTACATCGGGCCAGACGACACTGGACTTTACCGACGATCACGCTCAGCTCCACGCGACCTTGCTTCGTCTGCAGCCTCGCCCCATCGGCCGCGGTTTTGGGCAGGATTGTCCGGATATCAGCTACTACCAGGCAGATCTCATCCTTAACAAGAACGATCCTCAGGCAACGCTGGCGGGCATCCAGGATGCGATTGCTTGCAGCCCACCGCCGCCCGGCAATTCATCGATGGCTCTACAGATGGCCACGGCGTTGGTACAAGGCACCAGTGCAAGTGTGTTGAGTGCCGGTGACCACGAAAGCCGGATATCCCTCGGCTTGCTAAGTGATGTGGTCCGCAACGTGTCCAGGAAGCCCGGCCAGCGGAGCGTTGTCCTGGTTTCTCCTGGATTCATCACTCCGCAACTGGAGTACGAATACACTGATATCATCGATCGTGCGGTGCGCTCGCAGGTTGTCGTCAATACGCTTGATGCTCGCGGGCTGTACGTCCCGACTCCGTTCGGAGATCCGACTCTAACGCGCGCCCCCCCTGGCGATAAGCTCTTGATCAACAGTGCGGCGGATTCCGCTCAAGCTGACCTCCTCGCCGTTTTGGCGGACGGCACTGGCGGCGTCTTTTTCCATAACAGCAACGATCTCGACGAGGGTTTTCGCCGTGTGGCCGAGACGCCCGAGTATTCCTATGTGCTGGCTTTCGTTCCGCAAAACCTGAAGCTCGACGGCAGCTTTCACAGCCTGAAAGTGACCCTGAAGAACCCGCAAAAGCTGACCTTGCAAGCCCGCCGCGGCTATTACGCGCCCAAGAACTTCGCCAATCCGGACGAGCAAGCCAAACAGGAAATTGTAGACGCAATGTATTCCCAGGAGGAGTTGCACAATCTTCCGGTCAACCTGCACACGCAGTTTTTTAAAGCTAGCGATCAGGATGCCAAGCTTGTCGTCCTCGCCCACGTGGACGTAAGACATCTGCGCTTCAGAAAAGTCGAAGGCCGAAATAACAATGTTTTGACCTGTGTCTCGGCTGTGTTTAATCGCAATGGCAGCTTTCTTCAGGGAATCGAAAAGACCCTCACCAT
>Ga0307478_10002578_pt1 | contig 14068 bp, 9 predicted proteins | sample atmos_gasesECM4C_2_FD_203713 | JGI IMG/M metagenome (GOLD analysis project Ga0307478, IMG submission 203713) | Hardwood forest soil microbial communities from Morgan-Monroe State Forest, Indiana, United States - atmos_gasesECM4C_05 | ecosystem: Environmental > Terrestrial > Soil > Temperate...
TGCTCACCCGCATTTCCCCGCTCGAACGTATTAACAGGTCCGGGTCCGGCAATCCCGACGTATACAGGTGCCGCGACACTTCTTCCTCGGTGACCGGCATGCTTCGCCCTTCGGCCTCGCGCTGCGCAACAATTTCATTCAGGGCATCCACAATTTCCGCGCGGCCGCCGTAATTCAGCGCGAGGCACAGCACCATACCGGTATTCTTGGCGGTTTTGTCCACCGCGTCGCGCATATCCTGCTGCACGCCAGCGGGCAGCTCGCTGGCCCGCCCCAGAAACCGCATCCGGATATTGTTGCGCTGGATCAGAGGCATTTCCTGACGGAGGTATTCGCGCAGCAGGGCCATCAGAAAATCCGTTTCCGTTTTTGGACGCCGCCAGTTTTCCACCGAAAAGGCATACAGCGTCAGCGCCTCAATATTCAGGCGAGCGCAGGTCTCGATCGTGGTGCGCGCCGTTTGCGTCCCAGAACGATGCCCCGCCGCGCGCGGCAGGTGCTTGCGCTGCGCCCAGCGCCCGTTACCGTCCATAATCACGGCGACATGCCGCGGCAACCGCGCCAGATCCAATCGCGCCAGCAACTGCGCCTCTTCGGGAGTCACCGGGCCGAGAGCGCTAGGCTCGGCTACGGAAATTGTGGAATGAGATTTCATCGCGAACACGGTTTCGATGGATTTCCCTTTACGCCGCAAAGTTAGCATACGCCTCGACGCTGGCGCAATGCCACAGTCATGGTATGTCTTGTCGATGACATCAACCGGTGGGCGGAGCGCCTTGGAAAACGGCCGTATAGGCCAGGACCAGGCTCAAGATAATCATGGCAATCGCGGTCGTCCAAGCCACTACATTAAAGGTCGTGGTATTCACGTACTCACCCATCAGGTCGCGACGGTTCACCAGCAACAATATGAAAATGACCACCACCGGCAGCCAGAACCCGTTCCCTACTTGCGAAAAAATCAGGATCTTCCACAGCGGCGCGTGCGGCAGCAGCACGATTCCAGCCCCCGCCACGATCAAAATCGTATACAACCAATAAAAGATCGGCGCCTCTTTGAATTTGTGGTCGATGCCGGCCTCGAAGCCCATTCCCTCGCAGATCACGTGGGCGGTGGAAAGCGGCAGAATGGATGCCGCAAAAAGCGAAGCGTTCAGCAGCCCAAAGGCAAACAGGATGCCCGCGCCGCGTCCCGCGAGCGGAATCAGCGCCTGCGCCGCCTGCGCGGCATCGGTGATATCCCGATGGCCAGAGGCATACAAAGTCGCCGCCGTGCAAACGATGATGAAGAACACGATCACCATGCAGCTCACGCTTCCGAACGCGACATCCGCGCGCGCTTGCGGGTATTGCCGCGGGCTCACCTTCTTTTCCACGAAGCCGGCCTGCAAATAGAAGAATTGCCACGGAGCGATGGTCGTTCCGATCAGCCCCATCAGCATCACCAGGTAACCCGATTCAAACTTAATGTTCGGAATGATCAGGTGACGCCCAGCCTCGAGCCAATCGGGCTTGGCGAAAATTGCCGAAAACAAATAGGACAGGTACAAGGTACAGGCGAACAGGAAGATTACCTCGACCTGCCGGTACGTTCCCTTCAGAACTAGCACCCACACCAACGCCGCCGCGAGGGGCACGGCGATATACTTGCTCACCCCGAAAATCTGCATGGACGCGGCGACCCCGGCAAATTCCGCGACCACGTTGGCCAGGTCCACGAAAAAACCGGTGATCATCACAAAAAACGTCGGCCGGAAGCCGAACTCTTCGCGGATCAGGTCCGACAGTCCCTTGCCGGTAATCACTCCCATGCGCGCGCACATCTCTTCGGTGACGTACAGCGCGATGGTCATGGGGATCAGAGACCACAGCAGCGTGTAACCGTATTGCGCGCCGGCCTGCGTGTACACCGAAATTCCGCCGGCGTCGTTGTCCACGTTGGAAGTAATCAGTCCCGGCCCAATGACCGCCAGCAGAAGCGTCAAGCGGTGCCGCAGCGCGCGCAGACGCTTCTGCACGTCGCTTCCCCGCGACTTCAGGGCGTCCACACCTGTCGTAATGGCTTCCCAGTTCATGGCTTCCTGATTCTTCTGTTGCGGTTTTCTTTACTTCTTACTTCGCTTCTCTTGGCTATTTCTTGACCAGCCGCGACACCACATCGTCCACCGTAATGGTCCCGATCGGCCGGCCGTCGCTATTGGTCACTGTCAGCATGCGTAGGTTGTACTTATCGAACAGCTCGAAGACGTCCTGTTCGTCGGCATCCCCCGGTACACCGAGCAGCGGTTCCGTCCTCAGTTCGGACATGCGCTGCTCTGGCTCAGCCAGCAGCAACCGTGCCACCGGCACTGTGCCAGAGAACTTCGCGTCCCGGTCCAGCAGCACGATCGTGTCGAGCTGATCTACATTCAGGTCCTGTAGGCGCATCCATTGCAGCACTTCATCACGCGTCGAGGTCTCGCCGACAAACACAAACTCGGGGTTCATCATGCCCCCGGCGGTGTTTTCATCGAAGGCCATCAGCCCGCGCACTTCGCTGGCTTCCTGCCCCGGCATCTCCTCAAGCAACTCCTCGGAAGTCTCCTTGGGCAAGTCCGCCAGCACGTCCGCGGCGGCGTCGGGCGCCATCTCTTCCAGGATGTCAGCGGCCTTTTCGGGATCCAGCTTCTCCACGATCTGGGTGGTCAACCGCTCGTCCAGTTCAGCCAGCACCGCGGCCGCGGTCTCTTCGTCGAGAGAGGCGATGATGCCTTGGCGCTCCGCGGCCGAAAGCTCTTCCATCATCTCGGCAAGGTCCGCAGGGTGGAGATCCTCCAGTTTCTCGTGCGTAATGCGCAGCTTGACTCGGCGCAGCGGGTCCGGCTCGATCAAGTTCACGAATTCCCAGCGGATGGTCTTTTGCGGCAGCGGGTTCTGCAGCTTGCGAATGAATCCGGGGGCCACCACCCCTTGCAGCAGTCGTCTTACCGCCCCCGGCAGGCCCACATCCACCTGGGTAAGCCGCAACTCCACATTCCCGTTCGTTTTCTGTTCCGCGAGGTCCACATCATTGACTCGCACGACTTTGCGGCCCTGGGTGTCGATGATCTGCTGGTCGAGCAAATCCTTGCGCACCGCGAGCCAGCTCTCATTGGGGGTGTATAGGGTCAATTCGCGCTCGCTGCAGTTCAGCCGAAGTGTGCCCGGGGCCACCGCGCCGACCTGGTTGTACTTCGCCAAGAGCGGCTGAAATCGTCCGCGCGAAAGCAGAAAGTGAGAGATGCGATTGGGCTGGTCGGCTGGCTCGATGAAAAATTCACGCACGCGCCCGACAAAATGCCCTTGCACGTCGTACGCTTCCGAACCCATAAGTTCCGTAGCATAAAGCTGCATACCACTACCTCGTCCCCTGCCACCGACCGCTACTTCTCCCAGCAACAAAAAACCCGCGCACCGTGAAGGGCGGCCGCGGGTAAGCACCTGATACAGATGGACTTACCTCTAGCCCGAAGGGAACCCTCCCCACCCGACTGCGTACGGCACCGCATTTTCCCGGCGCCCCGTTCTTCGTCTCCTAACAACCTCCGCCATTTTCTGCCTTCGACTCAATCGACTCGGCCCCGGCTCCAATTTATTCGAGCACGCACATCGCCAAAAAACTTACGCCGTGTGCAGTGATAAGCCCTCCCGCAATGTATGTCAAGAAAAAATGAGGACTTACGAAAACTTTTTGACCTTTTTCCGGCTTCCGCCCCGTTTTCTCTTTGCAATCGTCCTTGCAAACAACATGTCCCGCGGCTTTTCGCCCCGACTCCTGCAATACTCCCGATATAGGACCATGTAATTGGCCACGATGTAGTCCCGCTCTGCAAATCCCAGCATGCGCGCGGCTCGATCGATCGCGCTCGCCGGTCCCTCCAGTTCCAGAAACACGCCGATTGGCGTCTCGTCCAACTCAATCAGCAAACTCCTGGCCCCGGCATTCGATGCCGGCAAGCAAAACGTCGTTCTAAGCTTTTCGTATCGAAACCACCGGCCCAGTCCCAATCCCTCGAAGATCCGCGCCAGTGCGCTGTGATCGGATATCTCTAGCTCAATCTCTTCCCGCACATTGTAGGTCTCGCCTCTTCCAGAGGCTCGCGTCTTGCGGATCGGCCTCTTGAACGTCAGCAGCGAACGCGAACCGATTGCTCCCCTTTTCCCGGCCGCCGTCTCCGTTCGAATCCGCAACAAACGCTCGCGTTTGGCCAGCATGGACCTCGGTGTGTCAAACAGAGTATTTCGTTCGCACACCCGCCGCTTGACCACGCGGGCGCCGACCTTCCTCAGCAAGCTCCGCAGCGCCGCCAAATTCTCAATGCGCAGCTTGACCTCTCGCTCTTTCCCCATTTCTTCCTCAGCTCCACCCGGTAGTGGGTCAGTTTGAATTTTGAGCCCTATTGTCACGATTGAGAAAATTCAAAGTGACTCACTACCCCACCCGCCGTACGCTTTTCGCAGCCGTCAACTTCCGCTACTATACCGGACGACACAATTCACTTCGCCCGGCCACCCGACCTCGCCGCGCGCACCGAACACAACGACCGATGAATCCCGACGCCCACATCGCCACCCCCAGCCTTTCGCCCGACCCCGAGCGCTCCGCGGCTCCTCAGCCCCCGCTCGCGCGCCGTCACCCCGTCGAGCACGTCCTCCACGGTGACCGCCGCATCGACGACTATGCCTGGCTGCGCAACAAGAAGAGTCCCGAGGTAATCCTCCACCTCAACGCCGAAAACGCCTACACCGACGCCGTCCTGCGCGACACCGAGCCGTTCCAGGAAAAGCTGTACCAGGAGATGCTAGGCCGCATCCTGCAGACCGACCTCTCCGTCCCCTACCGATTGCGTGGCTACCTCTATTTCAGTCGCACCGAAGAGGGCAAGCAGTACCCGATTCACGCCCGCAAGCGCGACGCCGAAGACGCCCCCGAAGAATCGCTGCTCGACCTCAACACCCTCGCCACCGACCATTCCTTCCTCAGCCTCGGCTCCTTCGCGGTCAGCGACGACAACGCGCTGCTCGCCTATTCGCTCGACAGCACCGGCTTCCGTCAATACACCCAGCAAATCAAAAATCTGCACAGCGGCGAGACCCTTCCGGTTCGAATCGAGCGCGTCACCAGCGCTGCCTGGGCCGCCGACAATCGCACGCTCTTCTACACCGTGGAAGACGAAACCACTAAGCGCTCCTACCGTTTGTATCGTCACGTGCTCGGCTCAACCGAACCAGACACACTGCTCTACGAAGAGCACGACGAGCGCTTCCGCATCGAAGTCGAACGCAGCCGCAGCGGCGCCTTCCTCCTCCTAACTATCGCCAGCCACACCACCAGCGAAGTCCGCTTTATTCCGGCCGGCCAGCCTTCCGCCGAGTTTCGCCTCATCTCCCCCCGCGAAGATAACCACGAATATTACGTCGATCATCATCCCGGTCCTCCCGGCGGTCCCCGCGGCGGCGGCTTCTACGTCCGCACGAATTCCGGCGGCCGCACGTTTCGCTTGGTAACCGTAGCCGCCGACAATCCGGGCCGCGAACACTGGCGCGAGTTCATCCCCAATCGCCCAGAAGTCATGCTAACTTCCGCCCAAGCGTTCGCCTCGCATCTGGTACTCTCCGAACGCGAAGGCGGACTACCGTATCTGCGCATAGTGCCGCTAGGCACGGCGGCACACGGCTACACCACCGATCCGCTGGCCTCCTCACAACGAATCGCATTCAGCGAACCCGTCTACAACGCCTCCCTGGGCGCCAATCCCGAGTTCGTCACCGACTACGTCCGCTTCCAATACGAATCCTTCATCACGCCCCGCTCAATCTTCGACTACGACCTCCGCACCGGCGAGCAAATCCTTCGCAAGCAGCAACCTGTCCTCGGCGGCTACGATCCAACCCAATACGTCGGCGAGCGACTACATACGACAGCCCCCGACGGCACGCGCATTCCTCTCTCCGTCGTCTATCGCCGCGACACTCCCCGCGACGCCTCCGCCCCGCTCCTCCTCTACGGCTACGGCAGCTACGGCATATCCGTCCCCGTCAACTTCAGCTCCAATCGCGTGAGCCTGCTCGACCGCGGCGTCATCTACGCGATAGCCCACGTGCGCGGCGGCGGCGAACTTGGCAAACCGTGGCACGACGCCGGCCGCATGCACAAAAAATTAAACACTTTCACCGACTTCATCGCCGCCGCTGAACACCTCATCTTCGCGCGCTACACTTCCGCGCAAAAACTCATCATCGAAGGCGGCAGCGCCGGCGGCTTGCTGATGGGAGCCGTAGCCAACCTGCGCCCGGACCTCTTCCGCATCATCATCAGCCACGTCCCTTTCGTCGACGTACTGAACACCATGCTCGACGCCTCCCTTCCCCTTACCGTCGGCGAATACGAAGAGTGGGGCAACCCGCAAATCGCCGCCGATTATTTCTATATGAAGAGCTATGATCCGTACTCGAACCTCGAGCGCAAGTCGTATCCCATCATGCTGGTGAAAACATCGCTGAACGACAGCCAAGTAATGTATTGGGAGCCAGCAAAATACGTAGCCAAATTGCGTACGCTAAAGACCGACGCCAATCCCCTGCTCCTGAAAATCAACATGGGCGCAGGCCACGGCGGCGCCTCCGGCCGCTACGATTACCTCCGCGAAATCGCCCTAGACTACGCTTTTCTGCTAACTCAACTGGGAATCCGCTCATGAGCATGGCTGAAAAATACCAGTGTTGCTTTTGCGGAAGGACTATCGACCGAGCGAGTCCAGATGTCGGAGGCCTTCGCTACTACACGTGTGCGGACCGCGGTGAAGAATTCCAGAGCGATCAACAGCTCTTTTGCCATACGACCTGCCTGACTGACAGACTCCACCCCTCAGTCCACATGTACGTACTCGATCTTCTCAATCCCGGGGCGTCTGACCAATCAGGTCGCTAAAATGTCTGACCCCACCACACCCCTGATGCAGCAATACCACGCGATCAAATCGCGCTACCCCCACGCGCTCCTTCTCTTCCGCTTAGGCGATTTCTACGAACTTTTTTACGAAGACGCCATGCTCGCCTCGCGCGAATTGCAAATCACGCTGACCTCCCGCAATCGCGAAAAAGGCCAGCCCATTCCCATGTGCGGCGTCCCCTATCACGCCGCCGACGGTTACGTCGCTAAACTCATCCGCGCCGGATTCAAGATCGCCATCTGCGACCAGATGGAGCAGCCCGGCCCCGGCAAAAAAATCGTGCGTCGCGAAGTCGTCCGTGTCATTACCCCTGGCACCGCGACCGACGTTGCCGTCCTCGACGCCCGCGAAAATAATTTTCTCGCCGCCGTCGCCAAACACGCCTCCGGCTCGCCGGTCGGCCTCGCCTACGTCGATCTCTCCACTGGCGAATTCCAAGCCACCGAATTTTCCGGCGCGCACGCCGACGAAGATCTGCGCGACGAACTGCAACTCCTGCACCCGCGCGAAACTTTGCTGCCCCGTCCCCAGCAGCTTTTCGAGACCGCCAAGACTTCCCTGCTCGACGGCACCGGCGGCGTCGAATCGCGTCTCGAAGACTGGGTTTTTCAATACGATTACGCCGAACGAATCTTGCGCGAACAGTTTGGCGTCGCGGAACTGACCGGCTTCGGCCTCGACACCCACCCGCAGGCCATCGCCGCCGCAGGCGCGATCATCCATTACCTCCGCGAAAACGCTACCCACCGTTCCACTGGCCACGAAGGTCAGCACGATGGCGCGAACGGCAACGCGATAGCATCGCTGGAAGCCCTCGGCCACCTCGATCGCGTCCGCTTCTACGAGCAGCACGACGCGCTGGTTCTCGATCCGGTCTCGGTCCGCAATCTGGAGCTGGTCAATCCCATCTTTACCGAAGAATCCACGCGCAGCGGCCCTACTACGCTGCTGGCCGCGCTTGACGCCACCGTCACCGGCATGGCCGCCCGCCTGCTTCGCTCCTGGATTCTCCGCCCGCTGATCGATCGCGAAGCCGTCGAAGCGCGCCTAGCCGCTGTCGCACACCTTCTTCAGCAAACGGTCGTGCGCGGCGAAATCCGCAAAGAACTCCGCGGCATCGTCGATCTTGAGCGTCTCACCAGCCGCATCACCCTTGGCTTGGCCAACCCGCGCGAACTTCTCGCCCTCCGCAAATCCCTTTCACAAGTTCCCGTCCTGAAAAATTTCGTGATGCCCCCGCCAGCCGGCGGCAGCGACCTCTTACGCCGTTTGCACGACGAGATCGACGATCTCGCCGACGTCCGCGAAATCCTCGACGCCGCCATTGCCGACGAGCCGCCCGCCCTGGCCACCGATCCCGGCATCATTCGCAGCGGCTTCCACGCGGAGCTCGACGAGCTGCGCAACCTAAGCCAGCACAGCAAGCAAATCATCGCTTCCATGGAAGAGCGCGAACGCAAGCGCACCAACATCGCCTCCCTCAAAATCCGTTTCAACCATGTTTTCGGCTATTACATCGAAATCTCCAAGCCCAACCTGCATCTCGCGCCCAATGACTACGAGCGCAAGCAAACCCTGGTCAACGCCGAGCGCTTCACTTCTCCTGAGCTGAAAGAATACGAGCGCAAAATTCTCGCGGCCGACGAGCGCATCCTCGAAATCGAGCGCCAACTCTTTCTCGACTTGCGCTCCAGCATCGCCGCAAAAGCCGCGCGCCTGCGCAAGACCGCAGGAGCCATCGCGCAGCTCGACGTGCTCGCCGCGTTCGCGAAACTGGCCGCCGACCGCGGCTACACCAAACCCGAGTTCACCTCCACCGGCGAACTCCTCATCGTCGCCGGCCGCCACCCCGTAATCGAAGAGCTTCTCCGCCAGCGCGGCGAACGCTTCGTCCCCAACGATTTATTCTTCGAGCCCGCTCGCCAGCAACTCCTCCTCATCACCGGCCCGAATATGGGCGGCAAGTCCACCTATCTCCGCCAAGCCGCGCTCATCGTCCTGATGGCGCAAATCGGTTGCTACGTTCCCGCGCGCCAGGCCAAGCTGCCCATCATCGACCGCATCTTCACGCGGATCGGCGCCAGCGACAACCTAGCCCGCGGCCGCTCCACCTTCCTCGTCGAAATGTCCGAGGTCGCCGCCATCCTCAACCACGCCACGCCCGCCAGCCTCGTTCTCCTCGACGAAGTCGGCCGCGGCACCGCCACCTTCGACGGTCTCTCCATCGCCTGGGCCGTCGTCGAGCACCTGCAAAAGCACACCCGCGCGCGCACCCTGTTCGCCACGCACTACCACGAGCTAACCGAGCTAGCCGATCTTCTACCCGGCGTGAAAAACGTTCACGTCTCGGTGAAAGAAACGCCCAACGAGATCATCTTCCTTCGCCGCGTGGAACCCGGCAGCGCCGACAAAAGCTACGGCATCGAGGTCGCCCGCCTCGCCGGCCTCCCTCGAAGCGTAATCGAGCGCGCCCGCGAAGTCCTAAAGCGCCACGAACAAAGCGAGCACCAACTAAGCGAACGGCTGTCCCCGGGCGCTCTCGCCGATGACCCCAGCATTGCCCCGGTGTTCCCTAACGGTCGTAAGGCCGAGCAAGAAGTCCTCTTCACGCCGCTAGACCGCGCCGTCCTGGAAAAACTCCGCGCCGCCGATCTAGACCACCTGAAGCCCCTAGACGCCCTAAATCTCCTCGCCGACCTAAAAAAACAAATCTCATGAGTCTCCTCTACGGATCTCCGCGAACTCGGCGTCTCTGCGTTATCTTTTTCCCCGCCCCTGGGTTTTCTCTTCTGTGCTCTCTGTGCCCTCTGTGGTGAAATCGTCTTTCTAACTCACCATGCCGCCTAAATCGCTACTCGTCCTTGGCCTAATGTCCGGCACCTCCGCCGACGCCATCGACGTCGCCCTAGCGCGCATCTCCGGCGCCCCGCCGCACCTGAACGCCACGCTCCTGAATCACACCTCCATAGATTTTCCGCCGCAACTACGCAAGGAAATCCTGCGCGTAGCCGAGCAACAACCCATCTCCGCCGGAGATCTCAGCCAACTGAATTTTCGCCTGGGAGAAATCTTCGCCGAAGCCGCGCTAATCGCGTGCCGCCGTTTCAGCATCGCGCCCAAAAACATCGCCCTGATCGGCTCCCACGGCCAGACCATCTTCCATCAAGGCCAACCGGTCCCCTACCTAGGCCGAAAGACCGCCTCAACGCTGCAAATCGGCGAATCCTCCATCATCGCTGCACGCACCGGCATCACCACCGTCGCCGACTTCCGCCCCGCCGACATAGCCCAATCCGGCCAAGGCGCCCCGCTAGTCCCCCACGCCGATTACACTTTCTACCGTCACAAAAAACTCGGCCGCGTCTCCCTAAATCTAGGCGGCATCGCCAACATCACGGTAATCCCCGCCAACGCCAAACTCTCCCAAGTCTTCGCCTTCGATACCGGCCCAGCCAACATGCTAATCGACGCCCTGGTAGCCCATTTCACCAATGGCCGGCAGCGTTATGACCAAAACGCCAGCCGGGCTCGACAAGGTCAAAGCATTCCCGCGCTCCTGGACGAACTAATGCGCGACCCGTACCTGAAGCTCAATCCGCCCAAATCCACTGGCCGCGAGTACTACGGCCGAGCGTACGTCGAAAAACTCCTCCGTCTCGGACGGCGCCACAAAGCCAAGCCAAACGATCTGATCCGCACCACCACCATCTTCACCGCCCTATCGATAGTGGACGCCCTAAACCGCTTCGTCCTACCTAAAACAGGAATCCATCAACTAATAGTCTCCGGCGGCGGCGCCAAAAACCCCCTCCTCATGGCCCAACTCGCGGCGGCTCTCGCCGGTCCCGTATGGGCACGGGACACCCGTGCCCGCCTTGGTTTTTCTCGCCGCTCGCCACTCGCCACTCGCCACTTCCCTCCGCACGGTATAGCCGTAATCTCCTCCTCCGAATTGGGCGTCCCCCAGGATGCCAAAGAATCCCTCGCCTTCGCTCTACTAGCCTACGAAACCCTTCACCACCGCCCCAGCAACATCCCCTCCGCCACCGGCGCCGGCCGCCCAGCCATCCTTGGTAAAATCTCCTATGCCCCTCCGCGCTGATCATTCTTTTCTCCGCGCAGACTCTGCGTCCTGCGCGCCCGCGGCGGGGCCTACTGCAAAATCTTTTCAATCTCCGAAACCGGAATCGCCCCTTCGCGCAGGATCTTCCATTCCTCCCCGCGAAGTTCGATGATTGTAGACGGCAACGCCGCACCCGTATCACCTGCGTCCAACACTAGCGGTAAGCGGGTTCCTAGCTGTTTCATCACTTGGTCCGCAGCAGAGCACGACGGAAATCCCGAAACGTTTGCGCTCGTCCCGGTAATCGGCCCTTCAAATTCGTCGATCAACTGCTCCACCAGCGGGCTCTTCGGCCAACGCAGCGCCACCTTCCCGGTATTCGCCGTAACCTTCAGGGGAACACGATTGGACGCGTCCATCACCAGCGTCAGACCCCCCGGCCAGAACGTTTCCGCCAGCCGCAGGAATCGGCGCGGCGCGCGCTTTCCCCCGGCGGGCTCGGCCTCGCGGTCGCGCAGCAACATCAGCGCCTGTTCCAGCGAATTCACCAAAATGGGCAGCGCTCGCGTCTCCGGCCTGCCCTTGACTCGATAAATTTCATCAACGGCGGCTAAATTAAAGGGGTCCGCTGCTAACCCGTAAAAAGTATCAGTGGGAATTCCTACCACGCAGCCGCGCGTCAGGAAATGCGCCGCATAGCGCAGCACTTCATTTTGTGGAGATTGCGCATCCACGCGCAACAATTCTGCGGGCAATGTTTGGCCTCAAAGAAGCCGAAGCGTACTGTGGGACAGCCTCTCTGCTCCGTCGCGCGAAAATTAACAGCGACGAATCCAGCGCGGTCCGTCATTGCGGGCGCGTAAAGCAGCGCCGCCATTGCGCAGGACGCTACCACACCCCCGCAACCCCACGCAATAAAAGTTGAGCGACACCGCACAGGATCAGGCGGCGGCGAGCCGCACTTTGTAGCGGCCGGTCCAGCCGACCCTTTGGACTGCGGCGGCTCGATGCCGCGTTTGCGCTGTTAGCATAGCCACAAAGTGTTGTGCGAGCGAGGTTGCGCCGCGCGCCCGTTGAATTTTGCCCGGATCGGAATCGCCGAAATTAGCGCCAGCGCCGCGAAATTTGCTACGCTGCCCTTGGTATGGCCACTCCGAGCAAAGCCGCTCGCACCGCGCGAACTTCGAGCGCGCCGGCCACTATCACCAGCCGCGACAATCGCTGGCTCAAGGAATTTCGCCTCGCGCTGAAAGGCGGACTGCCCACCGAATCGGGCTTCGTCGGCGTCGAAGGCGTGCGCCTGGTCGAAGAAGCGTTACGCTCGGCATGCCCGATTGAAGCGGTGCTGTTCAGCGAAACCGGCGAACGCCATCACGAGCGTCTGGCCCCGCTAATCGATCGCCCGGAAATCGCCATTCCGATTTTGCGCACCACCGACCGCCTCTTCGGGGGCGTCGCTGACACCGAACATCCGCAGGGCGTAGCCGCGCTCGTCAAGCCGCGCATCGCCAGCTTCGACGATCTCTTGCGCGTGAGCGAAGGCATCTGCTCGCCCCTGCTAGTGGTGCTGGCTGGCGTGCAAGATCCCGGCAACGTCGGCACGATTTTGCGCACCGCCTCCGCATTCGGCGCGACGGGCGCAGTCACCGCAGCCTCCGGCCAAAGCGGCACCGCCAGTCCATTTTCGCCGAAAGCGCTACGCGCCTCCGCCGGCGCGGCGTTACATCTCCCGGTGCTAGCCGGAATGTCGCTGCCAATTCTCCTAACGCAATTGCGGGTCGCCAACGTGCGAACCCTCGCGGCTGTTGTAGGGGTACGCTTCAGCGCATCCCAGCCCGCATGGGCGCAGCAAGCTGCGCCCCTGCTTGGCGAGATTGCTCCGCCACTGGCACCATGGGAAGTCGATTGGTGCGAACCGGTCGCGCTGCTGGTCGGCAACGAAGGTGCTGGCCTTCCCGAAGAAGTCGAGCGCAGCGCCGACGCACGAATCCGCATTCCTATGTCCAGCGGCATCGAATCGCTGAACGCCGCCGCAGCCGCCGCGGTGCTCTTTTACGAGGCGGCCCGCCAGCGTTCCCGCCATACGCAGAGTGGAACGTCGTGACTACCCGCGGGGCAAAGTGGTGCAGCCCTTTAGGCTGTCCATCTGGCGCGGTAATGCTCGGGTTGCTCTTCCTCTTTGTAGTGGCACAGCATGCTGTGCCACTACAGGGAGCAGCAACTTCGCGGGCACCTCAGACGCAACAAAAATCCAGCGCTCTTCACGGAAACACAACGAGTCGCCAACTGCACAAAATTGGCGAAACTCTCGTTAAGGCGGTGCTGGACAAAAATATTGAGACCTTGCTGAGTTACGATCGCGCGGATTTGCGTTCTGTGGATGGGGTGTCGCTGAAAAATCCGAAGAGCGACCTGTATTGCTATCTTTTTGATTCCGACTGCATCACCTGGGGCGACGGCAGTTGGCGCTCGGTGTACGACAAGTTATCGCAGGCGCATCAGCTGGAAATCAAAGTCAGCGTGTCCAGCTCGCGCTATGACCGCCAGTTGTACGGCAACTTATTTTTCTATGACGCCTCGGCTATCTCCGACAAAAACCTGCGCTCGCGGGATTTTCTGTGCAAGGAAGGTCCCGCGAGCATTGCGACCTGGAAGTTTCGCCTGGAAGGCGGAAAATGGAAATCGGTAAATCCGCTATTCGACAGTGAAACGCGAGATTGTCCCACTCCGCCTGAGGAGGATGCGAAGTAGCCTGTGCAGGTTATTGCCACTGCAACAGCGCACAGCCAAGAGTGGCTGTGCCACTAAACTCGCTAAGCACTTAGCATATGAGCCTGTTCTCCAAATTGCCGCAGCCCATCGAGCCGGACGTTCCCCTGGCGCATCAGCCGCTTGCCGAGCGCATGTGGCCGCGCACGCTCGATGAAGTGGTTGGCCAGGAAAAATTGCTCGGGCCGGGCAAGCCGCTGCGCGTACAGATTGAAAATGATGATCTTGGCTCCATGCTCTTCTGGGGACCGCCGGGTTGCGGCAA
>Ga0307478_10002579_pt1 | contig 14066 bp, 13 predicted proteins | sample atmos_gasesECM4C_2_FD_203713 | JGI IMG/M metagenome (GOLD analysis project Ga0307478, IMG submission 203713) | Hardwood forest soil microbial communities from Morgan-Monroe State Forest, Indiana, United States - atmos_gasesECM4C_05 | ecosystem: Environmental > Terrestrial > Soil > Temperate...
TGCGGAAGCAATCGCGCTCGCCGCGATCCCCGGGGGCAGAACGGCTTGAACTGGTCCCGCGACTCGCCCCGCTTGATGAAACGTTGCATTGGACTGTTCACCATACCGGCTCAGCAATGGCCCGATAAGTTGAAAGCTGATGATCAGCAGAAAGAAAAGCACGGCGAAGATCTCGCGCGTTCGCCGCTGTGCCAGCCAGCGCTCGATCCAGGCAAACACCATCTGCGTCAGCAGCATGTTCACCAGCCCAAATATGCTCAGCACGAGCGCGGACCAGGCCAGAAGGGCTGGCCGCGCCCATCCGATCCCCAGCGTAATTCCAATTAGCCACAGACTGCCCAGCACGGTCGCCGGATCCAAAGCTCCGTATACCAGCCGCACCAGGACATACGACCGATAGTTCAGAGGGAAGCGCAACAGCTCCGACGAATTCATCGTCTCGGTCAGAGCCGTCGCCATCACGGGGAAGAACTGCCAGAACATGAAGACTGGCCACAGCAGCAACAACAGCCCATCAGCCTTGCCGTGCGATACCAGGTACCACGCCCCCGCGCCGAGCAGCACCGCTCCGCCCACTCCGCCGCCGGTGATAATGACCCCGATCACGATCCTCGAAAATAATTCCAGCGCGCCCTTCGTGCTGCGCAGCGAATGGACAAAGATGTGCCAGCGCACTTGTGCGATTGCCACCAACTGCCCGCGCGACTGCATGCCAACTGTCATCCCAGCCATGACAATTCCTGCTCGGCCGATCGTGTCCCGCCCACAGTGCGTAGGAAAATTTCCTCGAGAGTCAGCTTGCCACCGGATGTCATCCCCGGCGCTTGTGCCTCCACACCCGCGCGTAGCTCTTCCAAGGATCCCTGAGCTACGAGCTGCCCCCGATCGATGATGGCCACGTGGCTGCATAGCCGCTCGACGATCTCGAGCACGTGCGAGGTCAGGAAGATGGTTGCTCCGCGCGCGATCATCCGCTGCAGCATTGCCTTCAGTGTGCCCGCGGCAATCGCATCGACGCCCTCAAATGGTTCATCCAGGAACAGAATCTTTGGCCCATGAATTACCGCCGCCGCCATCGCCAGCTTCTTCTGCATGCCGTGGGAGTAGTCGGTGACGAGCTTCCGTGGCTGATCAGCCAGCTGCATGAACTCGAGAAGTTCACTGGTGCGACTGGCCGTGGTCTCGCGATCGAGACCATACATCCTGCCCACAAATGTCAGGTACTCGGCTCCGGTGAGCCGCCCGAACAGAGCCAACCCCTCTGGCACTACGCCAATCTGCCGCTTCACTTCCACCATTTTCTGCGCGAAATCGAGTCCGAGGATCTCAATCCGGCCCGAGGTGGAGGCCAGCAGTCCGGTCAGCATTTTGATCGTGGTGGATTTTCCCGCTCCATTGGGCCCGAGAAAACCGAAAAATTGCCCCGGTGCCACACGCAGGTTCACATCCTGCACGGCGACGAGGTCGCCAAAACGCCGAGTCAGGTTCTCGGTGGCGATTGCCGCGCCATTTGGGACGACCGGCAGGGAACTGCCGTTGGGGGGATCCGCTGCGTGCATTGGGATTTTGAATCTAGCACACCCGGAACGGTCATTGGCGGATGGCCCGGTGATTGGCCGCAGGGTTCGTGGCGTGCCCCGTGGAGGATTTTTCGGTGTAACGAATCTCCTGGAGGCTTCACCATTTCTCTAGAGGGGAATAAGGAAGTGGAAGCACGGGGGGCTGGCGCCAGCTTCCCGCCTTCGCTTCCGGCACCGCTAAAAACACTAGCACCAGCAAAAGCGCGGTGCGATCGCTGGTCAGCGTTCGTGGAAGATCGCCACCTTATCCCCCGTTGGTAATGGTCAGAAAATGGCAAGATTGTCGGCATTTTCCTGACAGATTCTGTGCCTCAAGGACAATTTTCCGGGGTGGTTGATGGGTGTAACTGTAAACTCGCGGCGTCTTCGGCGGCAACGACTGTTGAAGCCGCTGAACTTATCCGAAGGTAATTGTAAGTAATCTTCCAGCGGAAACGAATGGCACGTTACCTGCCCCTTTCCACAGTAATCCCCCCGGAAATACCCGAATACCCGTAAAGAACTGGGAGAATTCAGATGTGGATTGATATTTCTCGCGGCATTGCCGCGCTCAAATCGGCCTGGAGCCTGGACTCCACGCTTGTACCGGCAGAAACAGCTACTTCCGCCGGGCCTATCTCGTCCGCTGACTTCCTGGACGAAGCTCAGAACTACATTCATGCGGGGCGCCATCAGAGCGCCGCGATGCTCGCCGGTGATGCACTGGAGCTGACGCTTCGGAAACTGTGCACAGCCAACAGTGTCTACGTTTCCGCCAAGACAACGGTCGACGTAATGAATTCGGAACTCGTTCGGAAAGGCGTCTACAACGACGAAGTCGAACAGCGCCTCAGCGCAGCGGCCAGACTTGCCGACAATGCGACCTGCGGTCTCTGGTCCGAGCTTTCCAAGGACGAGGTGGAACGGATGCTCGCCGAAGTGCGCGCCTTCACCGCCGAACACGCAATTTTCTAGACCGACAATTTTCTAGGCCGATAAGGTCCGGCGCAGCCCCAGGGTCTGCGCCTTTTTTTGTTTTGCGTGCATTGCCTCGAACTGCCCGCGCGGTTCTACCTCAGGTCGACCCCAATTCACCCGATCTGTATTATTCGACCCGACATCTGTCGCTGGCTTCTGACCTAGTGCGGCGTTTCGGTATGCGTGTGCGGACCACGTATCTTTTTGATCGGTGTCAGACTATTCCACCAGGTATCAAAGTCGAGCCAGTCACTGTCTTTTGTTTCGTCGCAGGTTGTCCCGGACTTGCATACTTCAATGGCATAGATGGGATGGATCTCCCACAACGATGACCGGATTGGCGTGCAGGCTGTCCCGCACGGGCATACCGCGTGTGACGCGTCGAAAAACAACTGTCCCGTTAGACGATAGGCATGCGCCATCAAGCGCGCCGCCATCACCGGATCGGGTGTGTACTTCTTCGTGGTCTGGTTGTAGCGTTCGTAGTGGCCAATCTCATTCCATGAGGCGGGCCGGTAATGCGGGCTGATCTCCGCTGAAACACTATCGCATTCTTGCGTGTCGGTCGCGGCCCCCATCGCCATGTGGATGTCGTTCAGGTCCTCGGTCGCCCCGTCGCAATTCACAGTTTCACCCGAGCCAAGGTCCGCATGGTGTGCCTCCACTAAGAAAGCCTTCATGCGGATCAGTTTGCCCTCACCCAGATCTGTGAGCGGTTGACGGTCCGAGGGCTCTTTCTTGAACCCCGACGGAACCTTTGTTTTGGCTTGTAAGTCCGCTAACTTCTGCGGAGTAAATATCTCTGGCGTGGCTCCTCCAGCGCCGGCGCAAAAATTGTCCTTTACCTTGTTCTGGAGCTTGCTGTTGGCGGCCGCGGTCGGCAAGCCCGAAATTCCGCAACTGCTGTCGATCGGATGCTTGAGTTCGATGGACGAAAAGGGCAGCGGCGATCCGTCGCTGCAGTGGTCGGGAAAGGTCGTCTGCGCCATGCACAGACACGGCCCACAAAGTAACAATGCCCCAAGAACGTAGCGCATATACATTGCCCTACACCTCGCTTGTAAGTGAGTGTGCGCGGGATGATATCACGAGGTATAAGTCAACTCAAATGGAAATAGATCGACACCGTAGCATGGGTGGTCGAAAAGCATTTCCCGTATGATGAGTTAGCGGGTGCAAAGCCTGTAGAGTGTGGGAACGGAGGGCCAATGGCTTGGCAAATAGATCCGTGGCTGGGGTTGGGTGTCCTGATATCGACAGCGGCGACCGACGCGGTATATGTGATGTTCAACGCCGCGGTCTCGGCGCGACGCCGCGTGCCTGCCGCCACCTGGAGCAGCGTGTGGTACCTGCTCTCCGCTTTTGCGGTGATCAGCTATACGAAGAACTGGGCATATGTGACCTTCGCTGCGTTGGGTCGTGGATTGGCGCCTATTTATCGATGACACTGCTGCGGCGGCCTGCGCCCGTGTCGAACCGCCCCGAGTGACGCCGCATCCAGCCGAGTTCTTGCACGGTCATCAATCAACTAGCGACCGGCAGGGGACAGCCAAGGCACTGCTTTTCGTCGAGGATTTCAGGTTCCCTGCCAGCGACGATATGATGATGGCCTTCAGGCACGGAGAGTTGGTTTCGCCATGAGTGAATGCATGTCGAGTCGTCGACCCATTCGGATCGCGCTGGCCGGGAACGTCATCGTGGCTGGGGCCACGCTGGGCCTGCTGGGATGGAACGGGGCTTCAGCGCACGCGGCCGCGCGTAACACCGCCCGGTTTTCTATGCTTTGGCTGGCCGTGGGATTTGCCGCGCCTGGTCTTCTGCGCTTTGTAAAAGCTCTGCCGGAAGAAGCCAGATTGATCCAAGCCTTTCTCGCAGCGCACGTGGTGCATTTTGCAGTTGTGGTGCTCCTGCTCGTAACCTTCGATGCACGTCATCTCGCGCAGCATCGGGTCCAGGCGATGCTCGTCATAACGCTTGGTTTCGGGCTGGCTCTCACCGCCGGACTCACTGCCACACCGCGTGCATCCCGGCTCTACTCCGCCGCGCACAGCGTTGCTCTCTATGCTGTTTTCCTGATCTTCCTCGTGGGGTTCGCGACAAACTCTCGCTGGCCGTGGCGGTTGATGGTGATTCCGCTCATGCTGGCGCTCCTGTTTCGGGTTACCCGCAGTTGGCGACTTTCTCCAGCAGTTCCTTAGCGGAGTGCATCGGTTCGGAGTGCGCGGTCTAGCAGGTTGCTGAAAAACTCACCGAAAACAGTTGTAATCGCCGATCCACGAAATTTTGGAGAGAGTCTAATTCGGGAAGCGTTTTTTCGCAGCCTGCTACGCGGATTTCTTTTTTTGCGCGTGGGCGTCGTGCTGAGACGGCTTGGAATGCTCGCTGCGGTGAAACGAGAGGCAGGACTTGCAGAAAGTCTCGGAGCATAACTCGCATTGTTCCGCATGCGAGGCGCAGAGCGACGTTCCGCAGTCGTAGCACAGGGTTCTTGCGGAGCGGCCGCAGGCGGTGCCTAGCTGGTCCTGTACCCCTCGGACTTCAACAACTCCGCAAAAAAAGTAATCCATCGCCGCCCGAGACTATACCATCTGGAGTTTCTTCTGAAAATGCCAACCAAGCTAGGTGGTGGTCCTAAAACGAACGGGACGCCAGCGCGGGCGTCCCGTGAATAAAGAATCCAAAATCGGCTTAGGCCGTAGCATGTGCCAGCGGTGCGTTCCGTTCGGCGGAGAGCAGGATTTCCTGCGTATCGCAAGCAGGGCACATATCGCTGGCGCCGGCGCCCAGCGCTGCCGCCCACATTTCTTCGTCAGCTACGCGATGCGTGCACACGATCGAAACGCCGGGGAATTCCCGGTGCAACCGCTCGACCTCAGCCAGGCACGAGGTCTCAATGTCGACAATCGCGACATCCGCGCGGTGGCGGGCAATGTCGATGCGCAGCTCATCCAGGGAGCCGGCGATATATACGGCGTGGTAGTGAATGCAGAGAGTGGAAGCGAGGGCTTGTGCCAGACGCGGTTCGCGCTGGAAAACGATGATCTTCAGGGCTTGCATACGGCCCCCCTGATTGCAGCCGTCCATCGACGGTGGAGGAGGCTGTGGTCTTCCCGTCGTCTTTTGCCGAAGGGGAGCGACGGTTGCCACAGACATTACAAACAGAAGCGGTGACCGGTTAACGTCCGGCCGTCCGCTCGTGTTGGGGTTCGAACGGGACCGCCTGAAGCTTGCCATTCTGCTTCAGAAGAATTTCCACCTTGCCCTCAGCTTGTTCGAGTTCCTTGCGACAGGCCGCAGAAAGCTCCATCCCTTCTTCAAACAGGGTCAGAGACTTTTCCAGCGGGGCATCGCCCTTTTCCAGCTCCTGAACAATTTTCTCCAGGCGCTGGAGGCACTCTTCAAATTTGGGCAAGAGATGAACTCCTGCGCTTATTGTAATGCAACTTTCTTGGGTAGTACTCCGTAAATTTCTTGTAAGGACGAGACCGTTGCCGCGATTCCTCGTCTGATAAGCTGCTACGCAAGAAACCTTATGAAAATTCGCATAGCTCTGATTTCATTCGCCTTCGCATGCACATGCATCCTGTATACATTTCCTGTGGCCGGCCAGTCGGCAACCACCAACTCTCCTCAGGAAGGCGCCGCAGCCACGAACGGGCTTCCTTACCGGCCCAGCTTCGATGTGACCGCAATGGATAAATCCGCAGACCCCTGTGTCGATTTTTATCAGTACGCTTGTGGTGGATGGAAAAGGGCCAATCCCATCCCACCCGACCGGACCTCGTGGAGCCGGTATGCGCAGCTCTACGAAGACAATCTGGTGTTGTTGCGCGGCATTCTGGAACGGACAGCTGCCGCCAAGGACCGTGATGCGGTCGACCAGAAAATCGGCGACTTCTACGCGTCGTGCACGAACGAAGCGGAAGTGAATCGCAAAGGGATTTCGCCGATCAAGGCGCAACTCGACGCGATTGCGGCCGTGAAGTCCATGAGGGAACTGGCGCCGGTTGTGGCCCGGCTTCAACTGGAGGATGTGCGCGGCGAGCTCATGTTTGGCCCAGGATCGATTCAGGATCCGGATAATTCGGAACAGCAGATCGCCAACTTAGATCAGGGCGGACTGGGGTTGCCCGATCGCGACTATTACACCAAGGATGATGCGAAGTCGAAAGAGATCCAGGCGCGTTATCAGCAATACGTAGAGAAGATCTTCGCGCTGCTGGGCGACTCTTCTGTGGCCGCAAAGGCCAATGCAGAATCGATTATGCGAATGGAAACTGCCTTGGCGAAAGCCTCGCAGACCCGCACCGAACGGCGCGACCCTTACAAGATCAAGCACAAGATGACCCGCGCGGAAGCCGCTGCGCTCGCTCCCAATTTCGACTGGGATAGTTTCTGGAAAGCGTTAAACCCGCCCGCTTTCCAGACCATCAACGTGATGTCCCCGGATTTTTTCAAGCGGCTCAATTCCAGCCTGTCGGCTGAGTCGCTTGCTAACTGGAAGAACTATCTGCGGTTCCACATGGCAAACATCTACGCCGATTATCTCTCCGACGATCTTGCCAACGCTCACTTTGAATTCTTCCAGAAATACTTGCGAGGCGCGCAGGAACAGCAAGCGCGTTGGAAGCGTTGCGTGAGATTCGTGGATCGTGGGCTGGGCGAAGCGCTGGGGCAAGCCTACGTGCGACAAGTCTTCTCGCCGGAATTGAAGGCAAGCACCCTCAAGATGGTCGAAGAAATTGAGAAGGCCATGGAGTTGCGCATCAATGAGTTGGACTGGATGAGTCCCGCGACCAAGCAGCAGGCGCTGGTCAAGCTGCACGCGATCCGCAACAAAATCGGTTATCCCGACCGCTGGCGCGACTACAGCTCGGTGGTCATCGCGCCGGGAGACTTTGCCGCGAATGTGCGCAACGCAATTGTGTTCGAATCACGCCGGGAACTCAACAAGATCGGGCAACCTGTGGATCACGGGGAGTGGCAGATTACGCCCCCTACCGTCGATGCTTACTACGACCCGCAGATGAACGACATCAATTTTCCCGCGGGTGTGCTGCAGCCGCCCTTGTATGACGCCAAAATGGATGACGCGCCCAACTACGGCGATACCGGTGGGACGATTGGCCATGAGTTGACTCACGCCTTCGACGATGAGGGCAGTCAATTCGACGCCCATGGCAACCTGAAAAACTGGTGGACTCCCGACGACGAGAAGAAGTTCGAAGCGCGAACCCAATGCGTCGACGATCAGTATTCGCAGTACATCGCCGTGGACGATCTCCACCTGAACGGCAAGCTGACTCTGGGAGAGAACGTTGCTGATCTGGGCGGAGAAATTCTCGCCTACATCGCGTGGAAGGATGCCGATAAGGACGAAAAACTGGAGCCGATCGATGACTTTACACCGGAGCAACGCTTTTTCATCGGCTTCGCCCAGTGGGACTGCGCCGACGAACGTCCGGAGCAGTTGCGAGAATGGGTGGTCACCAATCCACACTCGCCTGCGAAGTACCGGATCAACGGAGTGGTTGTGAATATGCCGGAGTTTGCCGGCGCGTTTTCCTGCAAAGCGGGGCAGCCCATGGTCAGTTCGAAGGTCTGTAAGGTCTGGTGAGGGGCACGTCGCATCCGGCATTCTGCAACCAGACCGAACCGCCTCGTGCCGTGTCGGTTTGCCACGCTCCGACTGCTGTTCTCACGGTTGCGCTCTGTCGATCCTGGATTCCTCGCGTCAACTGTTCACCAGTAGCGGCGCTGCGGCACAAGCCCATCCCTAGCTGCAACCGGACCAAGCGAATGCGTTTTGTATAATCGAGCGTTTGACTAGTACTGCCGGAAGGGTTCAGGAGGACGTTTGCCGGAAGCGGAGATCGGAATTGTCGGAGGCAGTGGGCTGTATTCGATGCGCGGCCTCAGCGATGTGCACGAACTCAAGCAGTCGACGCCATTCGGCGACCCGTCGGACGCCTATGTGCTAGGGAAGCTTGAAGGGCGTAAGGTAGCGTTTCTCGCTCGACATGGTCGTGGGCACCGTATCCTTCCGACGGAGCTTAACTTCCGCGCAAATATTTATGGATTCAAGCAGCTGGGCGTGGAGCGCATCGTTTCGGTGTCCGCGGTGGGTTCACTGAAGGAAGAGCATAAACCCCTCGACTTCGTCATTCCCGACCAGTTCTTCGATCGCACTCGTCACCGCGTCGACACTTTCTTTGGCGACGGCATCGTCGCCCACATTGCCTTTGCCGATCCAGTTTGTCCTCAGCTTTCTTCGGTGGTGGACGCTGTTTGCAAGAAAGTTGGTGTAACCGGGAAACGAGGGGGAACGTACCTCAACATGGAGGGTCCGCAATTTTCCACGAAGGCCGAGTCGAACGTCTATCGCAGTTGGGGCATGGACGTCATCGGCATGACCAACCTGCAGGAAGCGAAACTGGCCCGGGAAGCGGAAATCTGCTACGTCACCGTCGCCATGGTCACCGATTACGATTGCTGGCATCCGCACCATGATTCGGTGACCGTGGATCAGGTCGTTGCCGTTCTGGTGAAGAACGCGGAAAACGCCGCCAAGGTTGTGCGCGAGACGGTTGCCGCGATTCCTGCAACGCGCAACTGCAAATGCGGTTCCGCACTCGCCCACGCCATCCTTACCGAGCGCGACAAGGTTCCCGCGTCGACCCGGCAGCGCCTGCACCTCATCCTGGACAAATATCTTCCTGCGGGAAAATAAGCCATCTTTCAAACATGAGCATACTGGTCGTGGGTTCAGTCGCGTTCGATAACATCGCCACACCCTCGGGTCGCGTCGAGAACGTTCTCGGGGGAGCGGCTACACACTTTGCGCTGGCAGCGAGCTTCTTTACCGAAGTACGCGTGGTGGCGGTGGTTGGCGACGATTTTACGTCCGAGTACGAAAATGTACTCAAACAACGCGGCATCGATACCCGCGGCATCGAGCGCGCCCCGGGCAAGACGTTTCGCTGGGGAGGACACTACACCGACAACCTTAACGAAGCCAAGACCGACTTCACCGCTCTGAATGTATTTGAAAAATTCGAGCCTAAGATTCCGAAGGAGTATGCCGACACCCAGTTCTTGTTTCTCGCCAATATTCACCCTTCCTTGCAGACCGCCGTGCGTCGCGAGATGGATGGTGTGCACCTGACCGGCGGAGACACCATGAATTTCTGGATCAATGGAACGCCGCGCGAACTGGCGGAAATGTTGAAGCTGGTGGATGTCCTGCTGATCAACGACACCGAAGCCAAGATGATTGCGAACGAGACCAATCTGCCGCGCGCCGCGCAAAAAGTGATTGCCATGGGCCCGCGGGCCCTGGTCATCAAGCATGGAGAATACGGAGCGACAATTTTCTTTCGCGAAGGCGCCTTCGGAGTCGGCCATCATCCTTTTCGTGCTCCGGCTTTGCCGATCGAACAGGTGCAGGACCCGACTGGAGCCGGCGACGCGTTTGCCGGCGGCTTCATGGGCTACATTGCGTCGCAGGGTGAGGTCAATCGCGAGGTGCTCAAGCGTGCTCTGTTCTACGGCGGTGTGATGGGGTCGTTTACGGTGGAGCGTTTCGGAACTGAGCGGCTCCAGACTCTGACTCGCGGCGAAATCGATGCCCGATTCCAGGTCTTCCGCGAACTGACCCACCTCGAATGAAGGCCGCTCCCGAGTCGCGATGGAACAGCGAGATCTCTCAGCTCGCTGTGCTGGCTGTTTTTGCTTCGGTCATGTCCTTCCTGTTCTACCTGCGCAAGGGCGACATTCTTCTGTTCGGAGACGCAGTCGCGCACATGAACATCGCGCGCCGCGTCTTCGATTCGCGAACGCCTGGCCTGCTGCAGTTGGGGACGGTGTGGCTCCCTCTGCCGCACCTGCTCATAATTCCGTTCCTGTTCTCTGATTGGGCCTGGCAAACAGGAATCGGCGGATCGGTTCCTTCCATGGTGGCCTATGTGTTCGGCGTGGTCGGAGTGTTTCGCCTGGTGCGAGGCCCCATTACTGCCCGGAACGACGACAAGAGCACCGCGACAGCATGGTTCGCCGCGGCGGTCTACGGATTGAATCCAAACCTGCTCTACCTGCAGGCGACGGCGATGACGGAGTCCCTGTACCTGGCATTGTTCATCTGGGCCGTGGTCTATTTCAGAGAATTTCTCGCCGCGCGAACCGGCGAATGGGGCGGCGAAGCCAGGCGGTTGTTGTGGAAATGCGCCGCATGCCTCGCGGCGGCATCTCTTACGCGCTACGACGGATGGTTCCTGGCAGCGTGTGTCGGGGCACTGATTGCTCTTTTAGCGTTTCGAGCCGGTAGCCCTGGTGCCCGGCGGGCGGGGATTGTGTTCGTGTGTGCGGCCGCTGCCGCGCCGATCCTGTGGCTCGCCTACAACGGCATTGTGTACAAAAATCCACTCGAGTTTGCCGATGGGCCTTACTCGGCGAGAGCCATCGAGCGACAAGCGGCGGTTCCCGGATTTCCCCCGCATCCGGGAACTAAAAATCCTGCGATAGCCGCTTTGTACTTCGTGAAGGCCGGAGAGTTCAGCGTCGCCGAGCAGGGATGGCAACAGGCGTGGTTGGCGCTCGCATTCGCTGGCGCGATTCTCTTGTTACTTCGAGATCGTGGCAACTCAGCCTTGCTTTTGCTGTGGACGCCAGTTCCGTTCTATACGCTGTCGGTGGCCTACGGGGGCGTGCCCATTTTCACGCCCGCCTGGTCGCCCCACTCTCTGTATAACGTCCGCTATGGAGTGCAGCTGCTTCCCGCACTGGCTGTATTTTTGGCTCTTGCGGTGCACTATGCCTCATCGTGGCTGGGCGCGCGGCGAGCCAAGTTGGCGCCTGTAATCGTGGGGATCGGCATCGTAATCGGGGGTTATGCCAGCGCGTGGCGAGCTCAGCCCAGCTCCTATCGGGAAGCATGGGTAAACTCGCGGGCGCGTATACAGCTCGAGCAGGCCGTGGCCGAGCAGCTCCAGAGGATGCCCACCAATTCCACGATCTTGATGTACCTGGGAGCGCACGTGGGCGCCTTGCAGGACGCCGGCATTCCACTCGGCCGCACCATCAACGAAGGCAATCACCGCGTTTGGAAACAGCCCGTCGATCCGGAAGGTCTTTGGGAACGCACCCTGGCGGATCCATCAAAATACGCGGATTTCGTGGTTGCGTTCGAAGGCGATCCTGTTTGGCAAGCGGTGCAAAGTCGCGGCCTGTCCTCGGTGATCATCCTTGCGGTAAACGGGCAGCACCGGGCAACGATTTATCGCGCCCGTTGACTCGCGCTTCGCGCCGGCCTCTGTAACCATGCGGGTTACCTTCCCTCACTAACTCGCTGCCAAGTAACGATTTTTCCGGTGATAAAATTCAGTCGCCTTCGCTCTACCAGCGGTATGACGGATCTTCGCCAAAGCGTGGACTTGCTGACCTCGCATATGGGGACGGTGCTCTCCGGCACCATCGCGCGCCTGGTGGTCGCAGTTCTCCTCGGTGGCGCCATCGGAATAGAGCGGCAACTGCGCCATAAGCCCGCCGGACTGCGGACCAATATGTTCATCTGTTTCGGCGCCGCGATGTACACGGTTCTCTCCGATCAGCTTGCGCAGGGTTACGGTGGAGACCACACGCGCGTGGCAGCGCAAATCATTCCTGGCATCGGCTTCATCGGGGCCGGCTCCATCCTGCACTCGCGCGGATCGGTGGTCGGCCTGACCACGGCCGCGACGCTCTTTGTCGTGGCTTCGGTCGGGATGGCGGCGGGTGGCGGGCTTTATATCACTGCACTGTTTGCTACCATCGTGATCCTGATTGCCTTGGCCGTTCTCGGCAGGCTGGAACGCCGCTTCGCCATGAAGTCGATGCTGGTCACCTACGAAGTTACGGGGGACACGGCGGAAAAGGTTCTGGTCGAAGCCAACCGCTTGCTCGACGAGGCTAAGGGCACCATGCAAAACGTTCGTGTCGCGGGCGCGCCGGGACACGTACGTGTGATGTTCACTGTCGATGGTCCGCATGAGGACCAGGAAGAAGTGAACCAGCTCCTGCATCAGTCCACGGTTTTTTCCACGGTCGCTTCGCTGGGCGTCGTCGAACACGAATGAGCCCGGCGGACATGCGGATTCCTTTCACCAAAGCCAGCGCCTGCGGAAATGACTTCCTCATCATCGAGGGCACTGCGACTCAATGGAACTTCGCCGAACTCACTCGCCGGATTTGTGATCGTCATAACGGCGTAGGCGCCGACGGAGTGGAATGGCTTTTCCCGGCTCACGGTGCTGATGTGGACGCCCGCTTGGTCAACGCCGACGGGTCGGACGCCGAGATTTCCGGCAACGGTACGCGCTGCGTGGCGGCTTACTTGTGTGCCGAGAGCAGGAAACAATCGGTTGTCATTCGAACCGGCGCCGGATTGAAAACCTGTACGCTCGTGGCACGCGGCGAAAATTCGTTCGAATTTGAAACGGCAATGGGCGTCCCGGAAGTGAGCCGTGCGCACACTGTGATGACTTCCTTCGGCGAAGTGGAGGGCGTTCCAGTGTCGATGGGGAATCCCCATTTCGTAGTGTTTGTCGGCGACTTTTGGCTAGACTGGCGGGAGCGTGCGGCCGAAATCCAGCGCGATTCCGGCTTCAAGCAAGGGATTAACATCGAGCTGGTAAACATTAAGGATCAAGGCCACATAGAGGTGCGATTTTACGAACGCGGCGTGGGCGAAACGCAATCTTCCGGTACCGGATCGTGCGCCGCCGCGGTTGCTTCGATCACAACTGGTCGCGTCCATTCCCCGGTCCGCGTGCTAGCTCCCGGTGGATCACAGATCGTTCGATTTGAGCGGGAAGTCTTTCTCACCGGACCGGCGCAACTCATCTGTCGCGGGGAGTTTTTCGTTTAGGATGAACTCTTGACCAGCTCCAAATCTCAGCAGCTACGCACCAAGCCACGCGCCCTCCGGCAGGGAGACACTGTCGGGATTGTGGCGCCGGCCAGCAACATCAAGCGCGAACTGCTGGAGGCGGGCTGCGACGCTTTGCGCCAACTGGGATACCAGCCCTTTTTCTTCGACTCCATTTTCGAAAATGATTTGTACTTTGCCGGCTCGACGGAGCGACGCGCGCGCGAGCTGGAAGAAATGTTTGTGCGCGACGACGTGAAGGCCATCCTTTGCGCGCGTGGCGGCTACGGCGCGAACTACCTGTTGCGAGAACTCGATCCCGCCAAGATTGTGGCGAACCCGAAAATCTTTGTCGGCTATAGCGACATTACGACTCTTTTGACCTGCTTCGCCGATTCCGCCGGATTCGTGACGTTTCACGGTCCCATGGTCACCAAGGACTTTGCTCTCAGCGACGGAGTGGATCTGGCGTCGTGGCAGGCAGCGATCGGCGGTGCGAGCGCATGGGAGATCGACACCGGGCTTGGGTCTGGCGTTGAGGCGCTGGTCGATGGCGAAGCCGAAGGAATTCTCTATGGCGGTTGCCTTTCGCTGCTGGTTGCCGCGTTCGGTACTCCGCATGACATTCG
>Ga0307478_10002580_pt1 | contig 14064 bp, 10 predicted proteins | sample atmos_gasesECM4C_2_FD_203713 | JGI IMG/M metagenome (GOLD analysis project Ga0307478, IMG submission 203713) | Hardwood forest soil microbial communities from Morgan-Monroe State Forest, Indiana, United States - atmos_gasesECM4C_05 | ecosystem: Environmental > Terrestrial > Soil > Temperate...
GATCGCGACGGCTTCATCGTCGGCACCCAGCGCGGCGCCGGCGGCGAAGAAGCCCTGCGCCGCCTCATTGCCCGCGCCGGCATCGAATCCCCCGGCGACGACTCCGACTCCAATTAGCCTTCGCGCATTTTTCTGCCACGGCGTTATAATCCCCAAGGCTCCCCGAGGCGCACGCCGTGAAGCATCCCAGAAAAATCATCGTCCACATCGCCACTAGCGCCGATGGCTATATCGCCCGCCCCAATGGCGACGTCGCCTGGCTCAACCGTCCCCGCCCCAAAGACAATTACGGCTATGCCGCCTTCTTCAAATCCATTGACACCATCCTTTGGGGCTATAAGACCTACGCCCAGGGCCTCGAAATGGGCATGGAGAAGAGCATGAAGTCCGGCTTCGGCACGCAAACCAAGAACTACGTCTTTTCCCGCCACTCGCGCGAAGCACCATTGCCGACGTTCGAATTCGTCAACCAGCCCATCAAATCTTTCTCCCAGCACTTGCGCGCTCAGCCCGGCAAGAAGATCTGGATGATGGGCGGCGGCGAAATCATCGCTTCCTTCTTGGACGCGGGCGAAATCGACGAGTTTCGTATCCACGTTATCCCCATCCTCATCGGCGAAGGCATCCCTTTGATCCAACCTCGCCATCGCTTCATCCGCCTCAAACTCCTCTCCTCCAAATCCTTCCTCGACGGCGTCGTCCGCCTCCACTACCGCACCAACCCTCATCCCTAAACGCTTGGATGTTGTAGCGGCGGGTCTTCAGACCCGTGTAGTTCCGGCCTTTACCCTGGCGGCGAGTTGTATCGAATCCTGGCAGGCCGAAGCTGCTTCCAGATGCCAAGTTCCGGTTTTTCCCTTCAACTTTCAACTTTTAACTTTCGAGACTCTCTTCCACTCCGTGAACTCTGTGGCCTCGGTGACCTCTGCGTAAGCTCCGGTTCCTTCCTTTTTCCTTTCAACTTTGAGCCTCCGCCAGGCGCTAGCCCCATCCCGTATCTCTTAAGGTGAAGGCGCTACGCAGACGCGTTCAACCGGTGCTATGCTTCCTGGTGATCCGGTATCCAGCCACGGAGGTCACACCATGAAACTGTTAGCAGCGATCGGCGTTCTATTATTCGTCTCCGTCCCGGCTCACGCACAAACGGCAAAGCCCTGCGAGGAGCTGAAGGACGAAATCTCGAAGAAGCTCGACGCCAAAGGCGTGAAAGGCTACACCCTGGAAATCGTCGCCAAAGATAAAGATGCCGAAGGCAAAACCGTCGGCACCTGCGAAGGCGGCACCAAAAAGATCCTCTACACCAAGACGCCAGCCCCCGCCGCAACCCCGGCGAAAGAAACGCCCAAGCCTTAATCCTTGGGCTGTACGACAAATTGTCTCGTTAGCATCGCGCACGAGGCGATTCCTGTACCACGAGCCGTCCAGAAACCACCGGGGTCGAAAGCCGTGCTGAATTCAAAGGAGTTAGCTTCAAGAGCCTCCTGATTAGCCTAACGTTCGAGGGATTTTTCATAACGTTTCGCGGGCTCGAGGCCCTAAAGGACAGGGTCGAAAAACCCAGGCTTGCATACCAAACCGCGATGAAATCAAAGGACTTAACCTACGCTGACGTCGCGCGATTTTTCATGAAGGTTTGGCGCGCCGGAGGCCCTAAATGACAAAAACAAGAAACAGTGGGATACATCCCTTCGGAGCCAAATGTCTTTCTCCGTCTTTCCCCATCCAATTTTTGCGTCCTTACCTCCTTAGCTCGTTACTTCCGCCGTTCCAGCAGTCCCATTGCGGCGCACGCACTTTGGTGCCACAATCCGCACTGGCGGGAGATTTCTTTACGCTCCGGGGAAACAACTCCGCTCCTCCCGGTGTCTAAGAATACGAGAGCGGACTTCGGGGCCACTCGAATGTTTGGTCCCCGTTGCAAGTCGTGCCTAGGTCAGCAGGGTGGCTCGCTTCCAGCAAGCGAGTCGGAAAGGCCGGCAGTGTCCGATTGGGCTAGTGCCCTGTCGTGGGGCCGCGATGAAGCCGAACTCGTCCATGAGCTCCAAGCGGGCTCGGAGACGGCCTTCGACTGGCTCGTCACGCACTATCATGCGCCGGTCTATAACCTCATCCTTGGCATGTTGGGCGACACTTCAGACGCCGCCGACGGCTGCCAGGAAGTGTTCTTGAAGGCTTTCCGCGGCATTCGCAATTTCCGCCACGGCAGCTCTTTGAAAACATGGCTCTACCGCATCGCCATCCGCGAAGCGCTGAATCACAAGCGCTGGTTCAAGCGTCATCTGCAAAAGAATGTTTCCATCGACGCCGAACCGGAAGAAGGGCAAGTGCGCTTCGAGATAGAAGATCTTTGCGCCACGCCCTTCGATCAACTCGCTGCTTTGGAAATTCAAACGGCGGTCCACGGCGCTTTGCAGCAGGTTCCCGATGTTTTCCGCAGCGCGGTCATTTTGCGCGACCTCGAGGGCCTGAGTTACGAGGAAGTCTCTGAAGTTTTGGAATGCAGCGTCGGCACCGTGAAGTCTCGCATTCTTCGCGGGCGCCGCGCGCTAAAAGATATTCTTGAGCCGCTTTTGGGTGTGCAGCAGGCTCACGAGGCGCGCGCGCAAACGGTTTCGCATGGCAGTGTTTCGGAGTCTCAACCGTCGCCTTTCGGCGATGCATTTTCCGCCGCAAGGCGAGTGACAATTTCTCCTGAACGTATTCACCCGCGCGCAAGTGCCGCGGACAAGGGTGTCCAATGAAGTGCAACACAGTACGAACAAAATTGGCGGGCTATCTCGATGATGCTGTCACTGGCGGAGCGCGTGTGGAAGAGCGCGTGCACATCAGCCGGCATCTCGAAGCGTGCCACGTTTGCCGCGCCGAGCTCGAGAAGTTCCGCAAGCTGAGCGTTATGCTTTCGCGTATGCCCAAGAATGTTCCTCCAGCTGATCTCGCTATCCGCATTAAGGTTGCCGCCGCTCAAGCGCAGCATTCGCGCGATTGGCCCAGCCGCTTCCGCCGCATGAAGGATCGCGCGGAGATTTTGCTCGACAACGTTTTCCGTCCGCTGACCCTTCCAGCCACCGGTGGATTCTTCTCGGCCATTCTCGTTTTCGTCTTGGTGCTGCAGATGATCGTGCCCGGCACAACGGTGCGCGCCGTGCAGAACGACGTGGCTCTAAATCTGATGCGGCCTGCCGAGCTGATTACTCTGTCGGATTATCCGCAGTCCTGGGCGCCTGAGCAGCAAGACCTCGAACTTTCCCTGCCGCATGGCCTGCTCGTTGACGTCACCGTCGACTCGCACGGACAAATGACCGATTACCAGATTCTCTCTGGACCGACGAACCCGGAGCTTCGCCACCAACTGGACCAGATGTTGCTGTTCTCGCGCTTCAGCCCCATGCTGAGTTTTGGCCGTCCCACTGCCGGCGGCCACGTGGTTCTGAGCTTCAGCGCCGTGCGCGTCCGCGGCTGATTTTCACCGGCATGAGAAATTTAGAATTTCTCCTCGCCGCGACGCGAAATCTCGGAATTTTTCTTACCGCCACTAGAAATCAAAGAATTCTCTTTGCCGCGTTTGTTTTTTTCTTTTCTACGAACGCGAACGCGCAATCGCAGCGCAACGATTCGGAGCGCCAGTTGTTCGAGTCTGTGAATCGCGAACGCAGCGAACACGATTTGCCCGCGTTGCAATGGAACGACGCGCTCTTCAAGGCGGCCCGCAAGCACGCTCTCCTCATGCTCAATCTGAATATGCTGGAGCACCAGCTTCCCGGCGAATCCAGCTTGGAAGCGCGCCTCGCAGAGTCCGGCGCGCGCTTCAGCGCCATCGCGGAAAATATTGCGATCGGTCCGGATCCCCAGACTATTCATACCGGCTGGATGAATTCGCCCGGCCATCGCAAGAATCTCATGAATCCTCAGCTCACTTCCGTGGGTATCGCGGCGGTGCGCGGGCCGGGCGGACTCTACGCCGTCCAGGATTTTTCACAAGCCGTTCCGGAATTGAGCGTCGAGGAGCAAGAGCAAAAAGTACTTTCCTTGCTTACCGCGAAAGGATTCCGCCTAGAGAACGCAACGGCTGGCGCGCGAAAGACTTGCGAGAGCGATGCGGGACTTGCCGGCACTTCCGCAAAATCGATGGTGCGTTTTGAGGTGGCGGACCTGACCAAATTGCCGGACGAAATCGAGCAAAAGATCCACAACCGGCCTGTCGGCAGAGTGGCGGTGGGCGCGTGCCGCGCGAATGCAGCTCCCGGCTTCGCGCGTTTCCGCATTGCCGTATTATTTTTTTAAAGACAGAGCCGGATTCGGCGGCGCGCCCAGAAAAAAAAGAAAGTGTTGTATCCGGAAACGAGAAGAAATACACTTCGTAGGTCATGAACGCCGTCTTCGCCAACTCCTATCGCTGGTATCGATTTACCGGAGATCCATCCAGGTGGCGGGGGGCGTTTCTGTAAGCGAATTTAGCAATCAAAAGATTCGACCCACTCGCCAGCCGAGTGGGTTTTTTATTTTAGGACAGGGAAAAAATCGGGAGGGCCGGAAAGATGATCATCTCCATGAAATTGCACGCAAAGCGCGAAGAGATCGATGAAGTACGCAAACAGGTAGAGCACTTCGGATACAAGGTGCATTCCATCGAAGGGGAGGAGCGCGTGGTGATCGGCGTCGTTGGCGTAGGGGATGTGACCGCGTGCATGGAATCGATCGAAGCCATGGCGCAGGTGGAAAACGTGGTGAGAATTTCGGCGCCGTATAAATTTGTGAGCAAGGAATTCCGTCCCGGCAAAACAAGGATAAGAGTCAATGGGACGGAAATTGGCGGCGGCGAATTCGTGGTAATGGCTGGGCCGTGCTCGGTGGAATCGGAAAAACAAATCATGCAAGCGGCGGAAGGGGTTGCGAAAGGCGGCGCGAAAATGCTCCGCGGCGGCGCGTTCAAGCCGCGGACTTCGCCGTACGATTTTCAGGGGATGGAAGAGGAAGGTTTGAAGTTGCTGAAAAAGGCCAAGGAAGCCACGGGATTGGCGATTATTACGGAAGTGATGAGCGACCGCGACGTGGATTTGGTCGCAAAATACGCGGACGTGATGCAAGTGGGCGCGAGAAATATGCAAAACTTCATGCTGCTGAAGGCGCTGGGAAAATGCGGGCGGCCGGTGCTATTGAAGCGCGGATTGAGCAGTACGGTGAAAGAACTGCTGATGTCGGCGGAATATATCACGGCGCACGGAAATCCCGAGGTGATTTTGTGCGAGCGGGGAATTCGCACCTTTGAAACGGTGACGCGGAACACTTGCGACATTGCGGCCATTCCCGCGCTGAATGAACTGACGCATTTGCCGGTGATCCTAGATCCGAGCCACGCGACGGGAAAACGGAGCCTGGTGCCGGCGCTCTCTCGCGCCGGCGTGGCGATCGGGGCCGACGGACTAATCGTAGAAGTGCACCCGGCGCCGGAAAAAGCCATCAGCGACGGCGCGCAGTCGCTGGACATCGCGCAATTCCAGAAAATGATGAAGGATTTGCAGCCATACATTCGTCTATGGGACGAATCGAGGAGGACAGATATGGCTGCTGCGGCGAGCCATTGAGATAACCGAGTCCTGATGGTGGAGTGACCTGGCTCGAGGACAAAGTAGCGTTGTGCCGCGAGGTCGGTCTTTTTTTTCTCTTGACTTCAAGACCGTGCCTTCATACTATTTCGCTCTAGGCCTAGACTGGTTGCTGGTAGGTCGGGGCTGGAGAGAACCTCCCTCGATGAAAAACCGCGAGCAGCGAGACCTCTTTCCTGGCGCATTGGAGATGATGATTCTCCGAACCCTGAAGCGTCAGCCGCTGCATGGGTACGCGCTGGCGCAGCACATCAAGCGAACCTCTAACGATTTGCTGCACATTGAAGAAGGCTCGCTCTATCCGGCGCTTCAGCGGCTCTTGAAGGAAGAGTTGGTGAAAGCCGAGTGGGGCATCTCGACCACGAACCGTCGCGTTCGGATTTACAAGCTGACCGCGAAAGGCGCGAAACATCTGGAGCATGAGGTGTCGCGTTTTGAAAAGATGCTCGAAGGGATTACGCGGGTGCTGGCCCCGGGAGAATCGTGATGTGGCTCAAGCGACTATTTTCACGACGGCGGCTCTATGGCGAGCTCTCGGAAGAGATTCGAGAGCATCTCGAAGAGAAGATCGAGGAGTTGGTTGCGGGTGGGATGCCGAGGGAAGAAGCGAGGCACGCGGCGCGACGCGCTTTTGGGAATGTGACGCTGGCCGAAGAAGATTGTCGAGACGTCTGGCGTTGGCCGTCCTTCGAAGAATTTGTCGCTGACGTCTGCTACGGGTTGCGCGCTCTGCGGCACAACCCGACGTTCACTGCCGTCAGCTTGCTGACGATTGCGATCGGAATTGGCGCCAATACGGCCGTATTCAGCGTTGTGAATAGCGTGCTGCTGAAACCGCTGAACTATCCAAATTCCGAACAGTTAGTATCGCTGCACCAAACCGCCCCTGGGGCGCCAGGATTGGCGGATTTCGAGAGCGGCCTGCACCTTTCGCCCTCCATGTATTTCACGTACGCGGAGCACAATCGCGCATTCCAGTCATTGGGAGTGTGGGATACAGGAACCGCGAGCGTTACAGGCCTGGCTGAGCCGGAGCAGGTGCGCACAGTTGAAGTCAGCGACGGTGTACTTCAGGCGTTGGCGGTTCCGCCTGCCGTTGGGCGATGGCTCTCCGAGGCAGATCAAGTTCCGCGCGGTCCGCAGCGCGTGATGCTCAGCTATGGCTACTGGCAGCGGCGGTTCGGCGGAGACCGCTCGGTCGTCGGGCGCAACATTACCGTGGACGCGCGGCCTCGGGAAGTAGTCGGCATTACGCAAAAAGGTTTCCGGTTGGTCGATACCGACTTCGATGTCATGGTGCCGCTCGCCTTTGACCGTCGCAATCTGATCCTTGCAGGATTCGGGTTCGAGGGGGTCGCGCGGGTGAAGCCCGGCTTGACCATCGCGGAAGCCAATGCCGACCTGACGCGTATGTTGCCAATCTGGATGGACTCCTGGACAAATGGTCCTGGCACGAATCCGCATTTCTACGAGACGTGGAAGATTACGCCGATGATTCGTCCGTTAAAGCGAGAAATCATTGGCAACGTCAGCGACGTTCTGTGGGTGGTGATGGGAACCATCGGACTGGTGATGCTCGTCGCCTGCGCTAACGTGACCAACCTGTTGCTGGTGAGGGTGGAAGGGCGGCAGCAGGAACTGGCCGTTCGCGCCGCGCTCGGTGCGAGTTGGGGGCGGATGGTCCGAGGACTCCTCGTTGAAAGCGTGATGCTGGGGCTGATGGGCGGAGCTCTCGGCGTGGTATTAGCTTATGCCGGCGTGCGTCTGCTGTTGGCCATTGGCCCGGCGAATCTTCCGCGCTTGAGTGAGCTTTCGCTGGATGCGCGGACACTCGGCTTCACTGTGCTGCTTGCCCTGCTTTCCGGTTTGGTGCTCGGGCTGATTCCTGCGCTGAAATATGCCGGGCCGCGTGCTTCGCTAGCTCTCCGCAGCGGAGGCCGGGCAGCGAGCGCAAGCCGGGAGCGCCACCGCACCCGCAGCATTCTTGTGGTGGGTCAGGTGGCGATGGCACTTGTGCTGCTCGTGAGCGCGGGCTTGATGATCCGAACGTTCCAAGCATTGCGAACGGTGGCCCCGGGATTCACGGACGCGAGGCATCTCCAGGTGATGCGCATCTCGATTCCGGACGCTCTGGTAGCGGAGCCGGAAAGAGTGTTGCGCATTCAGAATGAAATTCTGGAGAGGCTGGCAGCGACCCCCGGTGTGAAGTCTGCGGGGCTCGTGAGCGAAATGCCGATGGAAGGTTTCGGTTCGGACTGGGACTGCATCTTTGCCCGAGACAAGACATACCCCGACAACGTGATGGCACCGCTGCGGCTGTACAAATATATTTCTCCAGGCTTTCTACAAACGGCGGGGACGCGATTGATTGCCGGCCGGGAATTTACGTGGACCGACGTATACGGACTGCAACCGGTAGTGATGATTTCGGAGAATTTGGCCCGAGAGATGTGGGGCACGCCGTCGGCGGCTCTGGGCAAGCAATTGCGCGAGTTCTCGGCGATGCCATGGCGTGAGGTGATCGGGGTGATCGAGGATGTTCGAGAAAGAGGCGTGCAGGACAAAGCGCCTGAAATCGTTTATTGGCCACCGATGATGGAGTACCTGTTCGGGAATAAAACTGCACAAACCCTGCGAACGGTGACGTTTGTGACGCGAAGCGAACGCGCGGGCACGGAAGGCTTTCTGAATGAGGTCCGTCAGGCTGTGTGGTCGGTGAACTCCAGCTTGCCGCTGGCGTCGGTGCGGACGATGCAGGAAGTCTATGACAAATCGGTGGCGCGAACTTCCTTTACGCTCGTAATGCTCGGGATCGCCGGCGCAATGGCGCTGGTGCTCGGAGTCATCGGCATCTATGGCGTGATTTCTTACGCCGTGTCACAACGCCAGCGTGAAATTGGAATTCGCTTGGCGCTCGGGGCGCAGGGCGGAGATGTTCTGCAAATGGTCTTACGGCAGGGCACGAAAATGGCGCTGGCGGGCGTGGCGATTGGAGTCGGTGCCGCTTTAGGGTTGACGCCGTTGATGACCAGCCTGCTGTTTGGCGTGACGGCGCACGACCCGGGGACGTTTGCCGCCGTTGCCGGGCTGCTGATCTTCGTCGCGCTGTTGGCATGCTATATCCCGGCTCGGCGGGCCACGCTTGTTGATCCGATGGTGGCGTTGCGGTACGAATGACAGATTTTGTGGAAGGCTCGAAGGGATTACACGCGTGCTTGTGCCGGGTGAATCATGATGTGGCTGAAGCGACTATTTTTGCGGCGGCGGCTCTATGGCGAGTTGTCGGAAGAGATTCGAGAGCACCTTGCGGAGAAGATCGAGGAGTTGGTTGCCGGCGGGATGTCGAGGAAAGAAGCGGGGCACGCGGCGCGGCGGCAGTTTGGGAATGTGACGCTGACTGAACAGGGCGGGCGAGAAGTTTGGCGGCGGCCGAACGTGGAGAACATGATCGAGGATATTCGCTATGGACTGAGGGCGCTGCGCAAGAGTCCGGGGTTTACCGCAGTGGCGGTGCTGACGCTGGCGCTGGGGATCGGGGCGAATACCGCGATCTTCAGCGTGGTGAATGCCGTGATGTTCCAGCCGTTGCCCTTTCGCGATCCCGGGCGGCTTATGGTGGTGTGGCACACGCCGCCGCAGAAAAGCTTTCCGGGAGTTACGAAGTTTGTCGTTTCGCCGGCAAATTATCTTGACTGGCGCGACCAAAATCACGTCTTCGAACAGATGAGCGCCTTGGGCTTCCGCAAATTTAATTTGACGGGCATGGGGCAACCGGAGTCCGTGGAAGGGCGCGCGGTATCGGCTGATTTCTTTTCGGTGCTCGGCGTGCAACCTGTCCTCGGGCGAGGATTTCTTGAAGAAGAAGATCAGCCGGGGCGCGGCAACGTGGCGGTGATCAGCTACGACTTTTGGCAAACGCACTTGGGGAGCAGCAAGGATGTCCTTGGAAGGCAGATCAAACTAGACGACAAGAGTTATGAGGTGGTTGGTCTTGCACCAGCCAACTTTGATTTTCCATTTCAGGCGAAACTTTGGGTGCCACTGGCCTGGACGGAGAAGGAACGGGCGGTGCGCGGGAATCACGGCTACATCGTCATCGCTCGACTGAAGCCTGAAATAGACATGAAAAAGGCCCAGTCCGAGATGGACACGATTTCAGCCCGGCTGGCACAGCAGTATCCCGTGGACGACGCTGGATGGGGCGCGGTCGTCCTGCGGCTGAACCAGCAAATGTTCCAGCAGGTGGGACCAGCTCTATTGGTGCTGTTTGGCGCGGTTGGCTTTGTCTTGCTGATCGCATGCACAAATGTGGCGAATCTGACGCTGGCGAAAGCGTTGGGACGGCGAAAGGAGATCGCCGTTCGCACGGCGCTGGGAGCAAGCCGGGGGCGCATCCTAAGCCTGGTGCTTACGGAGACAGTTTTGATTTCGGTGATTGGTGGCGCGCTTGCGCTTCTGCTCGCTCATTTTGTCATCCAGGCCATCGCAGACTTTATAGGGCCACAGTTACCGCTCGCCGTGCAGATCGGTTTGGGCGGATGGGTTCTGGGCTTTACGCTGACGATTTCCATTCTGACGGGGTTAATCGCGGGATTAACGCCATCGTGGCATTTGACAAGAACAAATCTGAATGAATCCCTGAAGCAAGGCTTAGGCAAGACGGACGCCGATTCCAGCGGCGGGCGAGCGCGGAGCGTATTTGTCGCCGCCGAGGTGGCGGTATCGCTAGTACTTTTGATTGGAGCGGGGCTGATGATCCGAACGCTCTATTTACTGAGAAACGCCAACTCCGGAATGGACGTGCGGAACGTCTTGACGATGACCTTGAGCCTTTCGAGGGAGAAGTATGCCACGGTCACGAAGCAAAACGGATTCTTCATTCGTGCGCTGGAGCAGGTCCGCGCGTTGCCCGGCGTGGAGTTCGCCAGTGCGGTCGATAGCCTGCCGCTGCGAGGAGGTTCCATACAGCCGGTAGCGGTGGAAGGGCAACCCGTCGTTCCGATGGCGGACCAGCCAGAGGTTGCGGCGCGCCTCATCGCTCCCGGATATCTGCGAGTGATGAGAATTCCGCTGAAGCAGGGTCGCGACTTTACGGAGGCGGATGATGCGAAAGCGAAGCCGGTGATACTGGTGAGTGAGTCGTTTGCCAGACGGTTCTGGCCGAATGAAAATCCAATCGGCAAGCATGTGAAGCTAACGTTTTTGCCGGGAGACGCTAGCGAAGTGGTGGGGGTAGTAGGCGACGTGAGGCTGAACGGCTTGAGGGTCACAGAACCGGTCCAGTCGGTGTATCACGCGATGGCCCAGAACCCTGAGACCACGTTCATGACACTGGCCGTGCGCACCGGGGTAGCGCCGGCGAGCTTGATTTCCGCAGTAACGGAAGCGATCCATCGAATCGATGCCGATGAGCCTGTTGTTGGCGTGGAAACCATGGAGGCGGTCGTAGACGAGTCCATTGCGCAGAATCGCTTGAACATGATTCTGCTGAGCGCGTTCGCGGGACTGGCCCTGCTGCTGGCAAGCATAGGAATTTACGGCGTTCAGGCTTATGCCGTGCGGCAGCGAACGCGTGAGGTTGGAATTAGAGTGGCGATGGGCGCGCAGCCAGCGGAGGTTTTCCGCCTGATCATCGGGCAGGGACTGCGGCTGGCAACAACCGGAATTGTTATTGGGCTCGCTGCCTCCCTCGGGCTGACGCGCTTGATGGCCAGCCAGCTTTACGGGTTGAGCGCAACGGATCCTTGGACGTTCATCGGCGTGCCGATTGTGTTGCTAACGGTGGCGCTGGCGGCGTGTTTTATTCCGGCAAGACGCGCCACGCGGATTGATCCGGTGGTGGCGTTGCGGTATGAATGACGGATTTTGCGGAAAACTTGAAACGGGTTGCTCGGAAGGGATTACGCGGGTGCTTGCGGCAGGTGAATTATGATGTGGTTGAAGCGACTATTTTCACGGGACCGATTGTACCGTGAGCTCTCGAAAGAGATTCGGGAGCACCTTGAGGAGAAGATTGAGGAGTTGGTTGCCGGCGGGATGTCGAGCGAAGAAGCTGCACACGCAGCGCGGCGAGAGTTTGGAAACGCAACTTGGATCGAAGAGGAGAGCCGCACGGTGTGGCGGTGGCTGTCGATCGAGAACTTTATCGCGGACGTTCGTTATGGCCTGCGCGTGCTGCGGAAGTCTCCCGGCTTTACTGCTGTCGCCGTCCTTACGCTGGCCCTCGGGATTGGCGCAAATGCCGCAATATTCAGCTACATCGACGCTTGGTTTATCAAGAAGCTGCCCTACTCACAACCAGACCGGCTGGTGATCTTCGAGACGCAGGACAAGAAACACGGATGGACAAGCGGGGGAGTTACTTCGGCAGCGGACTTTTTCGATTTTCAGAAGCAAAACACTTCGTTTGAGCAAACCGTGGCTTGGGGCGGTGCGAGTCTCAATCTAACTGGGGATGGCCTGCCCGAACTAGTCGACGGCGGCCGAGTGAGTTGGAATTTTTTTGATACGTTGGGTGCCAAGCCCATCTTGGGGCGAACCTTCACGGCGGACGATGATCGCTCGGGCGCGCCGCACGTGGCTATTCTAAGCCAGGGACTATGGCAAGGCCGGTACGCCGGGGACCCAAAAATCATCGGACGCAACATCGCCATCGGCGGCGAAGCGTACACAGTAGTCGGGGTTATGCCCGGAACTTTTCAATTGCCGCTTATGGGCATCGCCAATTTGTGGACGCCCCTTGCGTTGACCGATATGCAGCGCGCCGACCGCGGCAACGTTTGGCTTCCGGCCTTTGGCCGACTGAAGCCAGGCGTAACGCTAGAACAAGCTCGGGCGGAAACGGCAACGTTCTTTGCCCATCTCGAGAAGGAGTTTCCGAAAACTAATACCAACCTGACTTGGCTCGTCAGCTCCATGACGGACAGAATCCGTAAGGAAGAAGGCGGGCCCGAAGTAATGATCTGCTTCGTCGTTGTCGGCCTGGTTCTGCTCATCGCGTGTGCAAACGTGGCGAATCTGATGCTGGCTCGCGCGACAAGCCGCACGAGGGAGTTCGCTGTGCGTGGAGCCCTTGGCGCGACGCGCAGGCGTTTGGCGGGGCAGCTCCTGACAGAATCGTTGTTGCTGTTTTTGGTCGGCGGCGTGGCGAGCCTGCTCTTTGCATTATGGGGCATGCGCTGGATTGAGTCACAGATTCCCGGTCATATCCGTGGATACATTGTGAACTATGGCCACGTCGAGCTGGATTTCTCCACGCTGATGTTCACCCTAGGAATTACGTTGCTTTGTGGATTGGTCTTCGGCTTCGCGCCGGCATTCGAGAATTCGCGGTTTGATGTAAATCACACGCTCAAGGAAACATCCGGCCAGACGTCGGGCAGCAAACGCGGCGCGCGGCTCCGGCGGATCTTTGTAGCTGCGGAGATTGCCCTGGCGGTAATGGTGCTCATCTCGGCGACGTTGCTCGTGAAGAGCTTCATCATTTCCGCGCGCTCCAGTCCTGGCTACAATCCAGCCAACGTCCTGGTGGCGCAGCTCGCGCTCCCGAAGACGAAGTACACAGAGGACTCGCAATTTCGAAATTTCAGCGATGAAGTACTGTCCCGTATCCGCGCCCTGCCTGGAGCTGCTTCCGCGAGCGTGGCGAGTCATGTCCCATTTGGCGGCTACGGCCAGGGCATCGAATTCCAAGTGGTCGGAAAGCCGCTTCAACCCGGTGAGAGACAGGGGGCACCCTTTACTGCAGTGTCAGCGGATTATTTCTCGACGATGCAGATTGGGTTGGTCAAAGGCCGCTTTTTCGATTCCTCCGACGCGTATGGAACTTCTCCTTCCATAATTATCAGTCAAACCATGGCCCGACAGGTTTTGTCGGGCGAAGACCCCATCGGGAAGAAGCTTAGATTGGGCGAGCAGCATTCCGTCGGCACGATTGTTGGCATAGTGAATGACATTAAGATGTACTACTTGCGCGAACGTCCCGGGTGGCACATCTATGTTCCTCTGGCGCAATTTCCCTCGAGGACTTTCGGATTCGTCGTACGCTCGTCCGGTGACCCCACGATAATGCCCACAGCTATCCGCGACGCGATTTGGGCTGTGGACCGCGACCAGCCTATCTCTTCGGTCGAGCCACTCGAGAACCTGATAGCTACGGTTAACACCGGGGACCGCGTGGTAGCCGACCTGATGGTTTTCTTTAGCGTTCTAGCCATGTTTCTGGGGGCGATCGGGATCTACGGCGTGATGGCTCATCTAGTTTCGCAACGCATCCACGAAATTGGAATCCGCATGGCGCTGGGAGCAAGTCCGGTACACGTGATGCGCATGGTCCTCAGCCAAGGCCTGAAGCTGGCATTGGGCGGAATTGGCGCGGGGGTACTTGTTGCGCTCGGAGCGACGCGACTGCTCGCCACGCAGCTATACCAGGTTACGCCAACCGATCCGCTGACATTTATCG
>Ga0307478_10002581_pt1 | contig 14063 bp, 11 predicted proteins | sample atmos_gasesECM4C_2_FD_203713 | JGI IMG/M metagenome (GOLD analysis project Ga0307478, IMG submission 203713) | Hardwood forest soil microbial communities from Morgan-Monroe State Forest, Indiana, United States - atmos_gasesECM4C_05 | ecosystem: Environmental > Terrestrial > Soil > Temperate...
GCGCGGCGGCGGACAGGAGGAACAGTGCTCCGGTCACTGCGAGCCAGTGCCACAGGTACGGGTCCAGCGACAGGGTCGTCGTGGCGGGGAATCGGGCGGGCAGCCGGGTGAGGGACAGCGACCGAGGCCTTCCAGGTCTTGGCGTCGGCTATGTCAACGCGGGGCCACTACGCCGCCCGCGCGAATGAGGCTCTGCGTGACCGGCCAGGCCCGCTGGCCGAACCTCTTCACGACCGTCGCCCACTGGCGGCCAGAGCCAGTCTCCAGGATCCAGCGAAGCTCTGCAGTGGTCACGTCCGGCGGCGGTGCGAAGGCCTCAACGGGCCGGTACCGATGAGGTCGGCCTTCCGAGGCCTGAAGCGGTCCTTGCGGTCGACAGGGACAACGACCGTGCCATTTCCTCCGTGGCGGTAACGTGCCGCCGAGGGTGCATCCTCGGGCGATATCTGCTGCAACTCGCTCAGGGGGACGGACGCCGCGGTCTGGACAACAGTTCGCCGGCCGTCTCCACCACCACGGCGGTGCTCACGCCGTGTGCCTCCAGCGCGGTCCGCTGGTCGGCTACTCGCATGCCCACGCGGCCGCGGACGGCGAGCCGTCGCAGCGGGACGGCCAGTTCTGCCGACACCACCTCGGCGACCGCGTCGCCCAGACCGCCCTGCGGACGGTGCTCTTCGACGGTCACCACCCCGGCACGGCCGCGGCAGCCGTCCAGGAGACCGTCTCGGTCCAGCGGACAGAGTGTGTGCAGCTCCAGAACATGCGCGTCGATGCAGTTCCCGGCTAGGACCGAGGCTGCCTCCAGCGCGAAGAGGAGCGGCAGCGGACCTGTCGCGACCAGTGTCACGTCCGCTCCCTCGCGCAGCACCCGGACGCGGCCCACCAGCAGGTCGGGTACCGGGTCCGGCGGCACCGGCGTAGCCGACCGACCGAGCCGGAGGTAACCGGGGCCGGGAAGCTCGTGCATCTGACGGATGACGGAGCCGATCTGCCGCGCGTCCCCCGGGACGACGACGGCGAGGTCGTGCAGGGCACGGACGACTGCCAGGTCCTCCAGGGCGAAGTGGCTTGTGCCGAAGTGCGCCGCGGACAGACCGGCGTGGCTGGCGATCACCCGCACCGGCAGCTGGTTACCGACCACGTCGAGCTTCAGGAACTCGCCCGCGCGCATGGTGGCGAACGTGGCCATGGTGTGCATGTACGGGATGAAGCCGCGCCGGGCCAGCCCGGCGGCCACCGTCATCAGGTTGGCCTCAGCGATCCCGACGTTGACGTACCGCTCGGGGAACCGCACGCCGAACGTGTTCTCCAGACCGCCGGTGTCTGAATCCAGGCAGATGATCCGGGGGTCTGCGGCGGCCAGTTCCAGCAGCGCCTCGCGGTAGGCAGCCCGCGGATCCGGTCCGAGGGCTGGCCGCAGGTCCTGCCCGGCTGCGTCCCCGTCCAAGTCGTCCGACTCGCGACTCACGGCGCGTCTCCCGGTGTCGGCCGGCTGAGTGCCGCCAGTGCGCGGCGCACCAGCGCCGGCTTGAGCTTGGCGTAGTGGCTGGCCACGCGCTGCTCCAGGAACGGCACCCCGCGGCCCTTCACGGTGCGGGCAATCACTGCGACCGGGCCTGCCGTTGACGGCCACAGGGCCTCGCGCAGCACGGACAGGTCGTGTCCGTCGATGGTGCGCACCTGCCAGCCGAAGGCCGCGAACTTGGCGTCCAGCGGCTCGAGGGTGACGCAGTCCTCGGTCCGGCCGGTAATCTGCAGTCCGTTTCGGTCGACCGCCGCGACCAGCCCAGGCAGTTTGCGGTGCCCGGCAAGTAGAGCGGCTTCCCACACGCTGCCCTCCTGCAGTTCGCCGTCGCCCAGCAGGGCGTACACGTGCCGGTCGCCGCCGCTCAACTGCTCGGCCAGGGACAGCCCGACCGACAGACCCAGTCCGTGGCCGAGCGAGCCGGTGGCGAACTCGACCCCGGGCAGGTCGTACGGCGGGTGCCCGAACAGCCGGCTGCCTGGCTGAGCGTAGCTGTCCAGCTCGCTGACCGGGATCCGACCGAGCTGGGCCAGCGCGCTGTACAGGGCGGGCGCCGCGTGCCCCTTGCTGAGCACGAAGGAGTCTCCAGGTCGCAGCAGCTCGGCGTACAGCACGGCGATCAGATCGGCGCAGGACAGACTGCCGCCGACGTGCGCGCCCTCGGCGCTGCCGGCCATCCGGATCACGTCCGCGCGGATACGCTGCGCCAAGACGACGGGACTCAGTGTTGGTCCGGTCGGCGCGGACGCACTGATCGAGGCGTCGGACGACGTTAGGTGCGCCCCGCCGGTGCGGTCCCCCGCACGGACAGGCGGGCTGGGGTTCGGTGGGGCATGGGGCGGGCCGGTCGTGGTGGGCACGGCCATGTCGGGGCATCCTTCCCTGGGTACGGTCTGGGTCGCGGGTGGGGCGGTCGGGTTAGCCGCGGCGCAGCAGTTCGCGCCAGCCGGGGGCAGAGTGGGACCGGGCCATGTGGCGGATGACATCGAGGTGCTGCCAGGTCTTCTCGAAGGCGTCGGCGTACTGCTGAAGTAGTGGTCCTGCGGCCGGGTCCAGATGCCGACGCTGCAGGCACAGTGACCCGTCGACCACGGCGACCGCCACCGGGAAGCGGTCGGCCACGTCGTCAAGCGCGGCCGCCTCAGACAATCCGGGCTGCCGAAACGCGGGGTGCGCGGGCAACGGGGCAACCTGGTACTGCGACACTGGTACGCCTTCGGCCCGCAGCAGCCGGTGCAAGACGGCCCGCAGGCTGGTCCGGTACTCAGGAGCCAGACCGAGTTCTTCGGGCTGGAGCATCAGGCGCAGAATGTGCCAGGCGTGGGTGCGTCCGGCCGGGATCTGCGGCACCCGCAGTCCTGGCAGCCACGCCAGACGATCGAGGAAGCTCCGGATCCCTGGTTCTCGCTGGCGGGCATTGGCATCGAAGCGGGCCAACTGCGAGCGAGCGAACGCAGCCGCGGCCGGCGCCATCCTGGCGTTCAATGCGACCCGGTGGGCAATGTAGGTGCGGGCGCCAGACGGCACCAGCTCGCCGAAATTCCGCAGCCTGACCAGTTGATCGTACAGGTCGTCGTCGTCGGTGGTGATGAGTCCGCCCTCGCCGCAGGTCGGCAGATTCTTGTGCGGATGCAGGCTGAAGCAGCCGACATCACCCAGCGCGCCGACCCGGCGGCCTTCTAGCTCCGCACCGTGTGCCTGCGCCGCGTCCTCCACCACCGGGACCCCCAGGCGGCCGGCCAACAGCGCCAACGCTGGCATATCGGCTGGCAGTCCGTGCAGGTGGACCGGCAGCAGTGCGCCGGTACGCGGCCCGACGACTGCGGCGGCGGACTGCGGGTCCAGGTTGTACGTATCGGGTTCCACGTCGGCGAAAACGGCGGTGGCGCCGGCCGCGTACACGGCGTGCGCCGTCGCGTTCATGGTCAGGGCTGGGACGACCACTTCGTCTCCGGGACCGACTCCGCAGCCACGCAGGGCAAGGTGCAGTGCGGCGGTGCCGGAAGCGACGCCGACGCAGTGCCGGGTCCCGGTGGCGCTCGCCCACGCCGCCTCCAGCTGACCGACTTCCGCTTCCCCCGGTGTGGCGGCATTTAGCTTTCCGCTGCGCAGCACCCGGAGCACCGCCTCCTCATCGGCGGCGGTGATGACTGGCCAGGTGCCGCCTGCGGCATCCATGGGCACGGCTCTGGGTCCGCCGAGCAGGGCAAGGGCGGCCCTGTCTCCCGCCGGGTGGATCGCGGTGCCTGCGGTCTCAGGCATGGGACGTGTCGCCGCAATCGGCGCACCGCAGACTCAGATTGTCGATTTCACGCAGGCGCATATTCGGTACGGCTTGCAGATAGGACGAGCCCGAAAGTTTCGGGGAAATCCAAACGGCAATGGGTCTGAACGTAAGTTTCTATGATGCATCTCACATCTCTTATGTTGCGATCAAAAGCATGCAGAGTCAAGAACCGAGTCACCAGACCGAATACCGGCAAGCGCTTAGCCTCGATCCACCGGCTGATTTCGCGTTGCTCGTTCTCGTTGGCGAGGGCTTTGAGAGCGTGTTTATTTGCCGCTGACGGTTCTGCGGCTTGTCCGGGGCCCTGAGACGGGGTGGGGGCGGTGTGCCCTGGCGGGCGTGAGGGGTGAAGACCGGGTCGGGGCTGGGTCAGGCCGCTGCGGCGGGCGGGCCGCAGGCAGCTTCGAAGAGGTTGCGCCGTTCGCGCTCGCGGTGCCAGCCCTCAGGCAGGTGCAGGGCGAGCAGGCCGCAGCCGTGGCGGGCGGCGCGAGCGGCGACGGCGAGCAGGTCACGGCGGATCGTGGCTGCTCTGGCCCTGGCGTGACGTCGGTCGGCCAGCGTGCCGGCGGCGCGGAGCAGGTTGTGCGCGATGGCGGCGATGGCCAGCCAGGCGGCGTTCGCGTTGAACTTCCCGGAAGGCAGGTGGGCGAGGGGCCGTCGTTGAGGTCGGCCAGCAGCTGCTCGATGACGGCGTGGCCGCGGTGTTGCTCCTTGGCCTGGACGAGCTCGTGAGGGCTGTCGGTGAAGACGGCATGGTAGCGCCAGGCGGGAAACAGCTCGCCCTGGCCCGGCGGGGCCTTCGGGTTCTTGTCCCGCCCACGGCGGACGATCAGCCGGGCCGTGACGTGCAGTTCCTTCTTCTTGGAGGTGAAGGCCGCGTAGCTGGCCTCGGCGACCTCGGCGCCAGAGACTCAGCAGCCGAGCTGGTCGTCCCGGATGGCCTGCGGGTACTTGATCGCTGTCCAGGCGTCTTCGGGGATGGCGGCGATCACCGCGGCCGCGTAGCAGGCGGAGTCCGTCCGCACGATGACCGTCCCGGTGGCGCCGCCGGCGCGGGCGGCCCTGACGGCTTGCTGGCGAGGTTGGCCGCGCCGCGAGCCGAGGGCGCGTTCCCGCCGCGCAGCCGGGTAGCCGCGGCGACCAGGGACGTCGGCGGGGTGCTGACCGCAGCGATCAGCGCGTTCAGCCCGCGGACCAGGACGGACTTGCCCTGGATCTTGGTGTGGCCGAACCTCGCGCCCTCCTTCTTGTGCCCGTAGGCCTGCTTCTGCGTGGAGTTAATGTCGATGAAGGCCAGCACGTCCGCGCCGGGCAACAGCGGCGCCTGGCAGGCGAGCCGGACGAGCAGCTCGCGGCTGGCCTTCTCCAGCTGCAGCACGTTCCCCCGGGTATAGGCGCGCAGGTGCGAGCCGAGGGTGGACGGCGCGCGGCCGCCGCCGAACAGCACGCCCATCGCCCCGTGCCGCAGCAGCCCATGTCATCGACAGAATCCGCCCGGCGGCCATGCCCGCGACCAGGCAGCCGACCCTCGCCGACGCGTGCACCCCGCACGCGCCGCCCGGCCGGACGTGCCCGGCGAGCAGTTCCGGCAGGCCGGCCTGCTCGGCGAGGGCCATCACCGGCACCAGGCCGCCGTGCGACACGAGGTTCGGGTCATCGAACGCGGCAATGGCCCGCGCGGCGGTATGCGACAATTGCATTTGCGAGGTGTCCTCTCGGACCAGGTGGCGGAAGTGTAGAGCACTCCCATCATCCCAGTTCAGAGGGCACCTTTCGCTTTGCCGCGCCCGGAAAGCAGCCTAAAACGTCGGTGGATCGGGGCTTAGGCCGAGCCCATGAACGATCAACGCCGACAGCACCGTGTCCACGAAACCGGATCTCGGAGAGTTATTTACGTGTGTTCTGTCGCAATGCTGGACATACCTCCTATGTAGTGTTAGATAAAAACTACAGTCGTTACCGAATCAGCCGAGGTAACCAATGACGACTAACGTAACTGCGCAGTGTCCCAATTGCCAGAGCCCGGTGGACGTGTCCAGCGACCCACTGGTTGCCGAGATCGTAATTTGCCAGCACTGCAGCAGCGAGCTGGAGGTTGTGGCGACAAGTCCGGTGCTGCTGGCCTTGGCCCCCGAGGTTGAAGAGGACTGGGGTGAGTAGCGGCAGGGCCAGGCCGTCGCATCACCCGGTGAACAGGCAGGCGGTTGGCCATGGCCTGGGTCAACGGGCTCGATGAAGGTCAACGTTCTCGGTGCGGCAGGCTACGCCGGAGGGGAACTGCTCCGTCTCGTGCACGGCCATCCGGAGCTTGAGCTGGTTCAAGCCATCTCGCGGCGGTACGCAGGCAGACCGGTGGCGGAGGTGCATCCCAACCTGCAGCATCTAAGGCTGGTTTTCCGCCATCCGGAGGAACTGGACCAGGTAGATATCGCCTTCCTCGCACTGCCGGCGGAAGCTTCGGTGGAACTGGAGGCCGAGATCACCAAGCGAGCCGGGACGATTGTGGACCTGAGCCCGGCCTTCCGCGCCGGTGCCAGCTCGGCGTCCGGCGAGCCGTACCGGACCGGCCTGCCCGAGCTGTTCGCGGGGGAATTGGCGAGCGCTACCCGGATCAGCGTGCCCGGGTGCATGGCGACCGCGGCCGTGCTGGCGCTGGCTCCCGTGCAGCGGGCCGACCTGGTCGGGGACGACGTGGTGGTGGACGCCCGGACAGGCTCGTCGGGCTCCGGCGCCGAGCCGGCACTGGCTGCGCACCACGCTGAGCGTGCCCGCGCCTGGCGGGTGTACCAGCCCGTCGGGCACCGGCACGCTGTCGAGATCGCTGCCCTCGCAGGGGTACGCGCGCGGATGACCGTGACGGCCGTTCCGGCGGTGCGCGGCGTGCAGGTGATCTGCCATGTCACGCCGCCGCGGCCAGTGACCCGCCAGGAGGTGCTGCAGGTGCTGCGGCGCGCGTACCGGGACAGCCCGTTCGTCCGGATCGTGGCCCCCGTCCGCGGGGTACATCGGATGCCGGATCCGCAGTTCCTGTCTGGGAGCAACTTCACCGACATCGGCTGCGCTGTGGACGCGGACGGTCAGCGCATCGTGCTGGTGGCCGCGCTGGACAACCTGGTGAAAGGCGCGGCCGGCGGCGCGGTGCAGAGCCTGAACGTGGCCGCCGGCCTAGCCGAGGACGCTGGGCTGACCTTCCCAGGCCTGCACCCAGCTTGATGGCAGACCGTGCCTGGCTAGCGCCGGGTCTGACGTGAGACGGCAGGGCGTGACGACGAGCGACTTGGACGAGACATGTTGACAGACCCGACTCAGGTTCTGGCAGACGACGCGCTGACCAGTCATCCCACTCGCCACGACGTGATCGTGGTCAAGATCGGCGGCAGCGCCGACCCGGGGCCGGTGCTGGACGAGGTAGCCGAGCTGGCCGCCGACGGGCACCCGATCGTTCTGGTGCACGGCGGCGGGCCCGCCGCCGACCAACTGGCCGACGCGCTCGGCGTGCGGCGCGAGGTGATCAGATCCCCGGACGGCACGCACAGCCGCCGGACCGACCCGGCCATGCTCGCCGCGCTCACCTTGGCGCTGCTCGGCCAGGTCAAGCCGCAGCTGGTCAGCGGGCTGCGGGCGCGGGGCGTGCGGGCGGTGGGGCTGAGCGGAGCGGACGGTGCGCTCGTGACCGCATCGCGCAAGTCGGCCATCCGGTCGGTACGGGAAGGACGGACCGTGCTGGTCCGCGACGACCACTCGGGCCGGATCGAGAACGTCGACCCCGCCCTGGTGACTGCGGTGCTGGCACACGGACATATCCCCGTGGTGTCCCCGCCGGCCAGCGACATCGACGGTAACCTGCTCAACGTCGATGCCGACGAGGTCGCCGCCCGGTTGGCCATGGCGCTGGACGCCGCCGCGCTCGTGCTGCTGACGGACGTCGCCGGGGTGCTGACCGACCCCGGCGACCCGGCCAGCCTGCTGCCGGAGATAGGCCCGCGACAGTTGACCGGGAACATCGTACGGGGGCGGATGCGGCACAAGGTGCGCGCGGCACTGCGGGCCAGCGAAACCGTGGCGGACGTGGCCATCGCCGCCGCAGGCCAGCAGCGGCCGATCCGGCAGGCGCTGGCTGGGACCGGCACGCGGGTGCGGGCGGGAGCGAATGCATGAGTCACCGGCAGCGGTTCGACGTTCGGGGCGCCCGTACGGTCTGCCCCGGCGATCTGCGTGCGGACTACCCCGTCTGGCTCCTGCGGGAAGCGGTCAGCATCCCGTCGGTTTCCGGCCAGGAACAGCCGGTCGCGGGCTTCCTGGCTGAACAGATGACCGCGCTTGGGTTCACGGCGCATACCGACGAGGTTGGCAACGTCCACGGCGTGACCGGTCCGGCCGCCGGTCCCACCGTAATGCTGCTCGGGCACATCGACACCGTGCCCGGCCAGCTGCCGGTGTGCCAGGTCGGTGACCTGCTGTACGGTCGCGGCACGGTGGACGCCAAGGGCGCCCTGGTTGCCATGATCTGTGCGGCGGCGCGCACCAGCCAGGTCCGAGTCCACGTCGTCGGCGCGGTCGGCGAAGAGGTGCCGCTGTCGCGCGGCGCCCGGCACGTACTGGCCACCGTGCCGCCTCCGGCCGCGCTGGTGATCGGCGAGCCGAGCGGCTGGGACGGCATCTGCCTGGGGTACAAGGGCCGCGTCGGCCTCGGCTACGAGATGCGCCGGCCGCAACTGCACACCAGCAGTCCCGACCCGACAGCCGTGGAGTACGCCATCCAGTTCACCCAAGACGTGCGAATGTACCTGGCAGGGCTGTCGGCGGGCCAGGACCAGGTCGAGTTCGATGTCGCCGTCAGCACGGTCACTCGGCTGCACGGCGACCTGGCCAGCGCGGTTGCATTCCTGACCTGTCGGGTGCCTCCAGGATTCGACTTTGCAGCGCTGGAGCGGTTTGCGCGCAGCCGCCCACACACCCGCATTTGGGTGGACGAGCGGGTGCCCGCAGTGACCCGAGCGCGCGCGGACCCGGTGGTAAGCAGCCTGCGTGCCGCGATCGCCGCCCAGGGGGCGTCCCCGACACTCAAGCGCAAGGCCGGCACATCGGACATGAATACGCTTGATCCGTGGGGCGTGCCGATGGCCGCCTACGGTCCTGGCGACGCCCATCTGGACCACACCGCCGACGAGCACATCGCGCTCGGTGACTTGTACCGCGCAATCGACGTCCTAACCCTTGCGCTGCCGCGGCTCGCCCGGCAGGTGTCCGTGTCGTTCGCAGCGGACCCGTCCCCAAGAGCTGGGCCGCTCACGGTTTCATCGGTCCGCAGAACGATTGCCTAGGCCACATCCCCGAGGTGCGGAACGACATGCGACTGCTGAGTCTGCGGCTGGCGATCTCCGTGACCCCGGTGACTGCGCGGAGTGCGCCAAGGAAGCTTCACCCGGCACTGACGGCCCCCAATCGCGTGCCCACTCACCAGTTGCAAGGAGCAGGAGAATGACGACCAACGACAGGCATCCGGTGACTGGGACATGGAACGACCCGGCCCTGCCAGCCACCGTAAGGGCCAAGGCGCTGCTCGGGGCTATGACCGTCGCCGAGAAGGTCGCCCAGCTCGGCAGCAGCCGGCCCGACATCGTGCTGAACAATGACCCGCCGGCGCTGAGGGAGGCGAAGCGGCGCGCGGAGCCCTTCGACACGGCAGTTATCGACGGACTCGGGCAACTGACCCGCATCTTCGGCACCAGGCCGATCGACCCAGAAGAGGGGCGCAGGAAGCTTGCGGCGTCGCAGTCGAAGGTCGTCGCCGCGAACAGGTTCGGCATCCCGGCCATCGCACATGAGGAGTGCCTCGCCGGCTTCACCGCATGGCAGGCCACCGCCTACCCGACAGCGCTGGCCTGGGCCGCGACGTGGGATCCCAGCCTCGTTCACGAGATGGCCGCGGCGATTGGATCGGATCTGGCTGCGTGCGGGATACACCAGGGAATGGCGCCGGTGCTGGACGTGGTGCGCGACTATCGCTGGGGCCGGGTCGAGGAGACGCTCGGCGAGGACCCCTATCTCGTCGGCGAGCTCGGAACAGCTTATGTTCGGGGTCTGCAGTCCACCGGCGTTATTGCAACGCTCAAGCACTTCGCGGGCTATTCCGCGTCGCGGGCGGCCCGCAATCAGACACCGGCGTCCATCGGGCCGCGAGAGCTGGCGGACGTCATCCTGCCGCCGTTCGAGCAGGCCATCGCGGTCGGGCGCGCGCGCTCGGTGATGAACGCCTACAACGAGGTCGACGGGGTTCCCGCTGCCTCGAACTCGTCACTGCTCACGGGGATACTGCGCGACAGATGGGGATTCGACGGCACCGTCGTGGCAGATTATTGGTCGATCCCTTTCCTCGTCTCTATGCACCATGTGGCGGGCGATCTCGCAGAGGCCACCAAACTCGCGCTCGAGGCTGGCATCGACATCGATCTGCCGCATACCGTCGGTTACGGGGAACTGCTGACCGACATGGTGCACGACGGCCGCATCCCGGTTGAACTCCTGGACCGAGCGGTACTCCGCGTCCTGAGCCAGAAGGCTGACCTCGGCCTGCTCGACTCCGGATGGCATCCCGACCAGCACCAACAACCCTTGGACCTCGACTCGCCCCGCAACCGCGGTGTCGCCTGCCGGATAGCGGAGGAGTCTGTGGTCATGCTCGCCAACAGCGCCAGCTCCCTGCCGTTGACTGCGCCGCGATCGATCGCTGTCATCGGCCCGGCCGCCGACGATGTCCGGAGCCTGCTCGGGTGCTACTCGTTCCCCAATCACGTGCTTCCTGGCCACCCGGGAACCCCGCTCGGTATCGAGGCACCGACGGTGCTCGACGCGATCCGGCGCGAGTTCCCCCAGTCGGCGGTGTCGCATGTGGTCGGCTGCGACTACATGCGTGAAGACCGAGGAGAAGTGGCGGCGGCGGTCGCCGCAGCCGCCACAGCCGACGTGACCGTGCTCGTAGTCGGCGACAGCTCGGGCATGTTCGGCCGGGCCACCTCCGGCGAGGGCTGCGACGTCATCTCGCTCCGGCTGCCGGGGATCCAGGACGAACTGACGTCCGCGGTGCTTGCGGCTGCTAGACACGCAGTCCTCGTCGTCGTCTCCGGGCGCCCCTACGCGATCGGTTCACACGCTGAGCAGGCGGATGCGACCCTGCAGGTATTCCTGCCCGGACAGGCCGGAGCTGGGGCCATCGCCGGCGTGCTGTCCGGCCGGGTCGAGCCGACCGGCCGACTGCCCGTCCAGATCCCCGGTGATGCGGCCGGACAGCCGGGCACTTATCTTGCACCGCAGCTCGAAGTCACCAACGAAGGCCTGAGCAGCCTCGATCCTTCCCCAGCCTTCCCGTTTGGACACGGACTCACGCACACCGCCTTCGTGATTACGGACGTGGACGTCGACGAGTCCATCGTGGCCGTGGACCGAGCCATGACCGTCCGATCGACGGTGACCAACATAGGTACCCGCGAGGGCACTGTTGTGCCGCAGCTCTACCTCACTGATCCGGTCGCCTCCGTGACCCGTCCGGTCCGGCGTCTCATCGGCTTCACCCGCTTCAAGCTCGCCGCCGGACAGTCCCGCACCCTGAGTTTCGAGGTCCACGCGGACCTGACCAGCTTCACCGGCACCGACCTGCGTCGGCGTGTCGAACCCGGGGAGATCGTGCTCACCGTCGCTCAGTCGGCCGCGGATCCGGGCGCGGCAGTTAGCGTCAATCTTGTCGGTGAAACACGGTTCATCGATCACACCCGTAAGTTCAGTAGTCGGATCGGCGGCAACGAGGAGTAATAGCGCGGCGCTTGTCCGGGGCGGCTTCCATGCGCTGGTGGCACGGGAAAGCCAGCCCGACGGCCGTCGGCCCTTCCTGCTCCAGCCACCTGCTGACGTGTGCCATCAGCTGCAGCTTCGGCACCGCCCCCCAGCGGCGTATACCCCTTAACCAGCAATCAGACCCGATCCCGGGATCGTACTGTTCCAGCGGCCCGGCACGATCGCGTCCACGACCCTGATCTTCGGCTTCCTCATGATGACCCCGTACTGCCACAAACCCGCGATGCTGCCAGCCCGATGGCAAACATCGCAGGAGAATCCGCAGTTCAGCGGCATGCATACCCTTTTAGAATCACACACTTGCGTTCATACAGAAAGCGAAATATTTCGATCCTTGCCCTCGGTAACCGATTGGTTGACCAATCCTTTCATTTCTGGTGTAATTCTATTTACTTATCGCGCAGCGGAAATGACGGAAAACTACAGTATTCCGGAGCCAATTCTGCGGCCCCTATCGTCGTGTCCGGGAAACCTTGAGGAGAGTGGTGTGCAGCGCTGGTGGCGCAGGTGCAAGGAAGAACGAATTGACCCGTGGGTGTTCCTGCTGCGGGAGCTGCGCGGCTCGCTTGGCCCGCTGGCGGTCTGGATGACCGTGCTGAACCTAGTGGTGGCCGCGATTCCCGGCGGTTTCATGATCGCGTCGAGCATCGTGGTGGGCCGGACGCCGGGCGCCGTGGCCGGCGGGCTGGGCTCGCACGCGTGGGACTCGCTGGTGGCGGTGTTCGCTGTGAGCGCGGCGGTGCTGTTCGTGCAGCAAGTGCTGACGCCGCTGTCGGTGTCGCTGGGGCAGATACTCAAGCACCAGGTGGACGGGGTGTTCCATGACCAGGTCCTGGCGGCGTCGCTTGCCGGGGCGGGGATCGCGCCGCTGGAGGACTACGAGGCGATGACCAGCCTGCGGCTGGCGGCCGAGGAGCTGGAGCGGGGCAGCACCCCTGGCGACGCGGCGGCCGGCTCGGTGGCGCTGGTGATCAGGTACGGGCAGCTGGTCGTGTACGGGGTGCTGCTCGGGGTCGCGGTCTCATGGTGGGCCGCGATCGTCGTCTGCGCGGTCACCATGACGTTCCGAGTCGGGCACCGGCAGGTAGTGCGGGCCTGGACGCGGTTGTGGCCGGTGATGGAGCCGCGTCGCCGCGAGGCGGAGTACTTCCGGACCCTAGGTACCACGCCGCCCGCGGGGAAGGAAACGCGGGTGTTCGGCCTCGACGGGTGGATCAGGGACCGGGCCCAGGCCGCCGAGCTGGCCGCCGTGAAGCCGCAGTGGCGTGCGCAGCGGAAGGCCAACGCGGTCGCGTTCCTGTGGCGGACCGCGTTCGGCATCGTGGTGGCCGGGACGGTGCTCGCACTGATGCTCCGGTCGGGCGCCGCCGGGCACATTTCGCTGACCCACCTGTCCCTCGGGATACAGGCGACGCTCGGGGCGGTCGCGCTCGGCGAGGCCTACTTTGAGTCGGACAACCAGCTGCAGTTCGGAATGATGGCGACGGAGGCGCTCCGCGACTTCCAGCGGGCCGCCGCAGCGTTCGACGTTCAAGCGGGTGCTGCTCTGCCGGCTGGCGCGGGGGCCAGGGACGGTGTCATCGACCCGCTGCGGGAGGAGATCCGGTTCGACGGGGTGTCGTTCGCCTACCCGGGCAGCGCGCGCCTGGTGCTGGACGACCTGAACCTGATGCTGCGCGCCGGGGAGTGCACCGCGCTGGTCGGACTGAACGGATCGGGCAAGACCACCGTCGTGAAGCTGCTGTCCCGGCTGTACGAGCCGACGCGGGGGGCGATCCTGGCCGACGGGGTCGACGTCTCGTCGGTGCCGGCCGACGCCTGGCGGCGGCAGCTCGCGGTCATCTTCCAGGACTTCAACCACTACGAGATGTCCGTCGCGGACAACATCGCGTTCGGCGCGATCGAGCAGTCGGCCGAGCCCGCACGGATCGCCGCGGTGGCCAGCACGGCCGGCCTGGACGAGGCGGTCGCCGCGCTGCCGCGCGGCTTGGGCACGCTGCTGTCGCGGCAGTACGAGAACGGGGCCGAGCTGTCCGGCGGCCAGTGGCAGCGGGTCGCGATCGCCCGCGCTCTGTACGCGGTGGACCACGGCGCCCGGCTGCTGGTGCTCGACGAGCCAACCTCGGCGCTGGACGTGCGGGCCGAGGCGGCGTTCTACGAGGAGTTCATCGCGCACGCCAGGGGGCGGACCACGCTGCTGATCTCGCACCGGCTCTCCAGCATCCGGCATGCTGACCGCATCGTGGTCCTGTCCGGCGGCCGGGTCATCGAGGACGGCACGCACGAGTCCCTGGTCGCCGTCGGCGGCCGGTACGCCGAGCTGTTCCACATGCAGGCCCAGCGGTTCGCGGCCGGCGAAGACATCGACGATGACGAAGACACCGGCCTCCACCACACTGA
>Ga0307478_10002582_pt1 | contig 14057 bp, 16 predicted proteins | sample atmos_gasesECM4C_2_FD_203713 | JGI IMG/M metagenome (GOLD analysis project Ga0307478, IMG submission 203713) | Hardwood forest soil microbial communities from Morgan-Monroe State Forest, Indiana, United States - atmos_gasesECM4C_05 | ecosystem: Environmental > Terrestrial > Soil > Temperate...
ATCGTCGAAAGGCTCGATGGTGACCTCGACGACCGTCGCCTGATCGAGGCACCGCAGATTCACGCTGTAGCCATCGGGGTTCGAGCGCGGCACGTAGAAGGATTTCACGCCGCAGTGTCGGCAGAAAAGATGGCGTGCGGCGCCGGTATTGAAGCGGTACTCACTCAACGCCTCGGCACCGCTCAGCAAGCGAAAGCGGGTGCGCGGCACGATCAGGTGCAGGAAGCCGGTCATGCGGCAGATCGAGCAGTTGCACTCGCTCACCACGAGGTGTGCAGGCGCCTCCACGGCGAAAGCGACCGCCCCACAGTGACAGCCGCCGCGATGGCTGAGGAGCGCCTCAGGCACCCCCGCCCCCCCAAGCCGAGGCAAACAGCCGCGCGCGGTAATGCCGCAACTCGCGGATCGACTCATGGATGTCCGCCGAGGCGAGGTGCGCTCCCTGCTTGATGAAGCTGTCCGCCACCGTGGGGGCCCAGCGCCGCGCCAGCTCCTTGAGCGTGCTGACATCGAGGTTGCGGTAATGGAAGAAGCGCTCGAGGTCCGGCATATAACGTGCGAGGAAGCGCCGGTCCTGGCAGATGCTGTTACCGCACATCGGCGAGCTGCCGGCGTTCACGAGTGGCGACAGGAACTCGAGCGTACGCTGCTGGGCCTCGGCGAGCGTGATGCGACTCGCGCGCACCCGCGCCAGCAGGCCCGAAGAACCGTGCTGGCGCTGGTTCCACTCGTCCATCCGCGCGAGCACCTCTTCACTCTGATGAATGGCGAGCACCGGGCCCTCGGCGAGGATCGCCAGCTCCTTGTCCGTGACCACGGTGGCGATCTCGATGATCGTGTCGGAGTCGGGCTTCAGGCCCGTCATCTCCAGATCGATCCATACCAGGTAGTCGCCGCTCGGCATGTCTATGATGTCGGTTGGGATGGCTGGCGTCCGCGCGGAAACAGCCTGGGAAGTGTAGCAGAGGCCGTGGGCGAACCTGGATGAAGCCAAGCGTGATCGGGCGCGTCATCGCGACCTTCGGCCGGCACATGGTGGTCCGCACCGCCGCCGGCGCGGAGCTGCGGGCGCGGCCATTCGGGCGGGCGCTGGAAGTGGTGTGCGGCGATGAGGTCCGCTGCCGCATCGACCCGCACCATGAGGAGGTGCACGTCATCGAGGTCCTGGAGCGTCGCAATGCGCTGTGGCGCGCCAACGTGCGTGGCGGCGCGGAGCCGGTGCTCGCCAACCTGACGCGGTTGCTGGTGGTGCTCGCGCCGCTGCCGACGCCCGATCTGTACGTGGTCGACCGTTACCTCGCGGCCGCTACCGCGGCCGGCATCGCGGCAACACTCATCGTCAACAAGTTCGACCTGGGAATCGAGGCCACGCTTGCTGCCGAGCTGCGTGCCTACGCCGGGGCGGGCTTCGAGGCAATCGCCTGCTCGGCCGCGAGCGGCGCGGGTGTGGCGGAACTGCTGGCGGCGCTCGGGCCCGGCAGCTGTGCGGCGCTCGTCGGCCAGTCTGGCGTCGGCAAGTCCTCGCTGGTGCGGCGGCTGCTGCCGCAGGCGCAGGTCGCCGTGGGTGAGCTGGTTCGCGCCGAGGAGGGGCGGCACACCACCACTGCGGCGCGGCTCTTCGATCTCCCGCAGGGCGCAGCGCTCATCGACTCTCCGGGGGTGCGCGACTTCGCACCCGCGGTGAGCGCACTCGATGAGCGCACGCTCGGCTTTGCCGAAGTCGCGCGCCTCGCCGCGGGCTGTCGTTTCAGCGATTGCCGCCACCTGCGCGAACCGGGTTGCGCGGTGCGCGCCGCGGCCGAGGACGGCAGCTGGCATGCGCGGCGCTACGAGAGTTACCGCCGGCTGCGCCGGCTGCGCGAACAGCTGACTGCCAACCGCGGCCGCTGAGGAAAGCCGACGCAAGCGCTCGCTGCTGAACACTCGCTGAACCCATCGCGCCAACTAACCTCATGCCGCCTGGAGGGCGCCCGCCAGCAGGAGCGTGGCGGCTGTTGTCAGCCGGCACTCACACGAGCTAGGGAGGCCGGCGGGCGGGTCGCCTGCGGGGCTCTACGTTAGCCTCACTACACCAATCACAGCTGGAGTCGCCCCATGAGTTTCCGACTATCCGCTCCGTTCGGCGTGCTGATGTTGGCGCCCGCCTTCTTCATGCTGAACGGCTGCGTCGTTCACGAACGCGAGACCGTGCACGAGCCTGTGCCGACCGAGGGCTATTACGACCGCGAGCACCGCCGCTATTACCACGAGCACGCCTGGGTGACGTGCGATGACCGCGATCCGCACTGCCCGCCTTGATCGTGTTGGCGGTGTGAGCCGCGCGCGCACCTCTGCCGGCCCGCCCGATGGGCGGGCCGGCGAAGCCGCTACTTGGCAATCTTGCTGATCTTGCCACCGGCCAGGGAGGCGTCTCCCATCAGGCCTTTCTCGCCGAACACGAAAGCGATAACCGGCTTGCTGAGTGTCTGGTTGTCGTAATTTCCGCCGGCACCTTTTTTCGCTATCGCTACCGATGCGTCCGCACCGATCGACCAGTCCTTGCCGTTGACGAACTTGTCGCGCGCCTCGGCCGTCTGGAACAGGATGACCTCGCTGTGACGCGACACGCCGAGTGTCAGGCCCACGGACGCACCCGAGCTCGAGTAGTAGCCGACAGTCTTGCCATTCACCAGCAGTGCCCCATCGCCGTGCTCACCACCGATGCCGGCTCCGGCTTTGGTGATGCGCGGAAACACCAGCACCCCGGCTGCATTGTCCGCCAGATACTTGTTCTTGTCGGACAGCGCATAGAAGCTCTGCAGTGTCGCGGAGACCTGTTGATCCAACGCAGCGGTGTCGAGGGCCAGTGCGACGCCACCGATCAGTGCCGCAACGGCGGCTGTCGTCACCAGCATCCAGGTGCGTGGCGTGGGCTTGTTCGTATGCATCGTGGTCATTGCGTAACTCTCCGTGACAAACAAAACATGTTAGACGTGAAGTGTGCACGTTGTGCGGTGCTCTACTCAACAGGTTGTTGATGGTGACGGGTCGCGGCACGGCCGCGCTCGAGTCAGTGCTAAACCGACTGCCGCCCGGCGAGGGCGTGCGCGAGCGTGCCGCCATCGACGTACTCGAGCTCCCCGCCGAGCGGGACACCGTGCGCGATGCGGCTCGCGCGCACGCCGCTGCGGGCGGCGAGCTCGCTCAGGTAGTGCGCGGTCGCCTCGCCCTCGACCGTCGAGTTGGTGGCGAGGATCAGCTCGCGCACGGCTCCCTCCGCCAGAATCGCCTCCAGCTCGCGCACGCCGAGCTGCTCGGGACCGATACCATCGAGCGGCGAGAGATGCCCCATGAGCACGAAATAACGCCCGCGATAGCTGCCCGAGGACTCGATCGCCACCACATCCGCAGGTGACTCGACGGCACAGAGCAGCGCCCCATCGCGCTGCGGCGCCGCGCAGATCACGCACAGCTCGCCCTCGGTCAGCATGCGGCAGCGCCGGCAGCGTGATACCGACTCGAGCGCTGCGCTGAGCGACTGCGCCAGGGCGCGCGCACCGGGCCGCCCCTCCTGCAGCAGGTGGAATGCCATCCGCTGCGCGGTTTTCGGTCCAACACCGGGAAGCGCACGCAGCGCCTCGATGAGCGCCGCGAGGTGCGGTGAATGCTTCATCGCAGCGCGAGCCTCAGAACGGCAGCTTCATTCCCGGGGGCAGCTGCAGCCCGGCCGTGAGGCTCGCCATCTTCTCCTGCACGCGCGCCTCGACTTTGTGCACGGCATCGTTGGCCGCCGCGGCGATCAGGTCCTCGAGCATCTCGCGGTCCTCGGCGCTCACCGTAGGCTCGATCTGCACGCGCTTCACCTCGTGGCGGCCGTTCATGGTGATCTTCACCATGCCGCCGCCGGCTTCCCCGATCACCTCGATGCTGGCGATCTCGGCCTGGGCCTTCTGCATGTTGGCCTGCATCGCCTGGGCCTGTTTCATCAGGTTGTTGAAGTTACCTGGCATGGAATGCTCACCTGCGCGGCGCGCAGCGCCGCCGCTCTGGGAAAAGCTCATTTTACCGGGCGAACCGTCTCCGGCAGTACGGTCGCACCGAAGCGCTCGCGCAGCCCCTTGACCCCCGCATCCTCCTCGAATGCACGCCGCGCGGCCGCGAGCTCCGCCTCGCTCGCGCGCCGTTGGGCCTGCGCCGGGGTCTCGGCGCCCTGCGCAGCGGGGGTTTGGAACTCGAGCCGCACGCTCGCACCGAAATAGCGCCCGAGCGCCTGCGCCAGCTTCTCCTCGGTCGCCGTGGTGCGCACCAGCTGATGACGGGGATCGAGCCCGAGGCGCACCAGCGCACCCTGGCGGCCGATGAAGACGCAATGGCTGGCGAGCTGCCGCGCCGCCCCGGACAGCTCGAGCTGGGCCACGATCTCGGCCCACGTCCCCTTCTCCCCCTCGCCAGTGGCGGCTGAGGACGACCGACTGGCCGCTGAGGCTGCCGCGGCCGGCGAGGCTGCAGCGGTGGGTGCCGCCTCGAGGCGGCCGGGTGCCGTGCCGCTCGCGCGCGCCTCAGGCGCACCGACCGGACGGAACGCCAGCATCCGTAGCAGTGTCATGGCGAAGCCGCTGCGGGGCTCGGGCGCGAGCGCCAGGTCGCGCCGTCCGACGATCGCCGTCTGATAGAAGAGCTGCACGTCCTCGGGCGAGAGCTCCGAGGCCAGGCGCTCGAGGAGCTCCGGCGCGTACAGCTCATCGCCTTCATAACTACCGACCACCTGGCGCAACCCGATGCGCACCAACAGGCCCGCGAGCGCATCGAGCACCTGAGCGTAGTCGGGCGCGAACTCCTCGAGCGACTGCGCGCAACGCAGGAGTTCCGCGCTGTCGCCGCGCGCCAGCAGCTCGAGGATGCGCACCACCTGATCGCGCGCCACGGTGCCGAGCATGGCACGCGCTTCGGCTTCACCCGCCCGGCCATTGCCGAAGGCGATGAGCTGATCGAGCAGTGAGAGCGCATCGCGCAGGCTGCCATCCGCACCCTGTGCAACCAGGCCCAGCGCCACGGCATCGAATGGCACCCCCTCGGCGGTGAGAATGTTGCGCAGGTGCGCGGCGATCTCGGCCGAGGGCAGGCGCTTGAGGTTGAATTGCAGGCAGCGCGAGAGCACCGTGACCGGCAGTTTCTGCGGGTCGGTGGTGGCGAGCAGGAACTTCACGTGTGGAGGCGGCTCCTCGAGCGTCTTCAGCAGCGCGTTGAAGGAGTGCGCCGACAGCATGTGCACCTCGTCGATCAGGTACACCTTGTAGCGGCCGCGGGCCGGAGCATATTGCACGTTGTCGAGCAGCTCGCGCGTGTCGTCGACCTTGGTGCGCGAAGCCGCATCGACCTCGATGAGATCCGGAAAACGTCCGGCATCGATCTCGCGGCAGCTGGCGCACACCCCGCAGGGCTCGGCGGCGACGCCGGTCTCGCAGTTGAGGCACTTGGCGAGAATACGCGCGATGGTGGTCTTGCCGACCCCGCGGGTGCCGCTGAAGAGAAATGCGTGGTGCACACGGCCGCTCGCGAGCGCGTTCACGAGCGCGCGACGCACGTGCTCCTGTCCGACGAGCTCGGAGAATTTCTTCGGACGCCATTTGCGCGCCAGCGCAGTGTAGCTCATGAATTTCCCGGATTTACCGACGCGACGGGAGGCGGCCCGCACCAGCTTGAGCTCCGGCACCCGACATCGCCGCTGCCGCTGCTGCCTTCCGGCCCTGACGGGGTTCACGACTGGTCGTCGCGGAGAAACCGATGCGGGCCACCATCATCGCCGAAGCACTCGATGCTATCACATGAGGTGTGCGTGGCTGCCGGTGCGCTGAGCGCCACCGGCACAGAACGGGCACAATGCCGCCATGAAAGCCGAGGTCGTTGCCAGCAAGGTCCCCGAGGTCACACTCGGCTTCTGGATCATCAAGGTCGCGGCGACGACGCTCGGTGAGACCGGCGGCGACACACTGTCGATGACGCTCGGCCTCGGCTATCTAACGAGCACGCTGATCTTCGCGACCGTGCTCCTCATCCTGGCCGCGTGTCAGATCGCGGCGAAGAAGTTCCATCCATTCCTCTACTGGGCGACCATCATCGCCTCGACCACCGCGGGGACGACGCTTGCGGATTTCGCCGACCGCTCGCTCGGCATCGGTTATCTCGGCGGCTCGCTGCTGCTGCTCGTCTGCGTGCTCGGATCACTTGCGCTCTGGTACCGGACCGAAGGCACCGTATCCGTCAACACCGTCAACACTCCGCGGGTCGAGGCATTCTACTGGCTCACGATCACCTTCTCGCAGACCCTCGGCACGGCACTCGGGGATTGGGTAGCGGATGCGGGTCTCGGCTACCGCGGCGGTGCCCTGGTATTCAGCGGGCTGCTCATCCTCGTCGCCCTCGCCTACTTCCGCACGCGCATCTCGCCCGTGGTGCTCTTCTGGACGGCCTTCATTCTCACGCGGCCACTCGGCGCCACGGTCGGTGACTTCTTCGACAAGCCGCTCGCTCAGGGCGGCCTCAATGTGAGCCGTCCGCTGGCATCGGCGATCCTCGTGGTGTTCATCATCGCGTGCATATTGCTCATCCCGCAGAGAGCGGGAAGTCATCCGCGCAGCGCGGAGAGCGCCCCGCGACGCTAGGGCGGGCTCAACCGGGACTTGCGGTCCGCAGGGGACTGGCGGAGAGGGTGGGATTCGAACCCACGAACACCCGTTGAGATGTTACTGGAATTCCAGTCCAGCGCCTTAGACCGCTCGGCCACCTCTCCAATCAATCACTTACGACGGACTCGAACCGGCGGGCGACCGCCAGCAAAGGCGCCGAATGATAAGCCATTCAGGCTTGCGGGGTCTTGGCAGGCTGCGTCACCTTGAAGGGTGGCGGCTCATCGAGACAGGGCTGGCTGCCGCTCCTTTTCGGCGGCGGCGGCTCATTGAGCGCCGGCAGGCGCAGCGCGCTGGTGGTGTCGGGCGCATCGAGTCCCGGAGGGATCGTAAGCGGCGGCACGCTCTGGGCCTTCTGGTAAGGCTGCGGCGAGTGGCACGCCTTGGCGCTCGCGCTCCTGAAGAGGTGGCAGCCCGCGAGCGGCAGCAGCAGGAGCAGCAACACGATTGCCCGGGCTGACTTCATTCCGGATTCCTCTCACTCCACATCACAAGACCCTCGAGCGGCTCAGGCCAGTACTCCAGCGGCGCGGGCCGCGCCAAGCACCGCCGCGTGGTGCTCGGGCGCGAGCGGGGTCAGCGGCAAGCGTATGCCCGGTCCGATCAATCCCATGTGCGCCAGCAGCCACTTGACCGGGATCGGGTTCGTCTCGATGAAAAGCTCCCGGTGCAGCGCACCGAGGGGCGTATCGAGCTCGGCGGCGCGCTCACCCTCCCCGCGCCGTGCGGCAGCCAGCATCTGTGACATCGCGCGCGGCGCAACGTTCGCAGTGACGGAGATGACGCCACGCGCCCCGAGGGCGATCGCCTCACGTGCGCTGGCATCATCGCCGCTCAGCACCACGAACTCACGCGGACTGCCAGCGAGCAACTCGCGCACACGCCCGCTCTCCGCCACCGCCTCCTTGATGCCGACGATGCCGGCGACGCGCGCCAGGCGGGCAACCGTCGCCGGCTGCATGTCGATGGCCGTGCGTGCGGGCACGTTGTAGAGCAACAGCGGCTTGCGCGCCGCGGCGGCGGCTGCCGCGAAATGCTGATACAGCCCCTCCTGCGTCGGACGGTTGTAGGAGGGTGTCACGAGCAGCAGCCCATCGATCGGCAGCTCGGAGAGCCAGCCAACCCGCTCCACCGTGTTCGCGGTGCTGCTGGTGCCGGCGCCGGCAATCACCGGCAGCTGGCCGTGCAACCGCTCGCACGCGCGCAATAGCAGCTCGCGCAACTCCCCATCACGCAGCGTCGCCGACTCACCAGTCGTGCCGCCGACGACGATTCCGTCGGTACCGTTCGCCACGTGGAAATCGAGCAGCCGTGCCCAGGCTTCGAGGTCGATGCTGCCATCGCCGCGCATGGGGGTGACGATGGCAACCAGGCTGCCGACAAACATACGCTGGGATCAGCACCTTGGCGGGGAAGCGTGCGATGTTACGGGCCGGAGTTGTGCTTAAGCAAGCCTCGAGCCACTGCGTGCCGCGCGCGCAACGCCCAGCGTCGCGCGGGTTCGCAACCCGCCCCCGCTCCCGGTAAACTGCCGGTGGCGAATGACTGCACACCCAACCGCCACCGACAGATGAAGCAGCACCTGGCCGTTTCGGCCATCGGCAGCGACCGCACGGGGATGGTCCACGAGCTGACCCGTGTCATCAGCGAGTCCGGGGGCAACATCAGCGAAAGCCGTATGGCGAGTCTCGGTACCGAGTTCGCGATGCTGCTGCTGGTGTCGGGCAACTGGCACGCCCTCGCCAAGCTGGAAACCGAGCTCAAGCGGCTCGCGGACACCTCGAACCTCAGCATTCACCTCAAGCGCACCGAGCCGCGCACGGCGCGCACGGACATGCTGCCGTACTCGATCGATGTCGTGTGCCTCGATCAGAGCGGCATCGTCTCGGGGCTGTCGGGCTTTTTCGCCACGCGCGGCATCGACATCGCGGAGGTATCGACTCGCAGCTACCCGGCGGCGCACACCGGGGCGCCGATGTTCGCGGTGCAGATGATCGTCAACGTGCCGAGCCGCATCCATGTCGCGCACCTGCGCGAGGAGTTCATGGAGTTCTGCGACTCGCTGAATCTCGATGCGATTCTCGAGCCGGTCAAGTCCTGAGACGAGATGTCCAAGCTGCAACCGGGGACCAAAGTACCTGACTTCGCGCTGCCGATGACGGGTGGGGGCACGTGGAGGCTCAGGGATGCCGCCGGCAGCAAGCTGGTGATCTTCTTCTATCCGCGCGACATGACCAGCGGTTGCACGCGCGAATCGCAGGACTTCCGCGATCTCGCCGGCGAGTTTCGCAAGGCGGGTGCGCAGATCGTCGGCATCTCGCGCGACAGCATGGCTTCGCACGAGAAGTTCGCCGCCAGGGAATCGCTGCCCTTTCCTCTGCTTGCCGACACCGAGGAGAAGGTGTGCAAGCTGTTCGATGTCATCAGGCCGAAGAGCCTGTACGGCAGGAAATTCCTGGGGGTGGAGCGCAGCACTTTCCTGCTCGATGGCGCGGGGCGCCTGCTGCAGGAGTGGCGCAAGGTGAAGGTTCCCGGACATGCGGAGGCAGTCCTTGAAGCAGCGCAGCGTCCATGATCCCGGTCCAACGGCCGCCTCGGGCGAAACCCGCGAAGTGAAGAGTCGCTCGCGCGCCGGACGGCGCCTGTTCGTGCTCGACACCAACGTGCTCATGCACGATCCCACGGCGATCTTCCGCTTCGAAGAGCACGACGTGTATCTGCCGATGGTGGTGCTCGAAGAGCTCGATGCGCACAAGAAGGGCCTGTCGGAGGCCTCGCGCAACGTGCGCCAGGTGAGCCGTTTCCTCGATGACATGATGCGCGGAGTCACCAAGGAGCAGATCGACCAGGGACTGAAGCTGCCGAGCGGCTACTCCGGCAACCACGGCAAGAAGCCCTCCAGCGGGCGGCTGTTCTTCCAGACACGGCAGCTCTCGGGGGCGCTGCCGGAGAGCCTGCCCGGTCAGGGCGGCGATAACACCATCCTCGAGCAGATGCTGGCGCTGCAGACCGAGCATCCCGAGGCGCGCGTGATTCTGGTGTCCAAGGACATCAACCTGCGCATCAAGGCGGCGGTGCTCGGCGTGCACGCCGAGGACTACTACAGCGACAAGACGCTCGAGGACGCCGACGTCCTCTACAGCGGCATGGCGGCGCTGCCGAGCGACTTCTGGGAGCAGCACGGGCGCGACATGCGCTCATGGAAGGATGCGGAGCGCACCTTCTACGAGATCACCGGTCCCGCGGTGCGCGCGTGGCAACCCAACCAGGGGGTGTACGAGGACACCACCGAGGGCATCGAAGGCATCGTCCGCAGGATCAACGGCGAGACCGCCACCATCGAGCTGACGCGCGATTACCGCAATGAGCGGCACAATGTGTGGGGCATCACCGCTCGCAACCGCGAGCAGAATTTCGCCTTGAACCTGCTGATGGACCCGCAGATCGACTTTGTCACGGTGCTCGGCCCGGCCGGAACCGGCAAGACGCTGCTGGCGCTCGCCGCCGGGCTCATGCAGACGCTCGAGACCAACCGCTTCGTCGAAATCATCATGACGCGGGTGACCATTCCGCTCGGCGAGGACATCGGTTTCCTGCCCGGCACCGAGGAGGAGAAAATGGAGCCCTGGATGGGCGCGCTCATGGACAATCTCGAGGTGCTCACCGGCTCGCAGGAGGGCGGCAACTGGGGCCGTGCCGCCACCAACGATCTGCTGCGCAACCGCATCAAGATCCGCTCGCTCAACTTCATGCGCGGCCGTACCTTCCTCAACCGCTTTCTGATCCTCGATGAGGCGCAGAACCTGACGCCGAAGCAGATGAAGGCACTGATCACCCGCGCCGGACCCGGCACGAAGCTCGCCTGTCTCGGCAACATCGCGCAGATCGACACCCCGTATCTCACCGAGATGACCTCGGGATTGACATATGCAGTCAATCGCTTCCGCGGCTGGGCGCATTCCGGGCACATCACGCTGGTGCGCGGAGAGCGCTCGCGGCTTGCGGATTTCGCTTCCGACATACTCTAGGTGGTACGCTACCCTTACCCGGCCGCGCAGCCGCGGGGGCACCCCTTGTAAGGGTCTGTAAACGCTAGCAACCCTGACCGCATGAAGCGGTCCAAATCACGATGCGCCGCCTGATCCCTTTCGTCGCGACTGCGCTGATGACCCTCGGCACGCTGGCGTCCGCGGCCGCGGCGGCCGACCCCTCCGCGAACACGCAGCCGATCCGAACTGCGCCGGCGGCGGGCTCGGAGCTGCCGGACCTGGGCAGTCCTGCCGCGACCATACTGTCGAAGACCGACGAGTACCGCCTGGGCGCCATGGTGGCGCACGAGCTGCGGGAGCAGAACGCGCTGCTCGAGGACCCCGAGGTCAGCGAGTACATCAACAACATCGGTGAGCGGCTCGCCTCGCAGAGTGCGATGGGCGGCCAGGACTTCCACTACTTCGTGGTCAAGGACACCACCATCAACGCCTTCGCGGTGAGCGGCGGCTACGTATTCATCAACGCCGGCCTGATCCTCGCCACCTCGACCGAGTCGGAGCTCGCGGGGGTCATGGCGCACGAGACCGCGCACATCACCCAGCATCACATCGCGCGCATGCTCGCCGACCAATCGAAACAGAGCCTGCCCACGATCGCAGCCTTGATCGGCGCGATACTGCTCGGCGCCGTGGGCGGCGGACAGGCCGCCGAAGGCGCCATCGCCGCGACACAAGGCATGGCGGTTCAGCACCAGATTAACTTCACACGCGACAATGAATGGGAAGCCGATCGCGTCGGCATCGGCTACCTCGCCGGTGCCGGTTTCGATCCGTACGGCATGGGCTCGATGTTCGAGACCATGGCCCGCCATCAGGGGCTCGCGGCCACCTACATCCCGGCGATGCTGATCGATCACCCGATGGACTCGGACCGGATCGCGGAGCAACATTCGCGCGCGGCGCAGTTTCCCGCGGTGAAGATGCACGATTCGGAAAGCTACACCCTGATCCGCGAGCGGGTGCGCGTGCTGACCGCGACCGGCGACACCGACGTGGCCGCGCAGTACGCGCAGAAGATCGCTCATGGCGGCGACAACCTCGGTAACCGCTACGGCGAAGCGCTGGCGCTCATGAACAGCAATCGCGCCGAGGAGGCGGTCAAGATCCTCGCGCCGTTGGTGCAGCAGCACGAGGGCCTGACGCTGCTGCACAGCGCGCTCGGCCAGGCGCAGGCGAAGGCCGGACACTCGAAGGAGGCACTCGCCACCTTCCAGCGCGCCGAAGAGCTGTTCCCCCGCAACGTGCCGGTAACGGTGCGCTATGCGGAGGAGCTCATGACAGTCGGGCGCGCCGCCGAAGCGCACAACATGTTGCTCGATCTGTTCAACAACGTGCCGCCGACGCCCGACCAGATCCGCCTCACGGCGCTCGCCGCGAGTGCCGCCGGCGATGCCGGTGATGCCTACTTCTACATGGGCGAATACCAGATCAGCAATGGCGATCTGAGTCTCGCAGCGCAGCAGCTGCAACTCGCCCTGGCCTCCCCGCACATCAGTCAGATCCAGCGTCAGCGCTATCAGGCGCGGCTCGATGAGGTGCGCGAGTACCTCGCCAGCATGCGCAAGCGGCAGGTGGCGAGCGACAACGGCGACGGTCAGGGTCAGCGCGGCGGCGGCGGCGGCCACTAGAGGACAACAAACGCCGCCCGCAGCACGGCTGTCGCCGGGCCGATACATGGCTCGGCCGGCGCAGTACGGCTGCTACAATGTCGGCCTCTTCCGCGGTTTTGCGCACTCCATGCCAGCGACGCGACGCCTCTGCCTGCTCTCCCTATGCCTGTTGCTGGTGTGCGGCTGCGCGACGCTGCCGGCGGGCAGCAAGCGCGACCCGCGCGATCCGTGGGAGCGGTTCAACCGTGGCAGTTACCAGTTCAACGACGCGCTCGACCGTGCCGTCCTCAAGCCGGCGGCGAAAGGCTACACCCACCTGCCGCAGCCGGTGCAGACCGGCGTCCACAACTTTTTCGACAACCTCAGGTACCCGGTGGTCATCGTCAATGATCTGCTGCAGGGACAGGTGCGGCCGTTCTTTTCCGACATCGGGCGGTTCGTGTTCAACACCACGCTCGGCCTCGGTGGGTTGTTCGATCCCGCCTCAGCGGCAGGCCTGGAGAAGAACGACCGGGATTTCGGCCAGACGCTCGGCAAATGGGGCGTGCCGAAGGGCCCGTACGTGGTGGTGCCGCTCTTCGGGCCCTACGACGTGCGTGACGGCATCGGATCGGTAACCGTCGACTACTTCGCAAACCCGCGCAGCTACTTCAACTTCTGGACCGGCGTCGGGTTGTACGCGGTGCAAACCGTCGACACTCGCAGCCGTTTGCTGCCGCTCGATGCGACGCTGCAGAGCGCGTACGACCCGTACGCGTTCGTGCGCAACGCCTACCTGCAGAATCGCGACTTCAAGGTGCACGGCGGCCAGTCGCAGAGCGAGGAGGAGCAGGAAGAGAAGCTGATGGAGGAAGCCGGCCAGGAGGAGAACGCGGCACCGCCACCCTCCCAGCCGCACGGCCCGGGACCGGAACCCCCCTCAACGCCGCAGCAGCCGCCGCCCGAGCCCCCCTCGGCTACGCCGCAAACGCCGCCGAAGTCCTGAGGCCAGGCCGCGGCAACGTTACACGCCGCGCTCGAGCAGCGGGTCAGCCGCGCTGATGCGCGCGAGCGAGAGGAATCCCTCGGGCAGCTGTGTGTAGCGCAGCGAGCGGCCGGCGCGCTTCGCCATACCGAGCCACTCGAGCAACACCGCAAGCCCGGCGCTGTCGGCAAGGGTGATACCGCGACAATCGATCTCGAGCCTGGAGCCGGAAGCGTGCGCGAGCGCTTCGGCCCCGAGCTGGCAGGCATGGCGCGCGCTCGCGAAGGTGAGCGGCCCCTGGGCGCTCAGGGTCCCGGGGCCGGTGGCGAGCAGGCGGAACTGCGCTTCACGCGCAGGCCCGTCAGCGGCGGCTCGAGCGAGGCTCATTCAGCTCTTGCCGGCGGTCTGCTTGCCGATGGCTTCGGGCTTCTCACCCGACTCGAGACGCTTGATGACCGGGTCGATGCCCTGCTGCTCGATCTGCTCGCCGAAATCGGTGCGATAGCTGTTGACGTAGCTGATGCCGTCGATGACAACGTCCCAGGCTTTCCAGCCCTGCGGCGTCTTGTGCATGTAGTAGTTAACTGACACGCGATCGCCATTGTCGCGCTTGACCTCGGTGCGCACCGAGGCGCTTTGCTTGCCCGGATCCGCGGGGCTCGGATAGATCTTGAGCCGGTCGGAGGTGAACTCAGCGAGCGCACTGCCATAGTTGGCGAGCAGCGAGTGATAGAAGGCCTCGATGAAGCGCTGGCGCTGATCGGGTGTG
>Ga0307478_10002583_pt1 | contig 14054 bp, 7 predicted proteins | sample atmos_gasesECM4C_2_FD_203713 | JGI IMG/M metagenome (GOLD analysis project Ga0307478, IMG submission 203713) | Hardwood forest soil microbial communities from Morgan-Monroe State Forest, Indiana, United States - atmos_gasesECM4C_05 | ecosystem: Environmental > Terrestrial > Soil > Temperate...
GACAGTTTCGGGAACAGCTCCGTGACGAGCGGGACCTATACGATGACGCCGCCGGCTGCGCCCTCCTTCAGTCCGGCGCCTGGCAGTTACAGCAGCGCGCAATCGGTGACGATCAGCGACACGACTTCTGGCGCCTCGATCTACTACACCACCGATGGCAGCACGCCGACCACGTCCTCAACCTTGTACAGCGGTCCGGTTGCCATCGCGGCGACGACGACCTTGCAGGCCATCGCCAACGACAGCTTCGGGAGCAGCTCCGTGACGAGCGGGACCTATACGATCTCGTTAGGGCCAATCACCCTGCAGGCGAGCAATTTGACGGCCACCGGCAGCGGCCAGGCGATTTCCACGACTGCGGATACCACCGCACCCGGCGGCACGTATGTGAAGATTGTCACTACGGCCGTAGGCCAGTGGATTCAATTCACCACCCCGAGCATACCGGCCGGCACCTATAGCCTGAGCTTTATTTGCCGGACGGCTCCGACCCGTGCGCAGCACAATATCACGATCGACGGCACGCAGGTGGGCACGACGGTCGACCAATATGCCGCCATCTCCGCTTATCCTACGATGGCGATTGGCTCGGTGACCTTTGCCACCGCGGGCACGCATAACATCCGCCTGACCGCGACGGGCAAGAATGCGGCTTCGACCGGATTCCAAATGTCCGCCGTTCAATTCATATTCCAATAATCAAAGGAATCGGGCCTTGTCGGAAATTTCCCGACAAGGCCCTTTGGCGCTTGGGCAAGTTGCTCCCAACCCCATCAACCCCTGTAGTATACTTATATCCAACCCCATCAACCCTGTTGAAGAAATGAATATTCCCCACTGTCGTCTGTTTCGCCGTTTTTCGCGGCTTGGACTTGGTTCTTTGCTCGCTGCCGCATCGTTTACGGCTTTCGGCCAGGTGAACGTCTTGACCCAGCATAATGACATTTCGCGCACGGGCGCGAACACCCAGGAAACGATCCTGACGACCGCCAACGTCAATCAGACCCAGTTCGGAAAAATATTCACGGAAAGCGTGGATGGCCAGGTCTACGCCCAGCCGCTCTATGTCTCCGCGTTGGGCATTGCCGGTGGCACGCACAACGTCGTCTATGTTTGCACGGAACATAACAGTGTTTACGCCTTCGACGCGAATATCGGTGGCGCGCCGTTATGGCATGTCAATCTCGGCCCGTCGGACACCAATCAGGGTTGCACCGATATCACTGTGGAATACGGCATCTCGTCCACCCCGGTGATCGATATGAGCACCAACACGATCTATATCGACTCCAAGACCCTAGTGGGCGGGAATTTTTTTCAAACGTTGCACGCGCTGGATTTGAGCACGGGCGCGGAGAAATTCGGCGCGCCGGTGACTATTGCGGCCACCGTGAGAGGGGTTACGTTCAACGCTAATCTCCAGCATCAGCGGCCGGGCCTGCTTTTGCTCAACGGCGTGGTGTACCTGGGTTTCGCATCGCATTGCGATAATGGTGCTTATCATGGATGGCTGCTGGGCTACAGTGCCGGGCCGAGCACGATCGCGCAGACCACTGCTTTCTGCACGACCCCCACCGGCACGGATGGCGGAATCTGGTCCTGTGGCATGGCGCCCTCCGCGGATGCCAATGGATTTATCTACGTCATTACCGGTAATGGAAGCTGGGACGGTACCGCAAACTTCGGCGACTCTTTTATCAAGTTCAACACCGCGGGCGGACTGTCGGTGGCCGATTATTTTACGCCGCACAATCAAGCTGCACTGAGCAGCGCTGACCTGGACCTCGGTTCTGGCGGCGCGGTCCTGTTGCCGTCGCACTATGTCGTTGGCATGGCCAAAAGTGGATCGATGTACCTGTGCGACACAAACAACATGGGGAAGTTTAATGCGAATACGGATTCTTGCCTGCAGGTTTTTTCGGCCACGGCGGAGTCTGATACGGTCAGCAGCAGCCCCGTTTATTGGAATGGCCCGTCCAAGCAGTATCTTTTTATCGCGTCGGGCAATGACACCGCCAGATCCTATCAATTCACGGGAACGAGCGTTAACACCACGGCTCTCGGGAATGGCTCCGTTGCCGATGGCCAAAATCCCGGTGGGTCATCCCTCTCGTCCAACGGAACGGCCAATGGCATTTTTTGGACAATTTCTGAGAGCAACGCCCTGTACGCCTACGATGCGGTGAATTTTCCCACCGTGCTGTGGGCTAGCAGCCAGAATGCCGGGCGGGACGGCCTGGGCGCGTATGTAAAGTTTGCCACTCCCACGATCGCCAACGGGATGGTTTACGTGGGAACGTCCAATCAACTGGTGGCTTATGGGCTCCTTCCGCCACAAGCTGCGGCGCCTGTATTCAGCCCAGGTGGCGGCACCTATGGCGGTGCGCAGAGCGTGACCATTAGTGACGCCACCAGCGGCGCCTCGATTCGCTATACCTTGGATGGCTCCACCCCTTCGGAGACCGCCGGTACACTTTACACGGGAGCAGTGACCATCAACAACACGGTGACGCTCAAAGCCATCGCCTACCTGAGCGGCGACACCGACAGCACCATCACCTCCGCCACCTACACGATACCGGGTGTGGAAGGTCCTTTCGGCGGAACCCCTGCGGGCATTCCCGGCACGGTCCAGGCCGAAAACTATGACACCGGCGCTCAGGGCGTTGGCTACAATGTCACGACGGTCAATGGCACGGATAATGGCTATCGTTCCGACGGCGTTGACTTGGAAGTGACGACGGACACCGGAGGCGGTGCCAGCCTTGGATGGACCGCCGCCGGCCAGTGGTTTAAATACACGGTCAATGTGGCGACGGCCGGGACTTACACGGTCAGCTTCCGCGTGGCCGCTATGGCCGCAGTGACAGGAGCATTCCATCTGGCGGATTCTTCGGGCACGAACCTGAGCGGTCCCGTCAACGTCCCCGCCACGGGTGGCTGGCAAATCTGGACCACGGTGACGGCCAACGTCACCCTGCCTGCGGGCCAGCAAGTCCTGACCCTGGACGAGGACAACGCTGGCTGGAACATCAACTACATGAGCTTCGCGGCTTCCGGCGGCACCACCTTTACCATCACGGCGAGTGCCGGCTCCGGCGGTTCAATCAGCCCCACCGGCGCCGTCGTGGTCAATCAGGGCGCCAACCAGGCGTTCACAATTTCGCCCAACGCCGGATTCAATGTCTCCAGCGTGACGGTGGATGGAGTGAATCAGGGTGCGATCACCAGTTTCACCTTCACGAATGTGCAGGCCAATCACACCATCAGCGCCGCGTTCCAGCAGCAATCGTCAGGAGAAGGTCCTTTCGGCGGAACCCCCGCGGGCATTCCCGGTACGGTCCAGGCCGAAAACTATGACACCGGCGGCCAGGGCGTTGGCTACAATGTCACAGCGGTTAATGGGAATGACAACGGCTATCGTTCCGATGGCGTTGACTTGGAAGTGTCGACCGACACCGGAGGAGGCGTTGACCTTGGATGGAGCGCCGCCGGCCAGTGGTTTAGATACACGGTCAATGTGGCGACGGCCGGGACTTACACGGTCAGTTTCCGCGTGGCCGATCCGGCTGCGGTGGCAGATGCCTTCCATCTTGCAAATTCATCGGGTACGAACCTGAGCGGTTCCGTCAATCTTCCCGGAACGGGTGGCTGGCAAACCTGGGCCACGGTGACGGCCAGCGTCACCCTGCCTGCGGGCCAGCAAGTCCTGACCCTGGACGAGGACAACGCCGGCTGGAACATCAACTATATGAGCTTCGCGGCTTCCGGTGGCGGCACCGTTGCCGCACCGTCGTTCAGCCCCGCTGCCGGCACTTATTCCGGCGCGCAGAACGTGACCATTACTTCAGCGACCAGTGGCGCATCGATTCGTTACACCACGGACGGCAGCACGCCAAGCGAGACCGCAGGCACGCTCTATTCAGCACCTGTGAGCATAGGCGCCACCACGACGCTTCAGGCGATTGCTTACGAAACCGGCTTGACCGACAGCGCGATCACCAGCGGTACCTATACGATCACCACGTCAGGGGCAATCACCCTGCAGGCGACCAATTTGACGACCACGGGCAGCGGCCAGGTGATCACACCGGCCACCGATACAGCGGCTCCCGGCGGAACGTGGGTGAAGATCGCCTCCACGGCCGTGGGCCAGTGGATCCAATTCACCACCCCGAGCATACCGGCCGGCACCTATAGCCTGAGCTTTGTTTGCCGGACGGCTCCGACCCGTGCGCAGCACAATGTCACGATCGACGGCACGCAGGTGGGCACCACCGTCGACCAATATGCCGCCATTTCCGGCTATCCTACGGTGGCGATTGGTTCGGTGACCTTCGGCACAACGGGCACGCATACCATCCGCCTGACGGCGACGGGCAAGAATGCGGCCTCGTCCGATTTCCAAATCTCCGCCGCTCAATTCATATTCCAATAATCAATGGAATCTCTCTGCGATGCATCTTTAGTCGCGTCGATTTAATCGATGTAACTATGATGCATTGTTATCCCCAGAGTCTCCGGCCGGATTTATCCGGCCGGTTTCTTTGCGTTTTTAAGGCAAACAAAGCGGCGGGCCCGACAGGGCTTGACCACTGGAACTTCATGCCAGGATAATATTATGATGAATCGCTTTCTTGGTTGGTTCACTGCGCTCGCGGTGGTCTCGTCGGTGCATGCCCAAATCGTGAACATCGATACGATGGTCGTCACGGCCGCGCGTGCGCCCCAGGCGGCCAATGAGATCCCCCTGGTCGTCGATGTATTCACGGCTGCAACCCTGCAACAGAGTCCTTCCCTTACGATCGACGATGCCTTGCGGAGTTCGCCGTCTTTCAGCCTGTTTCGTCGATCGGGCAGCCTCACGGCCAATCCGACCGCGCAAGGGGTCTCGTTGCGCGGAATCGGCCCGAGCGGAGCCAGCCGTTCCCTCGTGTTGTTGGACGGCGTGCCGCTGAACGATCCATTCGGCGGCTGGGTCACTTGGAGCAAGCTCTCAGAGCAATCGCTTTCCCGGGTCGAAATTGTCCATGGCGGAGGTTCGGGCGCCTGGGGAAATTCCGCGTTGAGCGGAACGATCCAACTCATCAGTTCCCCGCTCGATCAGAACGAAGTCGACGCGATTGCCGCCGTCGGCGACTACAGCACATGGAACGGCGAGGCTTTGGCCACCGGCGTGAAAGGAAAAGATGCGGTTCGCGTCGATGCCGATGATTTTGCCACCACCGGTTTTCCCTTGGTGGCGGGCAACCAGCGCGGACCAATCGATGTGAATGCCTTTTTGCGCCATCGTTGGGCGGACGCAACCTGGCAGCACGAGTTCGGAAGCACCGCATTAAGTGTCAACGGCCGTTACTTTACTGAAGATCGGGACAACGGCACGCCGCTCCAACGCAACGCTACCATGGACCGTTTTGTTTCAGCGAAGCTGGCCGGCGTGCTGCAAAATGGCCTCGCCTGGTCGGCCGTCTCTTACGTCGAGCAGGAATCGTTCAATAGTTATTTTAGTACGGTCAACGCCGCGCGCACGGCGGAAACACCGGCCGACGACCAGTTCGCCGTCCCGGCCGATGCCGCTGGAGGCTCGATTACGGCGACATGGGTCCAGACCGGCAAATCCACGACGAGCGTCGGCGCCGATGCCCGCTGGGTGAAAGGCGAGACCCGCGAGGACACAACTTTCTCCAGTGGCAAGTTCACCCAGCAGCTGTTTGCCGGCGGTGAACAATATTTTACCGGCGCTTTCTTGCAGCACGAGCAGGTTTTCAGCCCCGATTGGCGGGGTGTGCTCGGAGCCCGGGTCGACTATTGGCGCAATGACGATGGCCATCAGCGTAAATCCAATCTGATCACAGGCGCGTCGCTGCAGAATAGCGAATATTCCGCGATGACCGGCAAAGAATTCAGTCCCAATGCGGGACTGGTCTGGCAACCGTGCTCCTGGGGCAGGGCGCGCCTCGATGTTTATCACGCTTTTCGCGTGCCGACCTTGAATGAATACTACCGTCCGTTTCGGGTGGGCAATGTCATCACGGTGGCCAACCCCGCCCTCGCGCGGGAGACGATCAACGGAGCGGAAACCGGCTTTGATTTTGGCGGTGCGCCGGCTGGTGCGTCCATCACGGGCTTTTATGACGAATTGTACCATTCTGTTTCCAATGTCAGCCTGGTGAACGGGCCGGCAACCACTCCGCTTTTTGGCGTCATCCCGGCGGGTGGAGTGGGGCAGCAGCGGCTGAATCTTGATGCCGTGCGCGTGTTTGGGCTGGAAGCATCGGCCCATTGGCAGCCCATTCCGGCCGTCCGACTCAATGTGGCCTATTTATACAACGACACGAGAATCACCGCCGCGAGCGTGTCTCCGGCCCTGGTGGGAAACCGCCTGGCGGAAGTGCCCCGCAATTCGGTCGTTTTGACGGCCGACTGGCTGGCGCCCGCCCAAATTCACCTCGATGCCGACCTGCGCTGGACCAGCGGCCAGTTTGACGACGATCAAAACACCCTGCGGCTTGCTTCAGCCACCACGTTTAATATTTCTGCTTCGCGCAATTTCGGAAAAAGCCTGGAAGTTTTCCTCTCTTTGGAAAATCTCTTCAATGCCCATGTGCAGACCGGCCTGAGTCCAACCGGGATTGTCAGCGTTGGCCCGCCGCGCTTTGCCCACGGTGGCGTGCGCTGGAAGTGGTGACGGGTCTCCGTCCCCACCAGCCGGTTGCGGAGACGCTGGTCTGAAGCCACGCGCACGGCTGCAGGCTGGATCGTTTTCCTTCGCGAATGGGTGACGGCGTTCAGCAGCGGGTGCAGACAACGCTGTGAGATGGCGCGGCTTTGCCTTGCAGATACCGCGAACTTTTTTTCAAATACGAGCCATGCCAAATTTTGGAGCCCGCGCGGGCTTGGTCGCTTGGTCGAAAGACTTTGGACGGAATTTGATCCTGGTCGCCGATCCCGTCCGCCGCCGCTGGTTGACCGGCATAATCCTGGGCTTGGTTCTCGGCATCGGCTTGATGGATTACACGATAGATATTGGCGACCAGATTTCTTTGCATCTTTTTTATTTTTTGCCCGTTTCACTGGCCGTCATTGCCCGGGGCTGGAGGTTCGCCGTCCTGGTCGCCATGGCCTGTGTGGCCGTGATGTTGGGCGGGGACATCCTGTCCGGCGCGCATTATACCGGTCTTTTCATTCCCTGCTGGAATGTTCTCATAACATTCGGCAATTATCTTATCATCATCTGGCTGCTTCACAGCCTGCTCATGCTGCAGCGCGAAATGGAGGAGCGCGTGCATCAGCGGACGGCGGCGCTGGCGAAAGAGGTGTCGGAACGGGAACGGCTGGAAAAGGAAATCATGGCGATTGGCCAAAAGGAACGCTGGTCGATCGGGCATGACCTGCACGACGGACCCTGCCAGCACCTGACGGGAACCGCCTTTGCCGCGCGAGTGCTGGCTGAGGAATTGGCCGAGCGGCACGAGCCGTCAGCCGCGAATGCCGGGCGGATTGTTGCCTTGATCGAAGATGGCATCAGGCAGATGCGGCGGGTCGCGAAAGGCTTGTTGCTCGTCTCCGTGGAGGAAGGCGGCCTGACGGCCGCCCTGCAAGAGCTGGCCGCGACCTCCACCGAACAGTTCAATCTCAAGTGCGAATGCCGTTGTTCGGGAAAACCGGTCTTGCCGGACGCAGTCGCGGCTTCCCACCTTTTTCAAATCGCACAGGAGGCGGTTCGCAACGCAGCCCGGCACGGCCGACCGGGCCGCATCATCATCACCTTGCAGGCCGACCCGACTGGCCTCACCCTGACCGTGGACGATGACGGCATTGGCCTCAAGAGCCCGGACGGGCCAGCCCGCGGCATGGGACTGCGCATCATGGCGCACCGTGCGGCCATCATTGGGGCGGGCTTTTCGGTGCAAGTGGCGCCCGGTGGCGGAACCAGAATTTTCTGCCATTTGTCCCGGCCTGCTGCAAACATGTAAATCTTCCCGTGGCCAAAAAAAAATCCCAACGAGTCTTCGTGGTCGACGACCACCCACTGGTGCGTGAATGGCTGATCAATCTGATCAAACGGCGGCCGGATCTGGAGGTTTGCGGACAGGCGGAGGATGCAGCCACGGCACTTGCTTCGATGGCCGATACGCTCCCCCATGTGGTGATTGTGGACCTTTCATTAAAGGGCGGCTCGGGCCTGGATCTCATCAAGGACCTCAGGGTCCAGTATCCCTCCGTTCGGATCCTCGTGCTCTCGATGCATGAAGACGCGTCCTACGCGGAACGCGCGCTCCGGGCCGGAGCGCGGGGCTACGTCATGAAGCGCGAGTCCACAGGCCAGATCATCGACGCAATCTATGAAGTGCTGCGGGGAAAAATCTACGCGAGTCATAATTTGCTGGCCAGGCTGGCCGAACACATGGTCGATGATTCCTCCGGAAAATCAGCTCCCGTGGCCGAATTGTTAAGCGACCGCGAGTTGGAGGTTTTCCGGTTGCTCGGCAGCGGCCTTGAAACCAGGCAGGTCGCCGAGCGGATGAAGTTAAGCATCAAGACGGTCCAATGCTATGCCGCGCGCGTAAAAGAGAAGCTCGATTTGGACAACGCCAGTGAGCTCATGCGCGAGGCGGTAAAATGGGTGGAGACAGAGAAACGGGAGTAAAAAGTCGCGCAGGAAATGCAGGGTATTACCCGGCAAAAGATTTGGGCTCGGTCTGGCAGACATTCGCTCTGAATTTTGCTACCTTTCCAGAGTCTAGCTTGCCCCAATATGAACCCATTCCATTTCAGATATTTGCCCACCATTTCCTTGTTCGTAGCCGGCCTCTGCCTCGGGATCAATTTGCAGGCAGCCGACAATCCGGCGTCCAGTGCGGTGACGGTACTGCCCGAGATCGTAGTGGCTCCGTCCGTGCAGACCGAGACCAGCCTTGGGACGAGCACCTATGGGTTGGACCACAGCCAGATCGAAACCATCGCCCAGGGATCGAACTCGCCCTTCAGTCAGGTTATGGTCCGGGCGCCAGGCGTGGCGCAGGACAGCAATGGCGAGGTGCATTTCCGCCAGGAGGACCCTTATTATCAATTTTATCTCAACGGCATCCTCCTCCCGCGCGGCAGCAGCAATATCGCCGGCTTCAGCGAGGATATCGATACCCGGATTGTAGACACCACCTCCTTCAAGGTCGGCGCGCTGCCGGCGCAATACCCATGGGGCAACTACGGCATCGTCTCCATCCAGACCAAGAGCGGCGCCAATTTGCAGGGTGGCGAAGCTTCGTTCTATGGCGGGAGCCACGACACGATTCATCCCGGTCTTTCTTACGGCGGATCGACGGGAAGCACGGACTATTATTTCTCCGCCAGCTATCTACATGACGACCTCGGGATTGAAAATCCGACGCCGGACAGCCGCGCTCTCCATGATACGACCGATCAATACAAGGCTTTCGGCTACGTTTCCCACAAACTGAGCGACACGAGCCGCCTCAGCTTCATCTTCGTCGGCTCGCATGCCGACTTCCAGATTCCCAACAACCCCGGCCAGTCGCCCAACCTGGAATTTTCCGGCGCAGTGGCGGATTTTCCCGTCGTTGATTCGGCCGATCTGAACGAAACCCAGACCGAGCAATCTCATTATGCCATTGTGGCGTACCAGCAGACGACCGGCGATTTCTCGTTCCAGATCGCCCAGGTGAACCACTTCGGCAGCCTCCAGTTCCGTCCGGACGAAAACGGCGATCTTTATTTCAACGGCGTGGCCAGCCGAATTTACCGGGACATCCTGACCAACGGCGTGCAGGGCGACTTCACCTGGCAAGCGGCGGACGCGCACACCGTCCGTGGCGGCCTGCTCTTCGATACGGAGGGCGCGCGCGACCACGACGACGTGGCCGTCTTTGCCGCCGACAACGTCGATCCAGATACCGGCGAGACGATCGCGGACGCACCGCCTTTTACCATTGTGGACAATCACTCCAAGCGGGGTTACGACGGCACGCTATATCTGCAGGACGAATGGAAGGCCGCGCCGCGCCTGACGCTGAATTTTGGCGGTCGTTTCGACGCCGTCAGCGCCTACGTGCACGAAAATCAGGTCAGCCCGCGCGTCAGCGCCGTGCTGAAGGCGTCCGACGCCACGACGCTGCATGCCGGCTACGCGCGCTACTTCATTCCGCCGCCGCTGGAGAACGTTTCGCCGACGAGTGTGGGCAAATTCGACAATACGACGAACGCCGCCGAGGTGGACACGGACGATCCGGTGAAATCCGAACGCTCGAATTATTTCGACGCCGGGATCACGCACGATTTTTCGCCGGGCTTCCAAATCGGTCTGGACGGCTATTACAAGAAGGCCACCGACCAGCTCGATGACGGCGTGTTTGGCGCCGCCAACATCACCTCGCCCTTCAATTTTGCGCGGGGCACGATTTATGGCGTCGAATTTGCCGCCAGCTATCTCAAAGGCGGGTTTTCCGCCTACGGAAATTTCGCCGCTTCGGAGGCCAGGGCCCGCGACATCGTTTCCAGCGAGTTCGAATTCGGCGCCGATGAGCTGGCCTACATCGCGACCCACGACGTCTATCGTGACCAGAGCCAGTTTTACACCGCCACGGCCGGCGCGGCTTACGGCTGGCGGCACGCCACGGTTCATGCCGACGTCATTTACGGCGACGGCATGCGCCACGGTTTTGCCAACACCGAAAAGATGCCCTCGTATTATCCGGTGAATCTCGGCATCGAATACCGCTTGAAGCTTGAGCGCCTGGGCGCCGCGACCTTCCGCCTCGATGTGACCAATCTCTTCGACCAGAGTTACGAACTCGACGATGGCACGGGGATTGGCGTCGGCGCGCCGAGATTTGGGGCGCGCCGCGGTTTCTTCGGCGGCGTCTCGTGCGATTTCTAGAGCGTTTTAACCACTGATGCACACTGATGATCACTGATCCGGAAGAAACCGATAAAAAATGAGTTCGAACCCAACTTCATGTTATCAGTGACCATAAGCGTGAATCAGTGGTTAAGTCGGCCTTCTGCCTGCTTTGAAATATTAGTGACCATTAGTGTGCATTAGTGGTCAATACGGTCTAGCCCGACGTCGCGCACTCACGGCTGCTTCTTCAGCAGGTCGCGGATTTCCTCGAGGAGCACTTCCTGGCGCGATGGCGCGGCGGGGGGCGGGGCCGCCGCCTGTTGCCGGCGCAGCCGGTTGATGCCCTTGACGAGGATGAACACTGCGCACGCAATGATGGTGAAGTTGATGACCGCGTTGATGAAGACGCCGAGGTTGAGCGTGACTGCGCCCGCGGCTTTGGCGGCGGCGAGCGAGGCATAGGGCTCCGGCGCCTTCAGGCCCGGTTTCAACACGATGAAAAGATTGCTGAAATCGACCCCGCCGATCATCAAGCCGATTGGGGGCATGATCACGTCGTTGACCAGCGAGGTGATGATCGTGCCAAACGCTCCGCCGATGATCACACCGACGGCGAGATCGACGACATTTCCCTTGAGCGCGAATTCCTTGAATTCCTTGAACATGAGACTCGTTGGATAGAAGCCATCAGTCAGAAAATATCAAGTCTGGCCGCCTCGTTTGCAATGTTCACGCCTGCGGCGGCCAGTCACAACCCATCAACGCAGGCGGCACGCTTGAAAGAACGGGCGCTTTCGTGGCACCATGCCCGATGGCGGGTTACCAACTACCAACTGCTAATTACCAACTACTAACTACCGATCTCGGATGATTTCCCCGCTCCCGCGCCTGGCCAAACGCCTCGCGCAAAAACTCGCTGTCAGCCTGCTTATCGTCGGGCTCGTGCTCGCCGCTGGCGGGCTGTGGGTATTGCGGCGGGACCGCGTGAGTCCTTCTGCAGCGAAGCCGCAGTTTATCGCGGGGCTCAAAAGCGATCGTCAGCGCACCGCCGCCGACTTGGACGACGTCAATAAACACCTGGCGGAGGTGCAGGCCGAGCTCGCGCAGCAGCAGGCGCGCGAGCAGGCGGAGGAAAAGGCGATTGCCGGGGTGCGCAAGCTGCGGAGCTGGTGGGGCAGTTGGTTCGGCGACCGCGAGCAGCAGCGTGTCTATGCCGATCGGCTCGCCCGGGACGAACAGCTCAAGCACGACACGGAGGCGCGCGAGGTCGCACTGGTGCAGGAGCTCAGGCGCTCAAAGTGGGAAAAAGACGGCCTTGAAATCGAGCTCAGCCAACTCGACCGGCGCATCCACGCAGCCGAGGTCAACCAGTCGCGGGTGGTGGTTTACCTCTGTCTCGCGTGGGCCGAGGCAAAGGGGTATGCCGTCGCCGCGCTGGGCCTGTATTTTTTCGGGCCCGCGCTGGGAAAACTTCTATGGCGGAGAATGAGGCGCGCAAATTCAGACCGGACGCGCGGGACGACTCGCTGAAATCTTTGGAATATAAAGCCGCAGCCATCCAAATATGCAGGCGGAGCTCCCTCTGGGTTCCTTCAATCCATCAAATCAATCCGTGCCGATCCGTGTAATCCGCGGTAAAAACGAAATGTGTGTCCTGTAACGGTTACATCCATTTCTTGGCAACAGCCTGCTAAGGCAATTTATATGCCAATTGTTTTACATCCGGCCGGCCAACTTATGCGTCGCTCTTGCAATTTATGCGCCCATTTTGCCGATGTGGCCTGATGGACCCGAGCCGATCTGGCTGGTTTTTCCGGGTTTCCTGGCTTCCTTCTTCACTCATGCTTTTCAACCTCAAGGCCGATTACGTGCCGACTGGCGACCAGCCACAGGCGATCGACGCGCTCGTGCGCTCGATCCAGGCCGGCCACCGGGACCAGACGCTCCTCGGCGTGACCGGTTCGGGCAAGACCTTCACCATGGCGGGCGTCATCGCCCGCTGCGAGCGGCCCACGCTCGTCATGTCGCACAACAAGACGCTCGCCGCGCAACTTTACTCGGAGTTTAAGAACTTTTTCCCCGACAATGCCGTCGAATACTTCGTCAGCTACTACGATTATTACCAGCCCGAGGCCTACATCCCGTCGAGCGACACCTTCATCGAGAAGGATTCGTCGATCAACGAGGAGATCGAGCGCCTGCGCATCTCGGCCACGAGCTCGCTCGTGAGCCGGCGCGACGTCATCGTGGTCGCGAGCGTCTCGTGCATCTACGGCCTCGGCTCGCCGGAGGATTTCAAGACCCTGCGCATCGAACTGCGGCGCGGCGAAACCTACGGCCGCGCGAAGCTGCTCGAGCGGCTCGTGGACAATCTTTACGAGCGCAACGACTACGAGCTCAAGCGCGGGCGCTTCCGCGTGCGCGGCGACGTCATCGACATCATGCCCGCCTACAGCGAGAACGCCCTGCGCGTCGAGCTGTGGGGCGACACGATCGAAAGCATCACCGAGTCCGAGCCGCTGACCGGCGCGGTGCTGAAGCAGCTGGACCGGTTCGACCTCTATCCGGCCACCCAATACGCGACCACGCGCGGCCGGCTCGAACCCGCCATCGCCGCCATCAAGCAGGAACTTGACGAGCGCGTCGCGTTTTTTGAGCAAAACAAACAGTACCTCGAGGCGCAGCGCATCCGCATGCGCACGAACTACGACCTCGAGATGCTGCAGGAAATGGGCTTCTGCAACGGCATCGAAAATTATTCGCGCCACCTTTCGGGCCGCAAGGCCGGCGAGCGCCCGTTCTGCCTCATCGATTTTTTCCCGAAGGATTTTTTGCTCTTCGTCGACGAAAGCCATGCGACCGTGCCGCAGATCGGCGGCATGTTCAACGGCGACTATGCGCGGAAAAAAATGCTGGTCGACTTCGGTTTCCGCCTGCCGTCGGCGCTCGACAACCGCCCGCAGAGCTTCGAGGAATTCCGGCAGATCACCGGGCAGACGGTCTTCGTCTCTGCCACGCCCGCGAAGTTTGAGCTGGAGCGATCTTCCGTGGTGGCGGAGCAGCTCATCCGCCCGACCGGGCTGCTCGACCCGGAGATCACGATGCGCCCGACGAAGGGGCAGGTCGAGGACCTCATCGGCGAAATCAAGCGCGCCGCCGCCGCGGGAGAGCGCGTGCTGGTCACGACCCTGAC
>Ga0307478_10002584_pt1 | contig 14053 bp, 25 predicted proteins | sample atmos_gasesECM4C_2_FD_203713 | JGI IMG/M metagenome (GOLD analysis project Ga0307478, IMG submission 203713) | Hardwood forest soil microbial communities from Morgan-Monroe State Forest, Indiana, United States - atmos_gasesECM4C_05 | ecosystem: Environmental > Terrestrial > Soil > Temperate...
CTATCAGCTAAAGCGGCAGGTAAAGCGCTTCCCGCGCAAAGCCCATCGCAAATTGATCCGCGAGGCAAATGCGATAGTCAACGCCACCTCGCGCGAGGAAGAATGGGCTTCTGAACTCGTTGAGCGGGCAAGAAGTCGCCCGCATCCTTCGCGAACTGGCCGAACGGTACGAAGCATCAGGAGCGCCGTTTCCCGTCACCCTCCGCGATATCAACGGGAACGTCGTAGGCAAAGCGAAAATCGCTTGACAAAAGCCTATAGCGCCGCTATATAAAGCGTCACCAGACACCCGAAAGGCAACCGACAATGATCACCCTGGACCAGAACGCCAAGCTACTGTCCGGCCATGTGTCGCCTGAAACGGCGTATGTTGTCAACGATTACCCGTACGGGTTCCGCCTGCGCTGCAAAATCCGCTACTGGCTTGACGTGCATCCCAAGCTGGGCGTGCGCATGTTCTCGCAAACGAGCAACCCCAAGGCGCCCGGACTGGTGTGGAACAAGCCGAAAGCGTCGACCTATTGCCGCTTCGCGGGCGCGATGTACCTCGACACCGACAGGCACGTGCAATGGTCCGGGCTGCACGAGTACACAAACGGCGCCGAATGCAAGGCGTGGCGTGACCTGTATGGCCCGGCCGTGCCCGAGGCTGCCCGCGAAACGATGAATCGCTGGTGCAACGCCAAGATCGCATACGACAACGCGCGCAATCCAGGCGACCCGTTGAACACAGGTCTCGCGGAAGCCCGCCGCGCGTTCGTCGCGCCACTGGAGTCCTGACATGCGCACCGTGGCACTTAGCAAGCGTAGCCGGAACACGCCGCTGCATATCGAAGCGCCCGGCTGTATCATCAACGTCTATATGGTGCATGACGACCAGGGCCGCGACGTCACCGCGATCTCAATATCCTCCGATGGTGGCCGGTATGCAGGCGAGCCAAAATGGTGGATCGAGGGCAAACCGGGCCACGCCGGGCTTGCCGTGCGCGTCATCAAAACAACGGAGTCCTGACATGGCAAGCGATTCCGACCGGCCGAATTTATCGCACGTTCACCCGCCGCGCCCGCAACTGGGATGAATTCGGTTCCGCAAGAAAGCATCAGGTCGACCGCAACCTGACATTGGACGAAGCGCGCCGCGCGTGCGCCGTGTTCAACGATCACCGCACCGCGGACCAGGAGCGCAAAGGCACCAGGATGGAGTTCGAGCGCCAATGACACGCAAAACCGTCAACGCCATGCGATGCAGGAACGACGCCCGGCGCTATGAAGCAGCGCTAGGCGACCTGCTTGCGCCTACGCTGGCGGACCTGCGGGCCGAACTGGCGCGGCTGGAAACCGCCACGGACGCTCGCCCGGACATGCAGCGCCTCATAACCGGACGCGCCGCGATTGTACGGCATCTGATAGCTGATCGGAGTGCATGATGTATCGTTTGCACAAGGCCGACAACACCCCAACACGGGCATACTACGCAACCGAGGAAAAGGCGACCCGTGCCCTTGTGCGCCGTAAAGAAATCGGATCCTCCGTTGTCTGGTACAAGTACGCCGACACGCCGAAAACGTGGTGCGTCTGGTGGACTCTGCATGGCCTGGACAAAATCGAACCCGCCGTAAAAGCGATAAGGCTTCGACCATGCACCTTCACCTTTGACGGGAGCCCGGCGTTCACCGGCTTCACTGACGGGTCGACCTGGAACGGCTTTGACAACGTCTGGATCACACCGGCCGAACGCGCCCGCATCGTCGCATACTTTCAGGAAGCCTATCCAGGCGATGCGAACATAGCAGAATCAAATGCCGATATGCTGGCAATCCCGGAAGAAAACGGGCTTGCGTCCCTTTGCAACGGCTACGCAACCCAGATCGCGAGACGCCGCAATAAAGGGAGCCGCAAAAATGACTGACCAATACTTGGCATTCCAAATTGCCAACCTGAAGTTTCGGCTAACGAGGTGTAAGGACGCAACAGTCAAACGCAACCTCACACGACAGCTTAGGAAACTCATGCGCCAAGCAAAACCGGAGAACCTGCAATGAGCGATAATCTGGACATACTGCACCGCGAGTTCCCGGACTTCGATATGGCAACCCTGCCGTCGATACCGGAAACCTTCACCTGCTACGCGTGGCACCAGGACAGTTGCCCCGTATGGTATGACGGCAACCCTGCCGAGCCAAAAGCGGGCTTGCTCATGCTCGCAATCGACTTTGACGACCCGGAGTTGCGCGAGTACCCGGAAAGCGAGCGCTTCACCCTCCATCTGTCATTGAGGGATGGGCAATACCCCTCGCCTCTCATGTTCACCAACAAATGGGAGGACATCAAGGCCGCATTGAAGGCTATCGCCTATATCCGCCAGCTTGGCCTTGCGTTCCATCCCGACACGCGAGGCGCCGACTACCTCGACCAAGGCCATCGGCCAACCTTCACGCCTGAACAAGCGGCAGATTACGACGCAACCATAACCGCCCTGTGCGCCACCCCAGCCGACCAATACGAGTTCGGCCTCGCCGTATGGCGCAGCATGGGCCACGACGTTTGAAAGGAACCCCAGCATGAGCCAGCGTGTCGAAATCACCATAAACATTGAAAACGCCGCTTTCGAGGAAAACGGCAGTAGCGAAGTCGCCCGCATTCTGCGCAAACTAGCGGACGATTACGAAAATGACGGCTTCTACATCTACGAGTACCTGCACGACATCAACGGCAATGTCGTAGGCAAAACCGCTTTGGAGGACTGATAGTGACCGACGACGACAAAAAACTTGCCGAGGCACTGCGCGCGCTTGGCCTGACAGACGCCAAGATAGGCTTGGTGCTGAACAAGCCTGTCACCCGCCAATACGTCCACAACACACTGGGACCGAAGGGGACCGACTACATGCTGCACCTCACCGGCACGCCAGTCATCGACCGCCAGGTTTTCGCCGATCGGCTGAAGGCGTGGCGCACTGCGCGCGGACTGTCGCAGGGTGGCGCTGCCGAGGCTCTGCGCGTCTCCCGTGGCGTTCTGGCACAATGGGAGCAGGGCGTGCATGGTTGCAGCCTCGCCGCCTCCATGATGCTCCTGATGGACGTCCTGGACATGCTGGACTCACTGCAAAGCAGCGCAGATCAAGCCGCATGAATAGCTTGACAATCCTATGTAGTGTCGCTATATAGGAGAGGCCAAACAAGAAAGGAACCCCAGGCATGTGGACGATCCGCTACCGCGACTGCTGGATAAGCGGCTACTGCGCCAGCGATGTATGCACCGTGCAGCTTCCCGATTACAGCTACCTGCGCGGCTTCAATCGCTTTCGCAGCCTGCGCTCTGCCAAGCTGGCCGTCCGGCAAAGGGAGACACGCCGATGAACTGGGACGACCCCACTGCACGCTTCGCCCTGGTCGAGCGGGTAGGCGCCGCGGAATATAACCGCCAGTTCCGCCAGCATATCGCGGCATCAACCATCGACACCGTCAATGGCCACGCGATACGCCCGACACAATCGCGGTTCGGCCGTCTGTTCATGGTGGGCAACACGGGAGATGCTTTCTACACCCTGGCCGAGGCGAAAGCCCACGCCGGGACATTAAAAAGCGGATCTTGAATGTTCGGCTGTCTGATCAAATCGCCACCTGTGCTGCGCTGGACAGCGACCGTGGCGTTCACCCGCAATGGTGCCCCGTACGACACCTTTGCCACCGTGGTCGAGGCCAGCACCAAGTATGTGGCCGAACTGCTGGCGGTCATAGAGGCAAAGCAGAACTGCGAACACTTCAATACAGCCGTTGATTTTTCCGTCACTGTCGAGGTAGTGGCTCAAAGATATAGCTTGACAAAACTATAGTATGTCAGTATATAGGACTTACGAAAACCAAAGGAAACCCGAGCAATGACAGCCCGCCGCAAGCCTATCCCGCCCGAGCCGCTGCCTCCCGTATTGGAGGCCGACTATTACCACGCATTGCGCGCCATGAACCTGGAGGTAATGGTTTATGGCAACTATACCACCCCAAACCCGGCAGGCGGTTTTTTCTGGCATCCCGAGATCATCGCCGGTCCCGACATGTCGCTGATCGTCTGGCGCAAGCAGGGCGATCCCCATAACCACTACGCCTTTGACGGCTATACAGTGCAGCGCGGTCCGCACAGTCACGGCGGAACCTGTCGCACACTGGCAGGCGCACTGGCGTGGCTGGATGCACACTGAAAGGGAGAAAGCATCAATGGCCAAACTCAGCAAGCTGACACGCGAAACCCGTTCCGACTGGGCCGCCATCACGCGTTCGCAAAAGCAGGGCGGACCCGGCCGCGGGGATCAGCGCGCGCTCGCATGGCTTCAGTGGAAAATCGAAAACTACGGATGCGGACACCCGCCATTGCCAAACGGCACGGTGCTGCATCAGGTCGACTACGATTCTCCCCTCGTGCCATGTACCAAGCATCGCGTGCCCGGCAACTGGGAATATGTAACCCCGGACACGGTCATGCCATACCGGGCGACCACGCGCACCATCGGCCGCGGCAAGAACAAGAGTCACCAGGTATGGGTCGACGAACATGACGAGTATGTGTCTGTGCCATGCGGCTTCACCCTGCCTGCGCATTGCCAGCCGGTTTCCAACGCTGACCTGTTCCATACAGCGATGCAGTCAGGCAAGACACCGCAGCAGTCCCTCGCGTTCGGCCAGGGCGAGTACGGCCGCTATGCTGCCGAGGAAGCCGCAATGGACGCGGAGGCATGGGACCGCAAGCGCGCCGAGGAAGCGCTTGACCATGCAGCAGAACAGCGCCGCGAACACGCACAACTGCCTTGGGAAGTCCCCGCCGATCATGGCGGGTATTGGATCAGGGAATGGTGGCGTGAACTCACCGCCAATCTTGAAGCCGCATACGACCTTGGCTGGCCAGTCAAGCACAGTCAGATAGCCGACGACGACAGCGATCTCTGCCGCGAAGGGGAAAACACCGCCCAATATGCGATGGAGCACAAACTAGCCGCCTGACGATGCGTTTTTCTACTTGACAAACCTATAAAACGTCAGTATATAGGGGTTGTCAAGACAGCCTGCACCCGAACGAAACCCGACAGACAGGAGACCCCATCATGCCGCTCGACTTCACCACGGCCAACAGCGTCACGCCCGTCCTGGTCAACCTCGCGCCCAAGACGTGGCGGGATGAACTGGTCCGCGCCGCTGGCCTGCGCCGCGCCAAGACGGTCGCCGACAAGGCCGCCCGCGAGGCCGACTCCACCTGGAAAACCGTCATGGCCAAGATCCTGGCCGCCCTGAACGGCGCTCCGGGCGCCACCTGTGGCGGGCTCGTGGTGACGCGGAAGGACACCGTTGCCTCACCCGCCACCCTCACCCTGACGGACGGCACCGTCGTCAAGTGGGCCGACGTCACGTCCGTGTCGATCGGCCGCCAGAAGATCGACGCATCGCAGATCGCCAAGCTGTACGGCGGGCGCGACGCGTCTGTGTCGGTCGAAATCGCCGGTTGCTGAACACCAGCACCGGGCCTGGACGACCCCGGACGCGATACGCGTCCGGGCTTCCCCCTCCATCGGAGACTGAAACAGCATGAAAACCGGCAAAACCCTCGTCGAACTCGCCACCGAAATCCAGCGTCAGGCTGACCTGAAGCGCGACGTTGTCGCCCCCACGGGCCTGATGCGCATGGTCAGCTTTGGGCCGGGCCTTGATTCCCGACTCCAGATCGACACGCAGGCTGCCCTTGCCGTGAACGAAATCGCCCATGACCAGATCGGCACCCATGTCGGCATTCCGGCCGCCTATTACGACCGGATGCGCGCCGAGGCGCCCGAACTGCTGGCACAGAACGTCAATACCTGGTTCGCCCAAAAGCCCGCCAACCGCTTGGTGCGCACGATGGACGGAACCGTCCGCGCCTTCCTGTCCGATAGCTACCGGCCATTGGAAAACGTCGATCTCGCCGAGGCCGCGCTGCCTGTCCTGATGGACCTGAACCTTGAAGTCATCTCCTCCGAGATCACCAACCGCCGCCTTTACATCAAGGCCGTCGACCAGCGCATCAACCGGGATATCCCCAAAGGCGGGTTCATGGGCGACGGCAAGCACAACATCTTTGACACCTGCGTCCCGGCGATCATCATCAGCAACTCGGAAGTGGGGATGGGCGCCCTGTCCGTCGAAACCGGCGTCTGGACCCGCGCCTGCACCAACCTCGCCGTATTTTCCCAGGCTGGCATGAAGCGCCGCCACCTTGGCGCCCGGCATGACCTTGCCACCGACAACATCGCCGAACTGCTGTCCGACGAGACCCGCCGCGCCACCGACAAGGCTATCTGGCTCCAGGTGCGCGACGTTGTGCGAGGCGCCTTCGACGAGGCGCGCTTTGACGCACAGATCGCCCGTATCAAGGACACCACGTCCCAGAAGATCGAGGCGGACCCGGTCAAGGTGGTCGAGTTCACCGCGAAGCGGTTCGGCATGACGGACGGCGAGCGCACCAGCGTCCTGCAACACCTGATCACCGGCGCGGACCTGTCCCGTTACGGCCTGTTCAACGCGATCACCCGCACCGCCGAAGACCTGCCGAACTACGACCGGGCATCGGAGTTCGAACGCCTTGGCGGGCAGGTCATCGACCTGCCTGCAACCCAGTGGCGGGAGATCGCCAACGCGTCCGGCCCGGCCGTCCGGACCGCCGCGTAGCCTGCCTGCCTGCCGGGGGAGCACTCGCTCCCCCGGCCCAGCCTGCCCCTCTCCCCTTGACCTGGAGCGCCCTGCCATGAACAAAGCCACCCTTGCCTTCGCTGCCACCCTGGCAGCCAGCCTCACCGTCCCGGCCTGTGCAAGCCCACCAGGCCATACCTGGTACTGGCTTAACTTCGATACCGGCCAGTGCGAAACGGGCCGCGGTATCCACGCCAGCCCGCAGGCGTTCCACGAAGCGGTACGCAGTGAGGGAATCGCCGACCTTATCAACACCAGCAAAGGCGAAGACGGCACCATCCGGTTCGTACTGATCGAGTTCAGGCTGCTTACGAGCGGAGACGTGGGCGTGGCCTTCTTCCCCTCGCACGACCTGTGCGACGCCGCAAGACTTGGGTTCCAGGCTGACGGACGGCTCCCCGGCAGCGCTGCCCTGCGATGAACGGAAAAACCGCACCCATGAGCGACATCAACGACGCCATCGAGGCCATGCGCACCCGTGAAACCGACGACGGGCATATCTTCACCGTCGAGCGCCTGCGGGACGTGCTGGAGGCCGCGCAGGCATTCCTGGCCTGGACCCGTCCCGATGCCACCCAGCCCTACGACCCGGCCCTGCGCACCGCCCTGGAAACCGCCGTGAGGGAGGCCGTAGGGTGAACCCGTTAAAATGGGCCGCCGCCCGCCTGCGCGCGTGCGCTGACCGGCTGGACCCGTCCGGCGCGGCAGCGGACCCCCTCTCGACCAGGGCCGCCCTGGCGGACCTGTGGGCCGCCGTGGCGACCGTCGACCGGGAACAGCGCGGCTTGCCACCGCCGAAGGTACCCGCCTTCCTGAAAAAGCAACGGAGCCACCTGCCATGACCACGTCAAACGACACGGAAACCTCACTCCAGATCGAGCGCCGCCCGTTCGACTACCTGCACCCCACCTGCATCGAACTGCGCGCCACACTCGGGCCGAACTGGGTTGTCGCCCGCCGCACCTCGCGCGTTGTCGAGCGCTATGGGCCGGACGTCACCTGCGTGACACCCCAGAAGATGCGCAAGATCGAGGCCGACATCATCGCCGCCCGCGGCTGGGCGCGACCGGCCGAAAAGGTCATCGCCGACCTGCTGGCCGTGGCCGAACAGCTTATCCCGGCAATCGACCGGGTCGCCGGACCTGCGCAAACCGCAATAGCCAACGCGCGGCAGGTACTGGCCAAGGCACGCATACCGTGACCACCTGCGACATCATCCAGCTTGCCGTCCTGCTGGCATGGTGCGCCTGCGGCTGGACCGGCATCATCCTGTTCTGGAATAGCTGGGGCTGCTACTCGACCCGCAACAGCAGCCGCTGGTTCGTCGCCACCGCATGTGTCCTGACGATCGTGCTGGGCGCACCCCTCGGCTTGATCGGCCTGATCGAAGGGCTGATGTTCACCGACTGGAGCCACTACCGTCGCCGCCGCTAATCAGCCGCTTCAGCCTCGTCGGCTTCATCGGCCTCGGCCACCTCCGCGAACGCCGCGGCTTCCGCCAGCGCCTTCACCTCGTCGTCCCAGTCCGCATAGGGGATATTCAGCCGCACGTTGCGGTCGAACCGGCTGAACACCTCGACTGCCGCGCGTGCCGCTTCGATCGTCTCGCCCACCGGGAGACCCGCCGGACCTGGAGCCGCCGGATTGATCGTCTCCCCGTCATGGTTCCAGGTTTTGACGCTGCCCCGCGCCCACTGCACGATCTGCTGCGCGCACTGCAACCGATGGCCCATCGGCGCTTCATCCGCGTACATCATCGCCCGCACCAGGTCTACCGCCTCTTCCTCGTACATTTGCGCGCGGAATTGCACCCTGTTAACCAGGTTCAGCCGCGCCATTTCCATCGTCAGGCGCCCGCGCAGCGCTGCCTCATACGCAGGAACCAATGCCCGCCTTCGACCCACGCGACCTCCTGAAAACCCTGACACCGGACCAGATCATGGCCCTGGTCGATGCACTGACAATACACGATCCCCTGGTGACCGCCAACGAAGCCGCGGATTATCTGGGCATCGCCCCCAGCACGCTGACCACCTGGATCCGCAACGAGATGGGGCCGCCCGTCATCCGCCTGCCCCGGCCACGCGGCAACACGGACACCACCCTCCGGTTCCGCATGTCCGTCCTCCGGGCATGGCTCCTGGCTTTCGAGGACCGGTCGCAGAACCATCACGCACCGCGCCCGAAAGGCCGCCCGCTCCGGACACCGGTCGAGCACGTCGTCCGCGGGATGGAGGACTAGCCGTCCGCCCACAGCACCGGGCTCGTCCCGGCTGTCGTCTGCACCGCCGCTGGCGTGCCGCCTGCCGTCACCGTCACCCGCTGACCGGCCGCCGCCGTCAGGTTGATCGCCCCGCTGGCCACCAGGCTGATCGACCCGTTGGTGTTCAGCGTGGCCGTCGCCCCGTTCGCCGTCAGCGTCAGCGGCTGGCCACTCGCCGTCACCGTCGCCGCCCCGCCCGCCAGCACCACCGAGGCACCCCCGGACACCGTCACGCTCGCCGTCTGCCCCGCAGGCGCCAGCACGCTGACCGACCCGGCCGCCGTGACCGCGATCCTGCAACCGTTGGCCATGTTCAGCGTGAACGGGAATGCCCCGGGCGGACTGGGATTGCGCTGGGCCGGCGTGAACACCGACGGCACCCGCTGCCCCGACGCGTTGACGATATGCCGTACCGGTACCGGCATCGTGGGGCCTGCCAGGAAGGTCGAGCCGTCCGCCCACACCCGCGCCAGCGTGCCGTCCTGCCCCAGCCAGGACCATCCCCCGGCATACTCCGCATGGTAATCCAGATAGCCGCTGCCGGGCACGTGGGGCGAGGCATCCGGCAGCGCTGGTGACGTCGCCCCCAGCCACCGGCCGGACCTGTCATCCCCACGGGTGAACCCAACGGTGCCGCGCGTCCCGGGTGTCGGCAAAGCCCGGTAGTGCCCCCGGACCGCATCGCGCGGTCCGTGTGTTAGCACGTCGACCGGCAGGAACGCCGTCTGCCCACCCCACAGGTCGAGCGAAACCCAGACCTTGTAACCGTCCGGGTCGAGCGAGACGACCGTGCCGTCAGCCAGGGGCGGAAGGTGGCGCATGCGCAGTTTGTAGCCCAAGGGCACCACCACCGGCAACCGTTACGGTATCTTCTGAAAAAACCGAAAAAATGGCGGTTTTCTGCCAAAGTGGGGGACTAGGGGGGGTAGGGGGACTTCAGTACCTTAACGCGGAAAACTGTCAGTGCTATACTGGAAAGACTATTATATACAACTATATTAAAAGGCTATTGACAGTTTTGGTACAAGGAGTCTGGTACTCCCCCAAGTATACCAAGTCCCCCATTCGGCTAACCCATTATTTTATCAGCAATTTCACATTGGCGTTGGCTCTCTCAACCCGCCATTTCGTCGAATGACCATACTGGCCTGCCCGTACAAACCGCATTCCCGCCTGTATCTGTCCTGCATGATTATGCAACCACTGCCCCAAACGCTGCGGATCGACCACCCCTCTGCTGCCCGCCACGCGATGAATCGCGTCGACGAAAGACGCCCGCGCTTCTGCATCCCCGACGGCAACGGCTGCCCCCGCTTCCTCTGCCGCCCGGCGCTTCACCTCAGCCTCGGCCTCGCTTATTACGCTGGCCCCGCCACCCCCGCTGCCCCCGACCCCACCCGCAAACCCACTTGCACCCCCCTGTCCACCACCCATTCCACCACCCATTCCACCACCCACTGTTAGAGCCATAGTGGCAGCTTCGCTAACCGTATGCGGTTCTGTCCCGAACCGCCGCATCCACCCCGTCAGCATGTCCCGCAACAGCGCCAGGTCCGGATCCTCCAGCCGCGCCAGTTCCATCGCCACCAGGGGATCTTCCTCCCCGAGCCATATCAGCGTCCCGCGCACCAGCTTCGACCAGTCCTCGTACGACCCGAGCGCCTTCATCCCCACCGCTCCGGGAAACCCGGCCGCGGCATGCGCCCGCAGCATCGTCAGCGCCGCCGCGACGTATGGTCCGCGGTCCGCCTCCACGACCCGCACCGGGTCGAATGCGAACTCCCGCATTTCCGGCCGTTCCACCCCGGCGTCCAACCGGCACGGCAGCGTCCGCCGGACCAGGTCACCGCTTAGCACCAAGCCGTTGCCGTTGACCGTGAACACCGTGCGCGATTCCACTTCCGGCATGTCGCTCGACCCGAGCAACCTGATCTGCACCCGGTCCTGGGTTGCCACCTGATTGAGCGTTGTCGACCGCAGCACGCCGTTGACGTTGTCGATCGACACGATCGGATACCCGGCATAGATCAGGCCACCGAGCCGCTTTTCCGTCTCTTCGTCCCGCTCGCCGGCGGCTGCGGCTGGGCATCGCCGACCGACGGCGATAGCCGAGGCCAAATCGACCAGGTGGGATTTTCCGGTACCGGCGACCGTGGCCGATATGGCGAACACCGGCGCGACCGGCACTGCCGCCCGGCAGACGCACGACAGGATCATGGCGAACGCGACGGACCTGTCTACCCGGTCCACAAACGGATAGGCCGCCAGCAACCCTCCGAGCAACGCAAGCCCCTTCTCGGCGTCAGCTTTCACCGGCACCCGGTCCAGCCACCCACCCGGCAGGCGCAGCCACCGGTCCTCGACCCGATGTACGCCAAGCCCGGCATCCCAGCCGAGCGTATCACTGATCGTGCCATCCCCCCGCAGTCCAGGCGTCGCGACAATCCCGGATATCTCTGGAAACACCCGCGGCCCTGGCCGTTCCAGCAACACCGCGACGACAGTGGCCGGGGGATCGCACGGCACCAGCTTCTGCCCGCGTCCGTCCCATTTGCACCACACGGCGGCCCGCCCCAGCATGTCCATGAGCGCGGCGGCCCCCAGCCGGTGCAGCCCGGCGACGGTGGCCATCCCGCCACCGCGTACCCGCACTTCCTTGGTCGACGGCGCCACCAGGTATTTATCCCGCGTGTAGACCGGGAAGCCTCCAGCCACCAAAGCGGCTTCTGCCTGATCCACCGTCTCACTTAGATGCCCGGCTTTCACCTGGATGACCGGGCGTCCGTCCGCCCCACCAACGCCCGCCGGTATATTGCCGCCAGCAACCCCGGCGCCCTGTCCGCCTCTCCCAGCCATGTACGGGTTCGCATCCCGGCTGCTGTACCCCTCGCGCATCGGCACCCGGCTGAACGGCGGCGGCGGCGCGTTCTCCCACGCCCTGGCCCACTCCCGGCCACCGCTCGCGACATCTTTCTCTGCCAGCCAGTCAGCACCGCCGTAAGCATGCGTATCGACGATCGCCCGGGCTTCCTCCATCCCGAAGCCGTACGCCTTCAGCCATGCTGCTAAATGAAAGCCGATCGCCGAGCGCGACCGGTCCTCCCCGAGATCACTGAAATCACCGCGCCACAGCCGCTCCAGCCCCGGCGAACTGGCGATCACCAGGGCGAACGCCTCGCCACCGCCCCAGCCGCGGCCACCGCTGCTGCCGCCCCGGAACACCATGTCCTGCGCCCCGGCTGCCGCACCGACGGCGCCGATGACACTGGCCACCTCGCCCACCCCGGCGGCCCGGCCGGTCAGCCGCGGCACGATCTCCTGCGCCAGCCGTCCGGCGCGCTCCAGGTCCAGCACCGCCAGGTCACCCCAGCAGCCACCACCCCCGAGCCGGTCCAGCGTCACGGCGAAATAGCGCTTCTCCAGATAGACTTCGATCGCCTCGGGATGGTCCTTCCCGGCGCCGCGGCGTGACCACTTGCGGCCGGTATTCTTGATCCCGAGCGCGGCCTTCAGCGCAGCCGCCTGACTCGTGCGGTAAATGAAGAATTGCTTGATCCCGGTGCCGCTGGGCGACACCTCGGCGTACGAACCGACAAGCCGCAGTCCGTCCATCGCCCATGCAGCTATCCCGTCCGGCCCGATGCAGGAGTCATAGTCGATCCCGCCGAGCGACCAATCAGCCCACGGCCCGTCCAGGCCGCCGAGGAAGATCCCTACCCCGCCGGCGCCGAACGGCTTGGGCAGCGCGGCCGCAACTGCCGCAGCCTCTCCCGGCAGCATCCATGTCGCGGGGTTGTCGGATTCAGCCGCAACACCAGGGCCATACGGCACCTTGGTGGGCTTTGTCCTGCTGGACACCTGTTCTGTCTGCCACGCCGTCCAGCGGTGCATGCCATTGAGATCAGCCAATATCGGCTGGCTTGCCGCTTCCGGTGCGCCGCTCACTGGACATCATCCGGCAGCGTATTCTCGCCTGGGATTTTCGCAGCAATTTCAGGCGTGTCCATCCCGTTCAGTCCTTACCGCTTGACGGACAGGCCGAGGATGGTTACCTGTTGCGCCGGACACCCACAGGCACCGCCGCTAATTGGTTGACCACCGACGTGCCAAACCGTCGGTAATGAAGGGCTCCCGGGGTTGCAGCCGGGAGCCCTTCGCATGTCAGCACGATGACTCCCGGCTCACGCGGCTGTCAAGCAAGCAAACCGTACGTTACGTGTGCTGACTCTCGGGATCTGGGATGTAGAACGGGTCGCTGCCGGGCGTGTCGAGCACGGCAATAAGACATGGCGGCGGTGTGTAGATGAAACCCGGTCCGCCAAACAAGAAACGGGCAATTGTCGCGGCCATTTCTTCGGGTGTTGTTGGCGTTACAGTCTTGCCTATGTAAGTCCTCAATGCGTCGTCAATCATGGTGACAAGTTTGTTTTCTATCGTCATGAGCGGCGCCTTTGCTTCCTTCAGCGGCCGTACCGGCATCAGCAAGCCCGGTGTCCGGATGATCGCTGGCGTGGCCAGCCACTTCTGCACGCTTCGCTTGGTGAACGTCGTCATTGTATTTTCCCTTTCGCTGTCATGCCTTCACCGGCCCCTGGTATTTCCTGGCCAGTGTCGCAAGGTTCCATACCCGCCGTGCGGCTGTATCGGCTGGCCAGCAGAACTCGTCCAGCCCGATGCTGTCTACGGCTCTCGCTACAGCCACCGCCTCGCGTGCACCTGGGGTTGCCGTGGGCCGGTCCTGGCGGCGCGTTTCCGGCGATGCGGCTTTGGCCACCGCGTACATGCCCCATGCCTTCAGGACACTGCGCTCGCTTCGCGGCGGCGCGTCGGCCGTCATGACAGCCCGCACGCAGGCCAGCGCGCCGATGCAGTGCCCGCATTGGCCTAGCAACTCATTGCAGTGCTTGCAGACGATCCGCCGGTTGCGGGTCGGGCCTCCGATGCCGCGGCAGTGCGCATACCCGTGCATCGACAGCGTGCCGCCGCGCTCGCGCGGCAGGATATGGTCATAGGTCAGCGAGTCCGGCTTCGATCCGTGCCGCTCCCTCATGATCACCCCGCACAAGGGACAGGGCCTGC